>Ga0137431_1000579_pt1 | contig 12699 bp, 11 predicted proteins | sample EasRivERMZT800_2_FD_104646 | JGI IMG/M metagenome (GOLD analysis project Ga0137431, IMG submission 104646) | Soil microbial communities from meander-bound floodplain in the East River, Colorado, USA - East River MetaG ERMZT800_2 | ecosystem: Environmental > Terrestrial > Soil > Floodplain ... | reverse complement strand
GAATGCATAAGCAAAGTTCCAGGTTCTATGTTTCAAGTTTCAAGTTTGTTTAGAAATCCCCAACCTGAAACTTGAAACTTGGAACTTGAAACTGTATCCGACTGACCCCTGTCCACTGACAAAGGACAAATGACAAATGACTAAACGCATCCTGCTCTGCGACGACGAGCTGCACATTCTTCGCGCTGCAGAATTCAAGTTCAAACGCGCCGGCTACGAAGTCGTGTGCGCCAACGATGGCCAGGAAGGCTGGGAGCAAATCCAGCAGTGCCGGCCCGACATCGTGGTGACCGATTGTCAGATGCCGCGGCTCAGCGGCCTGGGCCTGGCCGAACGAATTCGCCAGACGCCCGAGACCGCCGGCCTGCCGGTGATCATGCTCAGCGCAAAAGGCTTTGAGCTGCCACCGGAGCAACTGCGAACTCAATACGGAATTCAGCACTTGATGGCCAAGCCGTTCAGCCCCCGCGAGCTTTTCGCCCGCGTGGAAGCCGTACTGGCTGGTGAAGAAGCAACCATCGCTCAGTAGGTGAGTGTCCCATGAAGCTCCCCACCGAAGTCTTTGGCGACGTGGTCGTGGTTCACACGCCGGAAGAGCTGGGAACCGACACGGCGCAGCAATTGGAGCAGTTTCTCACGTCGCAAGAACGGAACAACGTGATCGTCGATCTCGACGGCAGCGAAACGATCGATTCCGGCGGCCTCGAAGCCCTGCTCAACGCTCAAGAAGCTCTCCGCGCCCTGCAAGGCGACCTTAAGATTTCCACCAGCAACGCCGCCAACCGAAAAATCCTCGAAATCACCCGCCTCGACGAGCAACTCGAAGTCTTCGACACCGTCATCGACGCCGTCAAAAGCTTCGCCTAGCCCTACCCACCAGCCCTAGCCCTCCCCATGCCCCGCTCTTCCACACCGCCGCGTCTGGGCAATGTGCTCATCGAGCGGGGCTATGTCACGGTTGAGCAGCTCAACACGAGCCTCTCCGAGCAACGGGCCGGGGGCACCAAGCTCCTCGGCGAAATTCTCGTCGAACGGGGTTTCTGCACCGACGACCAGATCACCGAATGCCTGGCCACCGTCTATGGCGTGCCCTACGCCAAGCTCGAGCCCCGCATTGCCGATCCGCGCATCGTCGATGCCCTACCGCGGGAGTACATCGAAAAGCACCTCGTTTTCCCGCTCTTCAAGATTCGCGGCACTCTCACGGTCGCGGTCACCGAACCGACGAACCTGTTTCTGATCGACGAGCTGCACGCCCAGACTAATTTGGAAATCCAGGTCGTCGCGACGTCTGCCAGAGACGTCCGGCGGATGATCACGACCCTGCCCGACAGCAAGACGTTCGTCATCGACGACATCATCGAAAACAACGCTCAAGCCGAAGTCACGCTGATCGAAACGGCGATCGAGGACATTGGCGATATGGCCGAGTTCGCCGGCCAATCGCCCGTCATCCGCCTGGTCAACTACATCATCTACAACGCCGTCAAGGAAGGGGCAAGCGACATTCACATCGAGCCCGGCGATCGCTGCCTCCGCATCCGCAACCGCATCGACGGCCGCCTGTACAAGGCCCTCGAAGTGCCGCTCAATCTGCTCGGCGCCGTCACCAGCCGTATCAAGATTATGGCCTCGCTCGATATCAGCGAGCGCCGCCTGCCGCAGGACGGCCGCGTCCACGTGCTGCTCGACGGCCGAAAGATCGACCTCCGCGTCAGCACGTTTCCCGCCAGCCGCGGCGAGAAAACCGTGATTCGCGTGCTCGATACGCGCAGCGTTTCACTCAATCTCCGCGATCTGGGCTTCGCTGAGGACATCCTCACGCCGCTGCAAAGCTCCATTCAGGCCCCCAACGGCATCATCCTCGTCACCGGCCCGACAGGCAGCGGCAAGTCGACCACGCTTTACGCCGCGCTCAACGAAATCGCCTCGATGGAGAACAACGTCTGCACCGTCGAGGACCCCATCGAATACCACATTCCGTTGATCAATCAGTTCCAGGTGCAAGAGCGGGTCGGCCTTACTTTCAGCAAGGCCCTCCGCACGCTGCTGCGGCAAGACCCCGACGTCATCATGGTCGGCGAGATTCGCGACGAAGAAACCGCCCGCACCGCCATTCAGGCCGCCCTCACCGGTCACCTCGTCTTCAGCACCCTGCACACTAATGACGCCGCCAGCGCCATCACCCGGCTGATCAACATGGGCGTCGAGCCCTACCTGATCGGCGCGGCGCTCAACGTCGTGCTGGCCCAGCGCCTCGTTCGGCGAATCTGTGCCAAGTGCCGCGAGGAATACGAGCCGCCCCGCCCTTTGCGCAAAGCTATCGAGCGCATGGGCCACGACATCCAGAAGTTCTACAAAGGCGTCGGTTGCCGCAAGTGCCGCAACACGGGCTATAGCGGCCGGCTGGGCGTTCACGAATTCGTGTTCATCAACGACGAGCTGCGCGACGCGATCGTCGCCGGCCACAGCGTCGCGGACCTGCGCCGCATCGCTTCCACTTACGGCATGATCACCCTCCGGCACGACGGCTTTCGCAAAGTTCGCGAAGGCCTGACCAGCCTCGAAGAAGTCATCCAAATCTGCGGCGACGTCAGCGACATGTTCGAGCGCAAATTAGCCGCGGCGGCAGCCGAGGCCGCAACGGTGTAGTCAGTCAGGAGCCGTCCTATGATGACTTTCGCCTACCAGGCAAACGACCCACTTGGAGAGCTCGTCGAGGGCACGCTCGAAGTCGGCTCTCGGGAAGAGGCTATGGCGCGCCTGAAACGCGACGGCCTGGCCGTGCTGGAGCTCGAAGAAGAAGCCCCGGGCTTCGATCTGATGCCGCGCCGCATCCGCCAGGCCGACATCATCTTCGCCACCAGCCAACTCGCCGTCATGGTCGATACGGGCATCACCCTTTCCACTGCGCTCAATAGCATCGCCGAGCAGGAGGCGAATCCGGCCCTCCGCCGCGTGCTGCTCGATCTGAAAAGTGCCGTCGAAAGCGGCGACGATTTCTCCACGGCCCTCTCGCGCCATCCGCAGTGCTTCGACAAGACATTCATCTCCCTGATTAAGGCCAGCGAACAGACCGGCACGATGGGTGAGATGCTCGACACGGTTGCCAGTTATCTGCGCAACCAGCTTGAAACGCGCCAAAAGATTCGCGCCGCGATGGCCTATCCCGCCGTGATGGCCGTTATCGCCGTCGGCGTCACGATCTTCTTGCTCACCTACATCCTGCCCAAGTTCGAGCCGCTTTTTTCGCGCAAGGGAGTCAAGCTCCCCACGGCTACCGTCTTCATGATGACGGCGTCCAACATCCTGATTAACTATTGGCACCTCTGGCTCATCGGCGCCACCGCGCTCGTGCTGACCTATGCCTTTGGACGCAAGTCGGAGCCGGGGCGAAAAATCCTCGACTGGCTGAAAATCAACTTGCCCGTGATCGGCCCGATGTCCCGCAAAGTCACGCTCAGCCGCAGCGTTCGCACGCTCGGCACGATGGTCGCCAGCGGCGTGTCGATGCTCGAAGCCCTCCGCCTCACGGCCGAGGTCTCGTCGAACTGGTATTACGAACAAGCCTGGGCTCGCGTGCTGGACCAGGTGACCCAAGGCCAGCGGATCAGCCAATCACTCGAAGAAGAGCGCAGCCTCTTTCCTTCCACGCTCATCCAAATGATCGGCGCCGGCGAAGAGACCGGCAAGCTCGACGTCGTGCTGGGGAAGGTCAGCACGTTTTACGACCGCGAGGTCGAAGTTTCGCTGAAGGCTACCACCAGCATGATCGAGCCGTTGATGATCTGCGGCATGGGCGTGATCGTCGGCGGCATCGCCCTGGGCCTATTGATGCCGATCTTCCAATTGAGCAGACCGGGTAGCTAACCCGTAGCGACAAGCTGCCAGCTTGTCGCAAAATCGGGGTGGGCAAGCTGGCAGCTTGCCCTACGCTTTACAGCCCCGGCTTAATCGTCACTCGCCGCGCTCGGCGCTCTGCTCGCAGGCGGGCCCGGCGGCGAATTTCGCTTGGCTTCTCAAAATATTCCCGGCGGCGCATCTCTTTCTTGATGCCGCTCCGCTCCACGAGCTTGCGGAAGCGACGCACCGCCTCTTGAATGCTCTCTTTATCCCGCACAATCAACTTAACCATTGGGCCTCCCAAAGAGGAACGAAATCCAAAACCGCTTGCTCTGCGTTTCAGGCTACAACTATCGAAAGCTCAATAGTTTACTGCTATCTTCGGCCAACTGTCTAGGCCGGCTAAAGGGTTCGTCGCCCTCTTCATCATCACTTTTTCGTGGTTTTCATGGCCGGAGGGACGTTGGCCTTCCCTTCCTCTGCGGCCTTTGCGTCGGCGGCTTTCTTTCGCTTCTGCGCCGCAGCCGCGTCCTGGACCTTCTTCAAGCGGGCCTTTTGTTCCGCACTTAACACATTGTCGATTTCCCGGTCCCGCTGGGCCTCGAGCAACGTCAGCTTGTCTTTCAATTCATCGATCTGCCTGGCATACTTTTCCTGGGAGATGTATCCCCAATTGAACGAAAGAAAATGGTCCCGCCAAGCGCCCCTGATTGGTTACGGGGTCGGTTCCGACCCATCACAAAGTCGATCTCGACCCGGTCGATAATCCTCGCCAATGCCGTCCGCACGGTCAAAGCGTCGCCTTCTCTCAGAACCTTGTCCAGTTCCCATATCCCGGCTGCAATCTCGCGGGCTGACTTCTGGTGCTTCTCTTGGCGAGCCTCGGCCAGTTTGGCGGCCAGGGCGTCCCGTTGGGCCTTTAGCTTGCCCATTGCAGCCTGCACCGTCTTGACCAGCGATGGGTCAACGTCCAGCAGCCGCTCCGCTGCGCCTGCCAGTTTGCGGTCTACGTCGGCAATCTGCCGTTTAATGTCGCTCGTGCTGACGATCGATTTGGCCGCCTTCCGCCGCGCCAGAACCTTCTCAATTTCGGCGGTAAGCGCGTCGGGTGAACCACGAAGCACCACGGAACGAATCTTGTCCGCCACGACCCGGAGCACAAGGTCGTTCTTGATCTGGTTGCAAGCGCAACCTGACCCGGTGTGATACGTCGAGCAAACGTAAATCATCCGAGTCCGAGAGGAAAACAGTTTGCCGCCACAGCATCCACAGCGAAGCAAGCCCGACAGGTGGCCGCCGACTTGTTTGAGGGTCATGCTAGGCCCGCGGCTGCGTCGCTCGTCATTCACCCTCTGGGCGGCATCCCAGAGTTCGCGGTCTATGATTGCCGGGTGGGTGTTTTCAAAAGTCCGAACGTCATCGAATACGTGGGCAAATTTCCCCTTCGCCTCATTGCCGATAATCATGTGCCCCAGATACGTCTTTCGCTTTAGCATTTGTTGAAGCTGTCGTGGCGTCCAGTTGGCGGCACGTTTCGGCACGATACCCGCCTCACGCAAGGCCACAGCAATCGCGCGAATCCCCATCCCCTTCGCCCGCAGCCGAAACATGCTGCGCACCGCCTCGACTTGAGCAGCGTCCCCCAGAGCCAGCTTGCCGTTTTCCAGCTTGTAGCCGTAGGGCGCGGGGCAAATCCACTTTCCGGCCTCAATTTGCCGCCGACGGCCGCGAACCACGTCATGCGCCAGAGAGCGACAATACTCAGCTTTCGCGTGCTGCTGAACCGATGCCGACAACCAGCCGCCCAGGCTCTCGAAATCCAGCTTACCCTCTTTGATGGTTTCGATGGTGACGCCCGCCTGCCGTAGTTGATGCCAAAAATAGTTCGCCTCCATCGGGTCGAACCGGCTGAAGCGCGATTGGTCCCAACACAGGATAACCTTGAACCCGCCATCCACGGCGTCGGCAATCAACCGGTGGAAACCCTGCCGCTGTTTGTTCTTCCATCCGCTGATACCTTCATCCGTATACCATTGGACGATCTGGAAACCACGTTTCGCGGCGTAGGCGATAAGTTCGCTCCGCTGGCCGTCGATGGACGTATCCTGTTTGTCGCTGCTCATGCGGAGGTAGCCTGCAGCGGGAATTTGTGCGGTTTCGCGACGGCGGAGGGGCATCGGCTGAGTTCCTAAAAGGCGGTTCTAATTGACAGCCTCCATTGGAAAACAACGCGCGAAAGCTGGCAAGCGAACTTTTCGTCGACTTGCACTGGCCAATGCACTGGCAGGGTCACGAGAAAAGTTGGCGCCGGTTGCCCCACGGCGGGCTTGGTGAATGGTAATGCTGTGCTGGAAGGTTCCGCCCCGCCAGTTGCGCGTTCACGACCGACTGGCTGATTAGAAGGCGCCGTCAGTCCCCGCCGTCGATTGGACGAAAACCGAGCCCAAGAAGAAATCGCGGACGAGGGGCGGGAGCGGCGGAAGTAGGTAGCACGGCGGGCCGCGTCAATGCGTCGGTTCTGGCGTGACGACTGGCGGCGGCTTCGGATCGGCAAACCAGCTCCCTCGCTCGATAAATGCCGACGCGAGTTGCGCGATGATAGTCGCTCCTGCCACTAGCACGGCCATCACAAACAGTTCAAAGGCACGCCACTTCTTGTTGTCAGCGGATTCCTGCTTTTGCCAATTACGCTGGTCATTCTCGCGGGTGGCTTGCCATGTTCGTTGTTGCTCGAGTAACTGCATTTCGACATGCTCCTTCGGCGAAAATCCTTGCTGCCACGGAATAAAGGCGGAGCAGTCTCGTTCAGATTTCAAAATGCCAGTTGGTTCTTGACCGGCTTGCCTCGTTGCCACCCACTCGCTTTTGAGTCGGGCGGCCCGGACAAAACAGACGGGAAATTCCTCATAGACAAGCCTGCCGTTGTTATCCGCAATGTGACCACGGGAGCGATATTCTGCCTCCGCCTCAGCTAACTCCCGCGGGGAAATTCTTATGACAGCCAAAAATCCGCAGGCGGCGCATTTAACTGGCCCGTGTTCATTGCTCATAACCTTTGTTCTCCTGGGCGGATTATGGGCAATCGCTGATTGAAAAGCTCCTATGCGGTAGGTGTCCAGACACGTCTTCACGGCTCCGCGTCGCTTCTGGGGCGTCGTTTTCTTGCATCGAGCCGGGCGAGGGACCACAATGCCCGACATGGCAATCTGTCCCAAGTGCCGCGCCAATTTTAAAGCTGTGCCAGGTGTGCCGATTGCCTGCCCAGAATGCGGGCAGAAACTGAAGTTCACTGCGGCCAAGCCAGAACCGGCGGCCGTCGGCGCTCGCGCTGAAGTCGATGACATTATGCCGCCGCCGCACTTTTCGCGGGAGATTTTGACGCCACTGTTGCCGCCAGCACCACCAGTCGAGCCCGTGAGAGAAGTACTACAACCGGCTGCGGCGCCTGCCACCCCACTCGTAGCGACTGGCATCCGGTATCTGACCGCGCCTTCTGACAATTCGATAAGCGCCGGAACGGGAGTGCTGATAGGCGCTCGCGCGATTTTGTGGTTGGCCTGCATTGGCTGGGTAGTGCTCTGTTTGTTCAACCACCTACAAGTTCAGGTCACGCATAAGGACATGAGCGCCATTCAACAATCAGCGCTCGGTGTCGAAACCTGCGTCTGGGTGATCGCCGCCTACGTCATTTGCCGCGGCATTGACAGTGCGACGCGGCCTTAGGGCGGAACATGAAAAAGCACCGCAACCCGATCCTTCTTGGCGTGATTTCGCGAGTGCAACAGCTGCTGGAGCGCTACAAGGAGTCCAACTCGATCAAGCACCGTGCAACCAAAGGGAGTCTTCGCGAGGCTTACTTAAAGGAATTCCTCGCCGACTTCGTTCCACACGGACTTTCATTCAGTTCGGGGTTTGTCACTGACAACAGAGGTGAGGAAATATCGCCGCAACTCGACCTTGTGGTTTTCGATCCCCAATGCCTTCCCAGTTTTGTGCTGTCTGAGTTTGCGACCATAGTTCCTCTGGAAGCAGTTCGCCTCGTTATCGAAGTGAAATCCAAGCTAGTACAAGAAGACTTCAAGCAGATTAAAGCCCAGCAGGATTCATTTAGAAAAATGCGCCTTGCAAAAACGGACGCCACTCGTCGAGGTCTTCGCACTGTCAATTGCAATGGCATCCCCCAATTTGTCGTTGCGTTTGAATCTGCATGCTCTCAAAAATCGGTATTGGGTTGGCTCGCGGCAGAACCGGCCCTTGACGCTGTCTGCGTCATCAATGAGTTTTGCATGCAGCGTGACCCGCTTCGCGGCAAAGTTGAAATCACTCCCACTGATGATCAATTCAGCGACGTAATGCAGCTTATCTCTCGAATGCATAAAGGGCTTGCTGCCAATAGCGGCAGTTCCGATTCGCAGGTACAACCCGATTTGGGATTGTATGTTGCATTTGACGTACCCGACGCTGATTACGATTCGTGAACCGTGACTCGCTTCCAACAATTCGACCGCGCCCTCCGCGAACGCGGCTGGACCTACTCAGTCGGCGACGAGGTGTTTCGTGATGGTGAGCACGTTCTGGATTGGGAAGAGCTTAAGGTACGTACTCGATGCTCCCCTCCGCTGCGTTGCTCGTGGTCCCGTCCGAAACGGGTGTCTTGGCCAATGATCCGGGAACATACACGAGACGAGTGGAGCTGATCGAAGACGACGGCCCCGCCTTTGGCACATTGAACTTGAACGCGGACGGATCGTTCATCTACGATCCGCCTGTCGGCTTCATCGGGACCGATTTCTTCTCTTACGTGGTCATCGACGAGAACTCTGGCAACACGTCGATGCCGATTTCGGTAGAAATCCACGTCGGTCCCCACGCCAATCCAGATTTCTACGCGATCGACGCCGGCAACCCACTCGATGTAGCGGCTCAAGGCGTGCTGCTTAACGACGTTGGCTGGGGCGAAGCCGACCTCGTCACCCCGCCCGGCCAACACGTGGGCACTTTCACGTTGAACGCCGACGGATCGTTCGACTACGTGCCAGTCACCGCCTTCTCCGGCACCGACTACTTCGAGTATCGCGTGTTCGACCCCGTCAGCAATGAATACTCGCCCACCACCACCGTCACCATCGAAGTCGTCCAGCCGATCGCCACCGCCGACACCTACACAATCGCCCGCGGCACTGGCCCCCTGCGCGTCAATCGCCCCGGCGTCCTTGCCAACGACCATGATGCCAGTATCGTCGATGATAGCTTTGGCTGGGTTACCGGCTTTGCCCATGGCTCCATGGACTTGAACGCCGACGGCTCCTTCGCCTATACGCCCCCGTCCGGTTTTGCGGGCATCGCCAAATACGAATACCGCGTCCAAAACCTCCTTACCAGCGCCTATTCCCCACCCGCCATCATCACCATCGAAATCACCGCTCCCCCCGACGCTGTTGATGACAACTACACGGTCGATGTGAATAGTTTCATCCAGGTAGCTGAGCCGGGGATTTTGCAGAATGATTCGCGTGCCGCCAGTTTCCAACTATTCTCCATCCCGCAGCACGGGACTCTAAGCAACTACAACACCTTTACGAGGGAGTTTCGATACACGCCGGCCTCCGGCTACTACGGCCCAGATTCATTCCAATATCGAGCCACCAACCAATACGGCCATTCCGAACTCGCCACGGTGCATCTTGAGGTGCGCATGGATCCAGTTGCCGCGCCTGACAGCTACCTAATGGCCCTCGGCGCAACTCTCTCCGTCGCTGCACCTGGAGTCCTAGGCAACGACACGTATGCCGACAGCGCGGAGCTTATTGCGCCGCCGAACCCGAGCCACGGAACACTCACGTTCAATTCCAATGGGTCGTTCAGCTTTGCTGCCGCTAGTACCTACTACGGCGTAACCACATTTCAATACCGTGCACGTCACTTGGCCACCAATGGTTCCTCCGCCCTGGCTACTGTAACCATTAATGTCATTCAACCCAATGCAATAGCAGATTCATATTTTGTCGCGCGTAATGAGATTGCTTTTATTGACGAGGCTCAAGGTGTATTGGCCAATGACTTCTTAGGTGACGTAGCAGAAAGGATCGTTGGCTCAGGTCCGACTCACGGTAGCCTGGTCTTTAATACGGATGGCACATTCTACTATACACCTAACAGTGGCTACATCGGCACCGATGTATTTCAATATCGGGCAAAGCAACTTTCCACAGGTTTGCTGTCGTCCCCGACAACGGTCACAATTCAAGTAGTTCACCGTCCACAAGCAAATCCAGACAATTACACGCTGCCCCTGTATAGCGATACCCTCACTATTCCAGCGTCGGGCGTGTTACTGAATGATCAATACGCCAATTCTGCCGAGTTAGTTCCATATGAGTTGCCATCCGGCGCTCTCCAGTTCAACTCTGACGGTTCTTTTTCCTTTACCCCAACTTATTGGCACGTGGGGAATATGTCTTTTCATTATATTGCGATCAATACGGCTACTGGACTGCGGTCGAATCCAGCGACGATTATCGTTAACGTCATCGGACCTGAAACAGTCCCTGACGAATACGTCGTTGGCATGAACGGATCGCTAGCCGTTACATCGCCGGGCGTACTCGCGAATGATCGACGAGGTGGATTTGCGTGGGGACCTAATAGCGGTCCGCTTCATGGATGGCTGGAGTGGAACTATGTTAGCAACCAACAATATGGTGATGGCGGCTTTACCTATCATCCTTTCCCTTGGTACACCGGTGATGATTCATTTGTGTATGCCGCAGGTGCTCTCCTCAGTGGCACCGGTAACATCAATGTGGCTTCTCCCGTGACCGTGACTATTCATGTGGAGCCGCGACCCTGGGCAGTCGCTGATGACTATTCAGTCTCGACGATCGAGACACTGCAGTTTGCGAGTGACGACATTGTTGCTAACGACTATTGCACGAGTGATATGGAAATTGTGCCTGGATCCGGGCCCTACTATGGCACATTATCATTTGACAACGGCAATTTTACCTACGTCCCGTCGGTTGACTATGCCGTAGTTGACGCATTTCAATACGTGGCGGTCGATGCGGCAGGGCATAGGTCTGCGCCGGTAGCGGTCACGATTCACTTGATTGATGATCACCCGCATGCGCATGGCGATTGGTTCCAAATGATAATGAACACCACTTTGGAGACAACAACTCCAGGAGTGCTAGTTAACGATGTCAACGCTCATGAGGTCATCTTGTTGAGTGGACCCAGCAATGGCTCGCTGACGCTGAATACCGACGGGTCGTTTGTCTATGTTCCAGATCCAGAGTTTGAGGGGGACGACACGTTTCAGTACGTTGCCAGATTAATCACAGGTGAAGAGTCGTCCCCCGCCACGGTCACGATCCATGTTTACGATGACTCGCCAGAAGCGGTCGACGATTCGTATTGGCTTTTGGTTGGTCAAACATTGGAGGTTTTCGCCTCCGGAATTCTTGCCAACGATTCTTTTGCCAATACAGTGCTGTTAATTAGTGGCCCAAACTACGGCTCACTAGCGTTGAACGATGATGGCTCATTTGTTTACATCGCCGACCCGTCATTTCTCGGCACGGTCACGTTCACCTATAAGGCCAAGAACCTTGACACCGGTGAGGAGTCCGCTGAAGCGACCGTGACCATCGAGATTACTGAGCTGTAGCAAGCGCCTGCAGGGCTGTGGCGATATGGGCAAAAACGTCTGACCAATCCCGCCGCCGCTGCTGCCGAAACAGCCGCATCGTCGGATACCACGGACTATCGTTTCGATCCAGCAACCAGCGCCAGTTAGCTGCGAATGGCAGCGCTACCCAGACCGGCACACCCAAGGCGCCGGCCAGATGCGGAACCGACGTATCTGAACTGATCACCAAATCTAAATTCACCATGATCGCGGCTGTGTCCATAAACGGGCCATGGGACTTGTCAACTTCATCCCCTGGGTCAAAGATTGGAATGTCCGTGCCGGCTCGTTCGCCTCGCCCGTCGCCCTTCTGCAGGCTGACTAGCCGCACTCCAGGGAGTTGGGCGAGCGAAGCAATGCACTCGTATGGGATGTCACGCCGTCGGAAGCTACCCCGACCGGCGCGACCATGCCAATTGACGCCGATCCGAAATCCCTTCTCGTCGTCGAGTCTCTTGCGCCAATAGTCTTCGAGGGCCTTGTCAGCGAACAAATATGGCACCTCCGACGGAATCGTCTCAGGCGACGTTCGTAGAATCCGCGGCACGCTAAGCAGCGGCGAATGTACGTCAAAAGCCGGAACATCGTCGCCTATCGCGACCACCTCATCGATTCCAGAGCAACTTTTAAGCAACTGCTTGAGCGGCCTCTGGCACTCGACCAGGACGCGGGCGCACCTTTTCTTCAGAAGAGATGCGTAGCGAACGAACTGAATCGTATCGCCCAGTCCCTGTTCCGCATGGAGCAACAATGTCTTTCCTGCGATGTCCTCGCCGTGCCATTGCAATTGCTGAGCATGACGCAAGCTTAACTTACCGGTTCTCCACCTCCACTCGTACTCGCGCCAACCTCGCTCGAAGTCGCCTGTCAGGAGCATGAGCTGCGATAGATTTGAATGTGCACTAGCATCGTCGGGGTTTAACTCAAGCGCCCTGCCGTAGGGGGCGAATGCCTCGCTCACATTCCCCGTATCCGCCAGAACATTACCCAGGTTGACGTGCGCAGCGATGTGATCCGGCTTTAGGGTTACTGCACGTCGGTAACATGCAATCGCTTCGTGTGGCTCCTCCTGCTCCTCAAATACCAGCCCCAAATTATGATTTAGTTCAGCGCTATTTGGCCTAAGTGCAATCGCGCGAAGATGGTAGGTCAACGCCTCGTCGAGG
>Ga0137431_1000574_pt1 | contig 12822 bp, 4 predicted proteins | sample EasRivERMZT800_2_FD_104646 | JGI IMG/M metagenome (GOLD analysis project Ga0137431, IMG submission 104646) | Soil microbial communities from meander-bound floodplain in the East River, Colorado, USA - East River MetaG ERMZT800_2 | ecosystem: Environmental > Terrestrial > Soil > Floodplain ... | reverse complement strand
TAAAAATATAAAAATTTTTAAATAATAAGATGTTTTGTCATATGTTATTAGACTTCCCAGATACTCTTTTTGGGAACTGCGCCCCACATAAACTACCATTTAGTCAAATAATCGTAGAAAATCCATTTTTATATTTTTAATAAAAATTAGCAAATAAATATTTAAATTATACATTATATCATAATTTTTTTTAAGCAGAAAATTAATTCTACCAACATAAATATAAATAATATATTCTGTATTACACTTTCAAAATTATATAATTCAATGACAAATTACTATCATTTATATTAATTTTAACAATATAAAACTCATTAATTAAAATTTGCAAAATACAAAACTTAATATTAAGTTTTGTATTTTTAATTCCTATCCAGTCCCTTAATAATATAATTAAACCGGTACATAATCGCTATATTTTCAAATTTAAATTCTTATTTTATTAAATGTCCCTTTAAATATAATAAATTTAAACATTTAAATTTATTATATACGTAATTCATCTTTATGGTAATATAAATAAAAAATAATAAATTTAATCTACTATTTTTACACAATTATATTATTTTATTACGTTCGACAAATAATAGTAAATTCAAACTTTGAATTTACTAAATAATATAAATAAAATAAGAGTAAACAGATAATAACTAAATGCAGTAAAGCTGCTAGGGTCTGTTGAGATAGGTCTTTTCCTTACGGAATTTTCCCCCTCTAAGAACTGTACGTGTGACTTTCATCACATACAGCTCAAGCATTAAATTTAAATTTATAATACGAAAAAAAGTATATTAATCTAAATTATGTATACTATTTAATACGTTTATCATTCATACTACTTTTTATTTTTTTCATTAAATATAATCCTTCATTACTTAAATGAGCATTTACTTTTTTAAGATAAATAAGTCGTTTTCAATCTAAATAATCAAGTCTTTTTATTGTATATAAAAGATATAAATCGAAAAAATTATATATAGCTTCAGAATTTCTAATTCAAAGTGCCGTAGTATTTCTAACAGCATTCAAGGCTGATGTCATGTTTTTTATCTCATATTTAGGTTTTAAATAACCACTATTAAAAAATTCTTTTATAGCATATAATACAGCCACATCATGATTACTTTGCTTAATTTGTAAAGAAAAATTAATAAGAGGATACAATTTTATTTTATTAGAAAAATTTATTTCACATTGAAACGAACCCTCCCCATCAATAAATCCTTGCACTCATCCCTGATTTACAATTATATCTTTACTTCAACAATAATTAAATTTATCTTGAAATAATCTAGATTTTTTCATTTTAGATTTAATCTCTTTTAAACTCTTTATACCTTCTATACTATAATGTTTTTTTTCATTCATTATAATAACAGCCTTTTTAAAATCTAAACAATTTAAATGTTTAGATGTTTTTAATGAATATTTATCGAAATGAGGAATTACTTTATTCATTAAATCATTAATATTAGTTACTATAAATTTCATTGTACTTGTTTTATTATTATCAACATTAATTCTACCATAACCAAAAAATTTCTTTATCTCATGTAGTATTCCTACAGAATGATTTTTTTGAGTTATTTTAAATTCTAAAAATGTTTTGTAACCTGTCTCACCTTTGCCTTTAATATCTTGAATAGTAGTTTGAAAAGATCCTTCTCCATCACTCATTCCCGTAATATACCAAGGAGTTAGAATGCTATTACTCTTTACACTACCTAATTGAAAATTCCAAAAATCTTCAATATTAAAACTAGAAATTATATTATTAATTTTTTCTTTGTTAAAAGAATAATTATTTTCTTCTTTATTAAAAAAATAAATATTTTCTTTTATAAGCTTATTATATTTGTTATTGTATTTTATATCCAATAACATAATCAATTAATTCAAAAATTATATATCTCATTATTAGTTATTATATATTTATTCATAATAAAAGAATAACACTTAATTTTTCTTTATTTTAATAAGTAATATTCGCTAATAAGAACAGAAAAATCATCAATATAAATATATATCTCAACCTTTTTTATCTTAATATTAAGTTAAAATAATCTTTATTTACTTTACATAATAATCACAATAATTAGTTCAAGCAAATAAAAATTATAAATCTTTAATAAAAAATAAATTAAACAAAATTTAACACCTATCTTAAGTGGGCATCTTTTCAGATTAGTTCATAATAAAGAAATTATTTTATTATATATCCCTTTAAGAACCTATCCTTTCCATTACAGAGAGGCATTTGCTTTTTAAGATATCCTTTACCTACTAAAAGATATACTACATTTACATGAGTACCTCCACCCTAGACCTTTAATCTAGGATGGTTTATAATAGGCTTACCCAGTTTCTATAATTACACTTTAATAACTCCTTTAGGGTCCTACTATACGCTGATTAACATACGGTTCTTTAATTAAATACGGAAACACTTAATTCTTGTTAATCTATTACCCTTAAAGCGCTTCAACCGTAGATTCATTCTCATTACCCTTGGGATATTAGCTCATATTCCTTATAATAATAATTTTAATTAAAATTAGATTATTATAAGGACATAAGTAGGCTTCACACAAATAAATTACTTTAAACGCATGCTACTTCGAGCTCGAAGAAAAGAACATCTTGGTGGGTACTCTCCACATTGTAAAAATAGACTTACCTGGTCGCACTCCCGTCTATCTATGGGTGAAGATCGTATCTTAACGACCATTCCAATTTCACTGAGGCTATCGCGGAGACAGCTGTTGTATCATTACGCCATTCATGCAAGGACCACATTTAATGGCCAAGGAATTTCGCTACCTTAGGCTTGTTATCATTATAATATTTTATTATAATGTTTTATTAAAACGGACCATTTCATCAATATTTTTATAAATAGTTACAATATTTATAAAATTATTGTTTAGCATATGGTCTCTGAGGATTATAAAATAATCAAAGCATAAAATAAAAAGGTTTATTTAATAATATTTTTCTTTTCAATAATTAATAAAATTTCTGATAAAGTTCGTTTCCTTTTTTTGCCTTTACCATCTGGATTTAGATCATATACTAATTTTATAATATTAATAAATTCCTCTTTCTCAAATTTAGATTTCTCTTTTAATTTATTCAAAATATAAATAAATTTTTCAAATTCTTTATTCTTATATTTAGAAGAATAAGGAACAATATATTCTAAAAAAAAAGGTATAAGATAATCATTTAAATTATTTATACCTTTAAGTGTATAAACTCATACATTAATAGAACCTGCTTTTTTATGTATTAACCCTTTATTATTAAATAAAATTTTAAAACTCTTCAAAATATCTAATCCATTTATATGTTGAGCTACATTAAATTCAGGTTGCAATAAGAAACCGTGAGTTCCTTTATCATATTTCACAATAGAAATAGTTAAAGAACCTTCTCCTTCAACAAATCCACCTAATCAGTATTTATAATTGTTATTATTTTCCATTTTTAATATATTTATATCCTATTATCTCTCACCTAAATACCAAATTTATAATACATAAAGTAATTACTTTATGTATTAATTTATCAAACACTAAATTATTTTATCTTTCCTGCTAATTGTCACATAATAAACCAATATACTTTCTACACCCATCTGTTAGAATTGATATTAATTCATCAATAAAAAACGTTTTAGCATATAGCTAAATTTTCTAAGGGCCCTAAAATAAATATATACTATTTATATAATAAAAATAACGGACCCTTATAGATAAGGCCGCCATTGACTAGAGTTTCCTCAATTCATCATATTAATTTATAAAATAGAAATTCTTAACCTATTTTCTAACTACATAATAACTAAGTTAGCTGTAAGCATTGGGCAGGCTTCACACCTTATACATGGAAATTTTTCTCAGCAAAGTGCTGTGGTTGGAATAGGTAGGAGATCTCTCTCTTTCCCCTCCTCAGAACCGTGCATGCAACTTTCATCGCACACGGCTCAAACATAATATATATAAATTATACACAATTGATATGAATTTACCTTAAATTGACTAAATATTTAATTAAGTTTTTTTAATTAAATTAAATACATTTAATTTATCTTCCAAACTAGGAAAACTTTCTAAATTTTTTAACCAATCAATAATAATATCAATTCTTCTAAGCTTATTTTTATTATTACGTCTAATATTTAAATCCCTCACTCATTGAGCAAAATCTAACATATCATTTCTATTAGAAAATACTTTACCTATATGTCTTTTATAATAATAAATATCTACTAATTTTATTCATCTTTCTAACTCATAATTTATCACTCCTATTAGCGGATATTTACTAAAAAAGGGTATAATTTCCTCTTTCAAAACTTTAACATTTCTAAATGCTACTACACTTACATTGTTAGGTTTATCATATACACCACCTTTCTTATTAAAAAAGAGATTTATTCCTTCTAATAACAATTTATCATCTGTGCTTTGCGTAATGTTAAAGTATAATCCAGGTTGCAATCCTCACAAAGATTTTTCATCAATAGATAAATAACCAGTAAAACAACCCTCTCCACACACAAACCCCGACAATCACATAGGATTCTCTTCTAAAAACTTTAAGATTTTGTTAATGCATTTGTTAGGATTTACATTATTGTTAATAATTAAATTAGGTTTTTTCATTAAAACTTAAACAAAAAATATCTTACTATGTATTACTAAATATATTTAAGATAAAAAGATATTTAGTTACTATTAATTAGACATTGTGCATACATAGAAACAGAAAGCATCATCAATAAAAAAATAAATTATATCACAAATATAAAATAATTGTTTTAAGAAATAACTTTAATAATGTCAATAATATATATATTACATCTTATATACAAGTTAGCTCTTTTTCAAGATTTATAACATTTAAAAATAATTTATTTTTAAATATCATAGAGATTATTATCTCAGATCAAAGATCATATCTTTTACATTACATAAAAGCATTTGCTTTTTGTATAATCCTTTACCTTTCAATCCATAAAGAAAATCACTTTTCTTCTTCCAATTATTTGGATATTATTTGGAGATTAAAAGGCTTACCCTGTTCCTTAATATATAAATAAATATTTACCTTAGGATTTCTCATCTACGCCGGAGAAGTATCTATATTTATATTGAATATAGATATAAAGTATCAATTAATACCTTAAAAGTATATTAATTTTATTTCTCTTTACACTGTATCAATTACTTTCAATGTATCTGTTTAACGACGCCTCATAGAGAATTCATGTTCTTATCCTTAGTAAATTTAGTCTAGCAGAAGTATATTAATTGTAATTATAATATATACCACGTTGTAATATAGCTTAATACATAAGGATTACTCCCATGCATTTATATTAGACTTATGAAGATACTTATTCATAGTGGAATCACACCACATTATATTTTAAAGCTTTTCAGGTCGCACTTTTAAGTAAACAGTTGTACAACACGATTCTATGATACCCTTCCTTATTAGAAAATAATATTCTGTATAATATTTGTCCATAATTAATTTAATTTATTATTTTAATAAATTAAATTTTTAATTATTTATATCCTCGTATAAGTATATATCTTATTCTTAAAATATAAGTTTTTACATTACAATATATATTGTAATCCATAACAGAATAATACTCTTAACATATTAATTTAGTTTGAACAAACTAAATTAATAATATTTTCAAGTACAACGATTAAAGTATATAATATTATCCTTATTAATTCTATTAAAGAACTAAAAAAAAACAATGTTATATTATTTTCAAATCAGACATAAAAAAAATAAGAATTTTCATTTAAATTAATTATTATTATTAAATTTAATTTATTTAAATTAAATAAATTAAATATTTTCTTAATAATTAAAGCTATAAATAAGTTTTTATTACATTATTTATAGTACGACAATTTTTCCAATAAATTGTTGGTCTTCCTTCTCCCGAAGTTACGAGATAATTTTGCCGAGTTCCTTCGCGATAGTTAACTCATACGCCTTAGTTTACCAAACTAGCATACCAGTGTCGGTTTAGGGTACGGTTCTTTTTAAAAATTAGATAATTTTTAAATATCCTTCAATTATTATAATAAATATAATAGTATAAATCTGAATAAAATAAATAAAAATTATAATAATAAAATACATTTATATAGAAAATAAAAAATAAAAAATAATTATAATTTATATAAATATATATAAATAATTATTCATAATTAAGATTTGTTCTAAAACCTGACATTAATAATCTTAAAAATAATCGATAATGTTTTATAAAAAAATTTTTAATAAAAATAACAGGACCGAACAGAATAATTATAAAAAAACATAAATTTCCTGGTCATCTTTTCACTTAGGGTGACTTTATGTTTAAATGTTTAATTATTTTCTCATCAATTTATCCTTTCGTTTAAACCTTAGAAGCCGTTACATAACTCAATAATCGATAAGCAACATTATTGAAACCCTTATGCTTAAGGCGAGGAGGATTTTATAATATTTAACCTCCTTTAACGTTACTCATGTTAGCATTTTCTCTTCAGATAAGTCCTAGTAATGAAACACTACTAATCAATCTTTTACTGAATGTTTCGTTACCGTTCAACTAAATTATATAAATAATAATTAAAATTGAACGCAAGGATACGGTATATTGTTTTAGTTCCATTAAATTCATCAGTGCTTTTCTGCCATTCAGAACCAACGAATTGTTACATACTCTTTAAGCTATGGCAATCTCCAAGCCAACACTCTGGTTAAATTAGTTCAGGCAAACTTCTTTTTTTACACTAAACAATAATTTTGGAACCTTATACTCTTGCTTTGGGCTGTTTCCCTCTTGACTTACGACCTTGTCACCGTAAGTCTGACCTGTCAATCTCTTAATACGAATTCCGAGATAAAAATCCATTGATAGGATCTGTACGTTCCCCCAAATTGTTAAAATATTAATATACTCCCATTATATATTTATAATTAAGAAGATTAAACTTATTACTTAATCCTTTACTTTCATTACACGGAAAAGTTATATTTACTCATAAAAGAGTCTTTCATTTAATCCTTATTCTTTTCTTTTCATTTTTTTTCAGTTTAATCACATCCTTTAAATTTTATATTCGGACTAAATACCTCTTTCAAAAACTTCCATACTTCACATCAATAATATTTTATTTGAATTTATATACTGTACACTCGCTTAAGCCTTATGACATAACTACAAAAATAGCGTTCACGAAAAACCAGCTATCTCCTGACAACAGTTGAATTTCTCTTTGCCCAACCTCTTCAAAGAATTATGCAACATTCACTTGTTCGGTCTTACACCTGGATTGGGCAAGATCGTCAGGTTTCGGGTCTTATATTAATAACTAATTTCCATATCAGAACTATTGGAATAGTTGTTTTATCTACGAATTTTCACAAATTCTTGCTACTAACATAAACTTGCTAACCCATTATACAAAAGGTACACAGTTATCCTTATTTTTAAAGATTCCTGCTGCTTCTAGAATTACTTTTCGACCTTTTTCCCTCACGGTACTTATACACTATCGCTTATTACCATCATATTTAGTCTTAGAGGAAGGTTCCCCTTTTATTTTTACCTAAACCTGTTTTATTTTTTATTTAATAATTTAATATTCAAACAGTTTCTTGTCCATTTTACTTTCTTTATACTTTTTTTAAGACTTTTATTTTAACCCATACGGATAATAATAAACTATGTTTTATTATTATTTAAATATTTAAATATCAATAAGTTTCATTTATTTTTATTTATTTACTCATTCTTATATTTAAATATTTTTTTGCCTTATATATGTACATACTCATCTACTTTTTTAATTCTAAATTTTATAATATATAAATATATTTCTTTTTTAGAGTTATTATTATAAAATTATACTATGCTTTTTTACCATATTTAAAGTATTTTAGACTAATCTACTTTCGCTCACCACTACTTTGTAGAATCTCGGTTGATTTATTTTCCTTGAGTTACTAAGATGATTCAGTTCACTCAGTTTTATCGTGATTCAGTTTTCACATTGGATACACATATATTATTAATACTATTTTTACTTGATAAAAAAGGACATTCTTTTTTACACTATTAAGTAGACTTGACACAAGACTTTCTATTTCACTTAATTAAATAACAAATAATTGTTATTAACCTACATCTTTTCACCCTTATTATTATAACATGAGTTATATACATGTAAGATAGTATTCTTTTATGATTTTGCTTAACCTCCTGATGTAATAGCATAAGTTCTATAAATAATCCTTTTCTTCATCTAAAATAGATAAATAAATGTTATTTATTTACTATTTCATATTACGTTTCATATCTTTATGTTAATTTAACACTTTTATTTTTATTCAATATTTTTTTTACTTAATAACTAACCAAATTAAATATTATATTTATCTTTAAGTTGATTTTTTTGACTTTTATTAAATACGGAAAAGAAGGGATTCGAACCCTTAAGGATAATTAGTCCTAATGCGTAGCAGGCATCTTGCCCTACCTATAGCTACTTTTCCTAAGAAATATTAGATTTATTAACTTACATTCTTATAAATAAAGAACCAAAAGGAATAAAAATCTATAATATATATATACATAATATAAATTTTTAGATGTTTTAAGAAATACCAATCATTAAATATCTTAATATAGAAACAATTTCCTTTTTTTTTTATTAATCTTAATTATATTAATTAGGAAGTGAAAGATTTGAACTCTCATAGACGCCGTGTAAAGGCGTAGTTCTACCATTAAACTAACCTCCTAATTAAAAAAAGGAAATTTTTTATTAATTTATTTCGTAAACTTATTATCTTTTATATTCAACGAGCTTGACCCGCTCCGAACGGGCATCCTTCTCTGCGACAAAGAGAAACTTTACATTAAGCTACAAACCCTCTTTATTTTTTTAAGAACTAAAAGTATTAATTATATTATAAAAATTTAATTTTTTTTTATTTTACTATTTATACCTAAATTTTTTATCTAAGACTTATATAACATATTTATATTAATAGTTCATAGTAAAAATACGAACAGTCAGAATCGAACCGACACCAAATGTTTGGAAAACACCTAGTCTACCTTTAACCTATGCTCGTCTATCCATTATTAAAATTAATATTATTATTAATATGGTGACACTATTATCTTCTTAATAACAATAATAATATTAAATTATTATTACTTACCTACATATAGTAAGACAAAATAAAAGTTAGTCATTTTTAATATTATCAGACATAATTACTATTAGAAAACTAATAGAAACAAAATAAATAAAAAGTAGTAAGAACAACAATTATATTCTTATAAAAATTATAAAACTACTATATGGCTGGAGGGAGTCGAACCCTCAATGATTTCTCAATAAGGCCTAAACTTATCACGGCTACCAATTACGTCACAACCATACATCTTGAAATACACAAAACTAATAATTTAAAGTAATTCCAATTTGAATATAAAGTATTCCAATTTATATTCAATAAATTAGGTTAGGCATCTTTAGCTTAAGGGTAGAGTTTCGGTTTTCGGCACCGTAAGATATAGGTTCAAATCCTATAAGATGCTCTTTTATAGAACTATATTAATATATCCAAATTTATATTTAAAATTGTCCAGAAAAGGAATTGAACCTTTATGTCAGATACTTCAGGCCTGTGCTTTACCGTTAAGCTATCCGGACTAAAAAAATTATTTCATTAATACTTAAATTTTTTGATATAATAATAAGATAGATAAAAGAATAAAATAACTTTTTTTTATTTTATCTTGGAGATTATGGAATTTGAATCCATACAGCTGAGTTGCAAACTCAGAATTCTAACCAATTAAATTAAATCCCCTTGTATTAAATTTTATATTTAAATAATCATTGTAACAACACTTACTTATTATATTTATATAAAATAAAGAAATATTAATATATTCTTACTATAAATTAATTGACAATAATAAAAAGAAAAATAAATAAAAAATCTAAACTGAAAATTCATTTCTTATTAAACGTAAACTAATACGGATGGAGCGAGATTCGAACTCGCGGCACTAAAAATGCTTGATATTTCAAATATCACGCCATAAACCAAACTCGGCCATCGCATCCTTTTAAATAATGGATAACCACTATTTTGTTTAAAATTCAATTATTAATATACACAGGAGTAGAAAGATTCGAACTCTCTAATCAGAGGTTGAAGCTCTGTGTTTTGCCAATTAAACTATACTCCTATCATTTAATATTATATTAAACATTATATAAATATTATAAGAAGAATAAATTATTATTTCTAATACTATCCATATAACATAATAATTTATACTTATTAATTTATATATTTACTGAATATAACTTTATACCTTTTTTATTCATCCTTTTAATTTTGCATAATCATAAATAATATACCTAGTTTTACTTCTTTTAATTATATTATATTAAACTATCTATTACACGGGTAAAGTTGCAGACTGGTCCTGCATTTAGACTGCAAATCTGGAATATAGGGTTCGAATCCCTCTTTACCCTTGTTTAACTAATTTATTCTTTATTAAAATAACATATTCTTGTTTTTTATAATCTTAATTATAATAAAAACAAATATTGAAAAAAAAATTTAAAAATATTACAATTTTAATATACATGTCTCTTTAGCTTAATTGGTAGAGCATGATACTTCTAATATCATGAATTAGGTTCGAATCCTAAAAGAGACTTATTACTAAATTAAAAAAATTTTATCTTAAACAAAATACTCATTACATATATCATTTTTAATTAACTCCCTATTCCTGACTACGAGCAAAATAAAATATAATATATACAATTAGATATTTATTTTATCTCTCCACTTAAATAATTATTGATAATTATTAATCGTAAAAACTAAAAAAAAATTAATTATTATAAAACAATTATAAATATAAAACAAAAAAAAAAGAGAAACACCTTTATAATAATCTAATTATAATATAATATAATTCAATTATATTATAATCAAATAAACGAATAGTTTCCAAATTAAATAATAATAAAAAATTAATATTTATAAAAATAAAAATACAAAAACATCATTATGAATTCATTTTATCCGTTAAAGTATATTTACCTAAATATATAGATAATATATTAGGCAAAATATATTTTGAGAACAATGATAATAACAAAGCTAAAGCTAAAAATACCAATATAATTTGGTGAGCAAAGAAAAAAGGAACTAATTGTGGCATAAAATAAATACCTTATATATCTCATAATATTAATTTATATTAACAAAAATAATAATAATAAATATGCAATTTAAAAATTAATATAAACATAAAATTTATATTTAAATTTTACTTAAAAATAAAGAAAATTTTTCTTTATAATTAACAATATTAGAAAAGATGTAATCATCAAAAATTTTATAAATGAATAAATAAATAAATTTTTATTTTTATTTAAATTATTTACAATTAATAATTCGATAGCAATACTACCTAAAAGAGATTAAATTGGAAAGAAGTTAACATAAAAAAATTATTGACTAAATAGTTTATTTTTTATTATTTGAATTAACTAAAAAAGAAAAAACTATTTATAATTTTTTTTACTTTACCTTAAAACAAAACTTAAAAAAAAAGAGAATTAGATAAACATAATTCTTCTTCAATATTTAATAAACAAAAAGGAGTATCTATATTATTATAAAACAAGAAGAAAAATATAGAAAAAAGACAACTATATCTAATTAAATTTATAAATTGAGTATTAATAAAAAAGAGAGGAAAAAATTTTTTATTTTTTATATTTGAATAATAAATGAATCTGAATCTGAATAAATATTTCAACTTTCAAATATCTTGTAATTTATTTTGTATTATTAAATACAGTTTATAACCATTCATTATTCCAAATAGAATGAATATAAGACAAATAGTTGATTCAATTGATAATCAATTTTTGTCTCCTAATATACTCACAATACTCATTAATTTTTCACTAAATATACTAAATATTTCTAAATAATTAGACATATTATCTTTAAACAGAATAAAACCGTTGGTATTATCCATAATTAAAGACGAAAAGGAAGTTATATTATTATTATCTTCTTCCAATATATTTGACATATTTCTATTATTTCCTTCATTACCCTCTCTATTCACTAATGTTTCTTCTCTATTACCTCTTTGAGATCCTCTACTCTCACTCTCTATTTGAGATCCTCTACTCTCTGTTTGAGATTCTCCACTCTCTGTTTGATTATCTCCATTACTAAATGAACCATTTGAAGACAAACTTGTTAAACTTCCTCTATCTGAATTAGAATTAGGTGTATTTTCTGGGTTTATATTAGGATTTTCTTCTATATCTTCATCCGGTTCATTATGTTCCAAATTTTCATTGTTAGAAGCTATCTTATTTAACTCTCCCATCAAATAATTTAATTTCTTATCATCATTAATCCCATTTAATTCATTAAGCTCTTCCTTTTTAATAGAAGAAGACGAATTGGATAATTCTGTAGATTGAGAAGATTTAATACCCTCATCTTCACTTCCTTCACCTAAATTAGCATCTTCACCTTTATCTCTACTTTCATCATTATCATTAATATTTCCATCATCTTGATTAATACTAGGATTATTATTCCCATTAGAATCGTCATTATTCTCAGAGTTAGAATCACTAGAACCAGAAGTAAGATTAGTACTATCAGAACCTTCCGAATTAGCTACATTAGATTGATTAGATACATTAGATTCATTAGATT
>Ga0137431_1000573_pt1 | contig 12826 bp, 23 predicted proteins | sample EasRivERMZT800_2_FD_104646 | JGI IMG/M metagenome (GOLD analysis project Ga0137431, IMG submission 104646) | Soil microbial communities from meander-bound floodplain in the East River, Colorado, USA - East River MetaG ERMZT800_2 | ecosystem: Environmental > Terrestrial > Soil > Floodplain ... | reverse complement strand
TGTGTATTCATCGCAGAAAAATTCAGGGTTTACTTCAGGGTTGAGTGTTGAAAACGAGCCACGCGAGGTATGCGGACATGACGCGATCGAATGCTGCGATCGTGACGCGTGAACCCTCGGGCAGGATTGCGAATAGTTCACACTCTGCGCGGATTGCTTCGTTGCTCGTGATGGCACGAGCGAACCTGGCGAGCTCGCTTTTTTCGTGGGCGGTCGGAGTCATGCCGACGGCGGAAGATGTGCGCGCGTTCATCGTTGTGACTTCTCCTCCGAACGTGTCGGTGTGTTCAATTGTAGTGCTCATTTCCTCGCGGGTTATGGGTTATGATACTCGAAAAGCGTAAGCGTAATGGTCGATTGCTTCCTGAACACTGCGGTATGTTTCGCCGGATGAACCGAAGCCACTAGCAGGAGTTATTACCTTGCCGTCATGGGTCAGTATAGGCGACTTTCCGCCGAAATAGTTCGTGTATGCTCTGACAAAACGGAGAAACCGAACGGGCTTCTGGGTGTGTGTTTTCATTCCTCGCAGTGTTTATTGGTTATAGTGGCAAGCAAATATCGTCTGTTTCTATGCCGCAACGGTTAGGCAAGTCCTCTAGTAATACGAAATCCCGATCCTCTGATGGATTCGGATCCGTCAAAACAGCGATTCGCTCTGAATCAATAGGATCAAGACCCATTGCAGCAATCCGCGCCGATAGCGTTTCGAGTTGGTGTACTAAGAGCGGTTTCGTTTTCATCGCAATGTGTCAAACGCGGGATTGCGTCCGACGAAAGGGGGTTAGTTTTGCGGAATGACTACGTGAATGCTGGGCGAGCGCCCGTTGCGATCGGTCCAACGAGCGCGGATTATATCTTCCGCCTCTTCCATGTTAAGAGCCTCAACAACTGACTGTGCGTCACTTTCAAAACGATCGGCGCCGCGGTAGTAGGAGAAACAAACAAGAAACGTTTTCACGGTTTCCAATATACGACATCCGCAACCGTTGCGTAAAGGTTTATTTTGTAGTTACGCAAGCAATACCCGCAACCGTTGCGGATAGCAAATAGTTACAACGAACGATTTTTTGGTTTGCAACCCTTGCGGACAGTTTCTAGCGGTCAGTTGCTTGGCCGTTCGCTCACGTTAAACTTTGTATTATGTCTAATCCTACCTGTAATCCCTCGGCGCTACCCGCGAGAATTCGCGATTGGCAACCGTTGCGCGATGCATTCATCAAACGGTCACCTAGGCCAACTTACGGCGAACTCAGCACGGAATTCGGCATTCCACACGGCACGATTGGCGTCTGCGCAGCGGAAGAGGCGTGGCCGGCACTCCGCTCGGCCTACTTGGATAAGCAACTGGAAGAAGCGGACGCCAAAAGTGCACTGCTAGCGGCTGTTTCTGGCGATCGGACAGTTTCCCGCAAGTTTTTGAACCTGGCGATCGTTGCCTTGGACAAACTAACGCAAACCGTTGAACGAATCGATGAGAGCAAGTCGGCGAGCACAAATGCACAAGCGGTCAACACGTGCATGTTTGCAGCGGCTAACCTTGCCAAAGCCCTACATGAGGTCGGCATAGTCGGCATCAGCAAGACTCTAAACCAGGTCGGGAAAGAGGACAACGGCCGGTGGGACCCGAAATTGCTGACTCAGATCAACGTCACAGTCCAGAATTTGCAGGATAAGAAAGCCGGTAGCGTTATCAACGACTTACAAAACGGCGCGAGCTCAGATGCAAGTGGTGTAAAAGCCGAAAACGAGTCAAAGTCCTGAGTGTGCGAGAGTTACGCGAAAACAGGGTGTTTCTACAATCGACATTATGTTAACTTGAGCAATCCACTCAGGATTGTCAGGATTGAAACGAGGTCGGGCGATTGCTTGCGTTTTAAGGCCATTAATCCGCCCGCGACTGTGTGAGATACCCGATCGGCAGTCGGAACGCGGGAAACGTAGGCAGGTCGGCGCGCTAGCACGGTCGCAGCGGACCGGCGGACTGGATCCGGACTGGGTGAGACGCGGCCGGCGGCCAGGCGACCCCCACCCCCCCCGCGGGCCAGGCGCGGACGGCTACGACCCCTACCAGAGACTTCTGCCCCAAAATCCCATTGGGCGCTTTTTCACAACAATCTCGTTCGTGACATAACGAAAGAGGTAGGACGTTAATTTTTTTGTGGTACGGAAAAACGCATTGGTCGATCGGGAAATTGGGGTGTTTTTTTACAACCACAGCCAAATTGATTTTTAATATGGCGGTGAATTATGGCGGTATGTTCTCATAGGTGTTTTTTACAATCACAGCCACAACCGCCAAGTTACCGCCAAGCGAAATCGCCCGTCGCTTGGGCCGTGTCGACAACGCCCAGCGAAGCGGTAGGGCGGTGGCGGTTTGAGGCCCAAAGGCGACGAATACCGTTGACTTTACCGCCAAGTCCCCCCACACCGCGCGTCGCGTATCGCTTCGCTGCGTCGGCGGTGGGGTGGCGGAAAACGGGGTTCGGCGACGTGGTGTGGTGGCGGTAACCAGTCGTTCCGAGAGATACTTACGAAAATGGGTGTTTCCACCTTTTGTAAAAATTACCACCAAGTAACCCCAAAAACAATATGGCGGTTATGGCGGTAAAATACGTAAGTCAGTGTGTAGGAACACACTAATTTACAGCCATAATTACCGCAACTTCCCTAATTTGATACCGCTCGGTACAGCCCGCTTTGGATGTGCACCTTTCGCGCGTTCATCAATTCTTCCCGCTTTCGGCGGAACGTGGATTCCTTCATGCCGGATGCCTCGAGCCATTCGGCGTAGGTGAGTTGTTTGTCTCCCAGTGACCGCAGGGCGTCGGCCGCAGTATGCCGCTCGTTCCGTGTTTTGGAATTCTTGAGGGAGGTCGGATCCAGCGCCTTGTCCCGGGTCCAGCGCGGATATTCCCACCGAACGACGAACGGATCGACGGGTTTGAAGTTCCGCAGGCTCATTTCCACGGTCATCGCGTCATCCTCCTCGTGGGGGGTGAAGGTCAGCATCACGTCACCCCAGCGGGCGAAGACGCCACCACCCGAGGCGCGGTCGATGGCGTTCTTGTTGGAGGCGTCTCCCTTGGCGAAATGGTGCGTCAGGATGAGCGCCGCGTTGTTTCGGCAGCACAGTCCTTCCATGAGCGTCAGGAGTTTCCCCTGCGCGTCGTTGGAATTCTCCTCCATATCGGAAACCGCCGAGACCTTGTAATGGGGGTCGATGCACACCACCCGGGCGCCGGTTTTTTGGATCATCTTCGGCAATCGCACCGTTAATTGATCGAGAGTCACTGTACGGCCACGCAGATTCCACACATGCAGGTCTTTAGGTGGTGGGTTGCCGCGGGCGGAACAGATTTTGTCAATCCGGTCCTCGGTGGCGAAGTCCTGCAGTTCAAGGTTCAGGTACAGGACGGGTGATTTTTCGGTGGGAAACCCGAGCCATGGTTCGCCGCCGGCGATGGCGATTGCCGCATCCAGGGCGGAGGATGTCTTGTGTGACTTCGATGGCCCGGAAAGCAGCATTGTTCCGCCGCAGTACAGCACCCCTGCGATCAAAATTGGCGGTTCTGGCGGTTTGTTAGTGCAGAGTTCGTAAGCAGATACGGGTTCAGGCCAGAACTCACCGCCATGACCGCCAGAAATCGCGAAATCCAGTCGGCGGCGCAGGTTGTTGGTCAGTTCCGGCAGGTCGCCTTGGTAGTCGTAGGCTTCCTCGACCGCAGAAGTGGCGGCGCGGATGATTTCCCGCAGCGTGGCCTTCTCTTTGACGTTTTTGAGGTACGACTCGACGCCGGCAGTCGTGCCGACGCGGCCCGATACTTGTGTGATGAAGGCAAATCCGCCAACCTGGTCCAGTTTCCCGCGGTCCCGCAGGTAAATCGCAAGCGTGGCCGGTTCAATGGCTTCACCCCGGGTCCGCATGTCGAGAAACGCGTCGTAAACCATGCCGTGCTTCGGGTCATAGAAGGTTTCAGCGCGGAATTTCTCCTCGCTGCAGCGATCAAGGACCGCCGGAGCGTCGATAAAGATGGTCGACAGCAGATATTCCTCCGCCTCTAGGCTGTGCGGCAGCGTGCGGCCAAGAAAGGCGGCGCGGGGGGCCGGCGTAATCGACTCCCCGCGCCTTTCAGGGGAGCCGGGTTTGCTTTCGGCGCCATGGGGCATCACCTCCTTGGAAATGGGGACCGGTTTGGCGGTTTCGAAGGATTCTGTCGGGTGGGAGCCGTTGGACTTCTCCTTGGCGATGGCCTTCAGCACCGGCACTAGCAGTTTGCGCGTGTCCGGCAGCGGGGGAGAGGGGGATTCGGCGCGCGCGGCAACCGAACTCACGTCGTCAAAAGCTATGTCTCTCTCTTGGGGTTCGACGCTCATGTAAATTTGTTTCCGTGGTCGGCGTCCTGGCCAACGAACCACTTAGGAAGGGTTTTGATTTCACCCGCGCGGCCGCACTTGAAGCACTTGAAAAAACCGAGATGTGGGTGGGTGCGCATGTCGTTGGCCGCGCAAAATGGGCAAACACTGCGGTGAATCGGGTGCCGGCGGAACACATGGCCAACAAAACATCGGGTTCGACGAACGATCAGCCGCAGGAAAAAATACACCCGCCAGTGCCACGGCAGCTTGAACTTGGGAATGTCGGCAAAGGCGGAGCTCATGAAATTCCTTCCATCTTTTTCTGGCGCTCGATCTCGGCGACGACCTTTCGACCCTCATCCCACTCGCGCTTGATCGCCTGGCGCAACTTCGTTTTCGCGCCCTCATAAGTCACCTCAACCGATGCTCCATCGGTGCACTGGATGACGATCGATAAGCCAGGGGTCAGCATGACCACAACGCGGTCCACTGTTCGTTGTTTGCAGTCGTACCAATCGAGGTATTCCTGCGCCACCTGCAGCGCGGTTCGTGGCACATCCTCAAAGCCGGAGTCGGTCGTCATGCTGAATGAAGCAGCCCCATCTGCTGGTTCCGTCGCTTGGCCAGTTCGACGTACTCTGGGTTTAGTTCGATCAGCACCGAGTGCCGCCCCTCCTGCTCTGCCACTTCGCCGGTCGTGCCGCTGCCGCCGAAGCAATCCAGCACGGTCCCACCCACAGGACAGCCAGCCAAGATGCACGGGCGAATCAGGTCGGGCGGGAATGTGGCGAAATGAGATTCGGGATAGGGTGACGTTGCCACATTCCAAACCGAGCGTTTGTTCCGCATCTCACTAACACCAACATTGGCCATATCCCGCCCTTCGCGGTTGGCTGGTCCGTTGTCGCCTTCTCGGAAGTGCCCTTGTCCACGGAAGGCGTTTTTCCCACCGCGGCCAACGTTCGGTCTTGGCGCGGCACACCCGCCATGCGATTGCTGTCCCGGAGGTGCATAACCATTGTTTGCCCGCAGCATTCTTGGTCCGGTTGATTCCGCGGTCGGCTCCTTGATTGCTTCGGCGTCGTAATGGTAGGACTCGGACTTAGATAGGAGAAATATGTATTCGTGAGATTTAGTTGGTCGGTCTGTGACTGACTCAGGCATGCAGTTTGCCTTTGCCCAAATGATGTCGCTGCGGAGATACCAGCCAGGACCGAAGCATTCGGTCGGTTCCTGAATCCATACAGGAATATCAACCGGCTGCTGGTGGTTCAACTTGGTTAGCGCGTGGACTATCCACGACCGCTTTTCCTTAACCTGAAGTTTTTCGGGCGAGTGCCCCAACCGTTTAGCGTCCTTGCTTAACTCAAGAAAATTCCACGCCAAAAGCGCCTGCTGCTTCTTGCAGACAAAATACGGATAGAGTTCACGCAATAATTCAGCTTTCTCGTCTACATCGTGCGCTATCCACCGCCACGACACCATAGACCCAAAGTGACCGTCGCCGTGCTGATTATGATCCCCGCGTGATGTCGGCCATATCCTGAAGGCGTTATCCAACATCGCGCGGTTGGTATTCGTAATCGTGATGTGTATGCCCGTGCGCAGCGAACCATCGTCCTTCCGGGTGTGGTGAAATCCACAAATACTGCCCTCGGCGTCGATCGTCGCCGCCATCCACACCCGATCAAGTTCATTGGAAATCCTCCCCAAGTATCGCGGCGCCTGAAGTGCTTTTGCTACAGCCCACGGGATGCCGATCAAGTCTTTGTTTTTGAAACCCTCGGGCGGCTTGACCCATGCGCGGCCAACCTGCTTGCCCACGCGTGCCGACTCATGAAACCCCGGCGGCAACTGGCTACCAACACCGCGAGACGCGCCGTTGCCCTTGTTTGTGCTGCAAACGTCACCCATGCCGCGACCGCTGCCCGCGTATGAATCGCCGAGATTCAGCCAAAGCGTGCCATCCTCGCGCAGCACGCGTCGCACTTCTTCGAACACCGCAACCAGCGCGTCGACGAATTCGGCTGGCGTCGGCTCGAGTCCAATCTGCCCCGCGTGCCCGTAGTCGCGTAGTCCGAAGTATGGCGGCGATGTTACGCAGCAGTTGATGCTTTCGGCCGACATTGTGCGAAGGACGGCTAATGCGTCTCCGTTGTGGATTGTGACGCTCATACCGCGGCCCCGTCCCGCCACACGATGAGATGCGCGGCGCAGTCGTAAACGTGCGCCCATTGGAAACGCCACGGTTCGTAGGGATATTGCTCAACAGACTTTGCAGTCAGAAATTCGATCGCCGGTTGCAGGTCGTCGAACTCCTGTTCGAAGTCCTTCATGCCGCCCGACGGATAGTAAACCGAACCGAAGAAAGCGAGGTAGCGTTTCATGGTGTGGCCTTTCGTTTCTTTTTTCCAGTGCCGAGCCGCGTGATCGTGTAACCCTCGCACACGATCTTCTTCACGCCCTTCGGCCACTTGAAGAACTGGATCTCGCCGGAGAAGTTTTGCACCGGCAGACCGGCGATTGGTGGCAGGTTCTTCATGCGCGCCTTTCGTACGCCAGCAGTTCGTCCATGCGCTCGGTCGCTTCCTCGCGCGTGATCAGCCGGCACTCGTATTTCTTGGCATAGAACCCGGCGATGTATGGCTTGGCCCACGGCGAGTGCTCGAGGAAATACGGAATCTCCGGGTTCACTCGGCCCTGGACCTTCAGGTGGCACCTCTGACAAAGCGCCATCAGGTTCCACCACTCGTCGTTCGACTTGTTGCCGTCAAAGTGGTGCACCGTCAGCGCGTATCCGTTGACTGGATCGTGCTCGTGAAAGCAGCGGATACACTTCCCGCCCGCTTCTGCGCGCACGCGGTTGTGCCGCTCCTTCCGGTTCGGGGCGTAGGTGCCTTGGATGTGCAGTCGGTTGCTCATGGCTTTGGCTCGTGGTAGTTCTCCATCGCTTCGGTGAGGGTCTTCTGGCACACGGCAACAAAAGGAACCTGCGGCTCATCCTTCGCCTTCCACGCGGCGATGAAGGCGTCCAACACCAATCGAACAGCCATCGGCTCACTCTTTCCAAAATCCGCATCCGTGACCTCGCCAAGATTTATAACCAAGCCCTCACCACGGAACATCATCTCTACCGTCACGGTTGCACTGATGGGCCAATCCATGGCCGTCATCATGACTGGCGGGTAGTTGATATGGATGGCGTCTCGAATGGCCACGACGTGATCCAGATCGATCCACGTTTTGTGCACGAGGTAGGGCTTCACAGCGAAGTCCCCCGCAGCTTGTTCATGAACCGCCGCACGAAGTCGTCATGGGTCGCCTGCGTGCAATCGAGGGTGAAGTGGTGCTCGCCGCGGCGGTCGGAGGCGAGGATGCCGAACTTGGTCAGCCCGGCGGGCGTCCGCTCGATCATGAAGATGGGGATGCGGTCGACGTCGAAGATGGCGTCGTTGGGAATCGTGAAGGTCGTGTGGGAAACGGTGAGCATATTCATGATGGTGTTACTTTTTAATCGGTCAGTTTGTCGGCCTTCACCCAATTTCCGTGGTCGTCATGAACATGAACCAACAGGTTGCTCTCAGATAATTCCGCGTTGACCTGTTGCTCAACCGACGGTCGGTCCATGACTCTCGCCTCTTGTCGTGCCAGTTCTGTTTTGGCCCACAGTCGGAACTTGTCCGACTTCGTGCAGCGTTCGAAGGCGTTGCGCTTGTTTTGCGGCTGGCTGCGCTCATCCCTTGAAATACCAACCGCGCCACTTGGCCGGTGACTGCAACGACATGCCGTAGATGTCTTCTGCACATTCTGACCTCCATGGCCACCAGCAGTGAAGAACTCAAAATCGAAGTCGTCTTTGGTGAGCGATAGTTTCAGACCGTCGCCGTGTTTATGGATATTCATGATGTCAGTACGTATTGCGGGTCGAAAACGTGCAGGCACTTGGTCTTGGAGTATCCATCAATGATGGCATGGAACCATGAGAAGATGATGTCGTACTCGTAGGGAATGGCGTGCGCCTGCCATCCGCCGGGGACTGAATCGTCCCGCAGCGTGCACTTGATGTCGTCGTTCACTTCCGCGATCTCCATCACGATGACGCGCTCGTTTATTTTCAGGATGTGGGTGTGCAGGCTCATGAAAGCGCCAGTTCCTTCTGCCCAACTTCAGCGAGTGCCTTTTCGAATGGAGCGCCGGTTATCTCAACACATTGACCGACGCGGCCTCCGCGCAGTATCCGGACTGACCGCACGCCAAGCCGACGGGCTGATGCGTACAAACGCTCAGTGTCGTTGTCGATGAGCCAGCCCACCGGGCGACCGTGGTGCAGGACGCGCCGCACAAAAAGAGCCTGACCGCCCGCCGCGACGTGCGCGTAGGCTCCTTTCAGATCGGGGTGGCGGAAGTGGATCATTTGAGTCTCATTGAATACTTGTAGCTGTGCAGCACCATTGGCGGGGCGTCCTTGAAGAAGATGGTCATGTCGGTGCCGCTGTGAACCTGAACACCGACGACAGTCTTCCCGAGCCACTGCCGGAATGATTCGTTCTGGATGTAACGGGTCGGTGGGTGCGACCGTGGTGGGGTGCACCCAGAGAGAAGGAGCGCCGAGAGGAGTATTGGGAGTCGCATGACAAAAAATGTCGCTGCGCCTCCAATCAAAAGTTTTCGTGTCGCGTCCACTCGCGGTTAAGCGCAATGGCGTGGCCAGGTGACTGAGGCGCAGCGTTTCTCTTTCGAGAAAGTGTTAAGAGTCGGAAACGACGTTAAGAGGCTGGAAAAACAGCGCAGAGAAAGTCGTGAACAATCGCGCAGGAAAATGGAAGCACAAACGTCACAGAAGTGTTTCAATTGACGATTTGCTAACGAGTGGCGCTTCACCGAAGCCGGAAATCTCGCCGTCGTTCAACAGATCCAGATTCGAAATCTTGCGCTTCACCGACGACGCGACGCGCGCCTCGATGCCCGTGCTCCAGTACGCGAGGTACTGCATGGAGGTTCCTCCACCGCTGCGGTGCACGCGGCCGACTGCCTGCTTGAGTCCCACCGCGTCCCAGCATGGAGAGATGATCGCAGTGCGCGGAAACTTGGTCACTGGGTCGTGCAGCGAAACGCCGACTCCGCCGGCTTGGATATTCGCGACCACGACGTCGATGCGGTTCGCTTGAAACCGGGTGATGACGTCCTGCCGATCTGAGGTCTTCTGTTCACCGCGAATCACGCCGCACGACCAACCGCGCTTCTCGCAATCGGCCACGAGCTCGTCGACCGTTCGGTTGTAGTTGGAAAATAGGGCGACCTTCGACGACTCGAGCGCGTCCTCGGTCATTTCGATGAAGTGGGGAATCTTGGCCACCTCTGCCGCCTGGCGCCAGAACACGAGTTTTGCCAGTTCGTCCTCGGTGAACTGGGCGAGTACATTGCGCTGCGCGTAGAACTGCTGCAGTTCCTCACTCAAGCGCGTGACCTCTTTCGAGCACCCGTCGAGAAGGCGGACTTCAATCTGGGTCTGGGGGAAATCAGGGATGTCGACAATTCGCATGCGAGATCCGCGGCGCCCGGTGCCGAAAATCTGGTTGTGGATTTCACCCATCGCGGCGGTGTTCGCCCGCTTCCCGATTTCAATCTTGGTCGCGGGCTGTCCGTTCTTCTGCAGCACCTGCTTGCCACCCCGACCATAGATCGGCTTCGCCTCGGCGCCGTGCCGGATGAGCCACAGCTTGTAATCCTGCAGCGCGTGCAGTCCGAGCGCGAACCCAAGCGCCTTCAGTTTCAATACCGAGTCAGCGGCCGTGGCGCTCAAGGTGAGAATCCGTCCACCGGCGCGTTTCGAAGCGATCATCATCTTGCTGTTGATCGTGGTCTCTCCAGAAACCCGATGACATTCGTCGTAGATCGTCAGCGGCCACACGCGGTCGAACGCGAAGAACGAACCGGTGCCGTAGGGTTTCAGTTTTCCAAGTCGCCGATGCGCCGACTCGTAGTTGATGACGGTCGCGGTTACGCCGAAGTCTGCCAGGATGGAGCGCCATGTAACGACGACCGAAAGCGGGCAGATGACCAGCGTTTCAAGACCGGTCTTTTTGGCAATCCATGCCCCCGTATAGCTTTTACCAGTACCACAATCCGACCCGTCGTGGGCTACGCCACGCGACTTCAGAATCTCCAGCAGCGCGTTCGCATGGTCCGACTGGTAGGGCCGCAGACCACTCACGACCTGGACTTATTGTGACCACGCGAAACCCGCGCATGCCTAATCAGTGCGATGCAGAAAGCCCGTGCGAGCGTAGGCGCATTTCGGACCCAGCATCGGCCGGCGAAGTCGATGTGGTAGGATGGAGTGGCTTCCGCCACGATCATCTTGTGGTCGTCCCAGTAGACGTGGAATCGTTTCAGCTTCTGGGCGTACGGAAGGACTGCGTGTTCGTCGGTCGCGTAATCCGTGAAACATTCACGCCACTCGCAGCTTCGATACGCCCCTGTTTGCGTGTCCTCGTAGGCCCTTTCTGCGCCGTTTTTAGGCACAGTCGGTTTTAGGGTTTCAGCCACCTCCACCGCGAAAACTTCGCTGAGTTGGTCGGCGCCAATACTGTCCAGTTCGTCGTTCACGACCTACTCCACCGGTACGCCACGATGCTGCACCACACGCCGAAGGCCGACATGGCGAAACCACTGACGTCGGCTTGCGCGAGCCAGATGAGGGCGCAGGCGGAGTTGAAGACGGCGGCGAGGAGGTTCATGGTTGGTTGACAGATTTCAGTAAACGCTTCTGGCACTCAGGACACGGACGACCAACGCGATGATTGTCCTGCATTAAAAGGCCGGCGATTAAACCATACACGATCGCCGCGCAAACCCATAGCCAAGTCGGAGTGAGTTTCATGATAGGTGTCGTGGAGTGGCGGAAATGTGGCGGAAGGTCGGTGGGTTCAGAGGCGAAAAACACCATTCGTTCCGGGGTTAATTCCACTGCCAGACCAGCTCGCAGAGGAAGCGGAAGCCCTTGAAAAAATCGCCCGTGAGATCCTCCAGTTGCTCACAAGTCAGCTTCGGGTTGCCCGTGTCTTCAAAGTGCTCTTCGCGGAGCGCGTCAAAGTCGGCGTGGTTGGCGAGGTACGTTTCGCACGCATCAACACATTCGTAGAATTGAATACTTTCCTCCGGGTCGAGACCTTCGCCTTTCATCGGGCTCAGAAAATCTTCGACGTACTTTTCCACGCTGCCGCCTGCCTCGTCGTCCGCTGCGGCCTGAGCTGATGGGTGACCGCCGAAATGCTCGGCGAGAAATCGGGCAAGGTTGGGGTGTTTCATGGTCAATCTTTCGTTCGGTCAGTAGAGGTTTTCGCTGAATAGCTCGGTGGTATCGCCGCCACACCGGAACTTCACTTGGTCGTGACTCCACGCCGCCATGCGTGCGTCCGTGCGGTCAAGGAACGCGCCGCTGGCGTCAATGAAGCCCTGTTCTTTCACCCGGAGGTGGTAGCGGTCTCCGTAGATGCGTTGCAGCACGGCGCGCATGTCTGGCGAGAAATGCCGCACGCCGGGGACGATTAAGCCGTCATCCATCAGCATCGCAGCGGACACAATTCGAGGGGTCTCGTTCATAGATTCGTTCAGGCGAGGCGTTGCGCTTCGAGAATCACCGCTTGTCCCGGCTTCCCGGCCTTGATGAAAAGCGCGATCCAGTAGTCGAACTCGTCTGCCGTTTTGCAGTGAACGTCGTTGGCTGTTTGCCACACGGGATTTTCGTCAGTGTCCATTGTTCGTTCACGGATCCTCGCCGTAGACAAAGACGAACCACGCGGCGGCGAAGAGGAGCGCGAGGATGATGGCGCCGACGATCATCATTTTGGTCGGTCCTTCATGGCTTGGATTACTTGCACGACACCAGTCATATTATTGGTCATTTTTTCCACCGTCTTTTCAAGCCAATCGATGCGATTCGCCAGCACCATCAAACCAATGAGTGATGTGGCCGATGTAATCATCAACACGATAGCCATAACCACTACCACCGTTCTGATGTCTCTCATTGTGGTTCGCTCGCCTTCTTGATCGCGTGCGCGAGCTTTGCGAGATCGGATGTAAGCACCAGAACTTGGTAGCCACTTTCTCCGGCTGGCCTCATGCCTTCTATCAGCGTCCGCGCGCAGCCCGCGATATGGCTCATTTGTATGCGCAGGGTCGTGACCTCCATCTCAAGGAGTTCTTCTCGGGTTGGACCGTCCGTCGGCGCGGGTTCGGCGTTGTTTATCACGGCAGTGTGACTTGCAAGGTTTTCGATACGATCGCACGGATGTCGTTCAGGTGGCGCTGGGTCGCGGCCAGACTTCCGGCACTGCCGGTGCCTTCCGACGGACGCAGCCCGACGTTCCATAGTTCGTCCATCAACCGCTGCGCGGACTCCATATCGAGTTGAGTCCATGGCTCGGGCTCGGTCCCGATATCGTTCAGTGGTTTGAATTCG
>Ga0137431_1000572_pt1 | contig 12851 bp, 8 predicted proteins | sample EasRivERMZT800_2_FD_104646 | JGI IMG/M metagenome (GOLD analysis project Ga0137431, IMG submission 104646) | Soil microbial communities from meander-bound floodplain in the East River, Colorado, USA - East River MetaG ERMZT800_2 | ecosystem: Environmental > Terrestrial > Soil > Floodplain ... | reverse complement strand
GAAAACACCCTACCGTCTTATCGTGGGCAATTCGCTGGGAGGATTCTTTGCCATATACGCTTTTTTGGAACATCCCGAAATATTCAATGCCTACATTGCCAGCAGCCCGGCTATGTGGATGGACGGAAGCATTTATATGAAAACCGTGGAAGAGATCATAGGCAAAGCAAATGCACGAAACAGCCGCCTTTTCTTTAGTGTCGGAAATGAACTAATTCTTCAGCCTGATGCCAGGAAGCTTGATTCATTATTACAAAAGAAAAACCTGGAAGGGCTATCCTATCAATTCCGTGAATATCCAAATGAGACCCATGCCACTGTATTTATTAAAGCTTTTTATGATGGCATCCGTTATATTTTTCAAATGGATCCGCCCACAACCGGTAAACACCCAAAGGGCATCAGCTACCAGTTATTTGAAGATCACTACAATAGTCTTTCAAAAATATTCGGTTATAACATGAAGCCCCCTGAAAATGTGATCAACGATCACGGGTATGTTCTTTTATACGGGGAAAAGGATATTGATAAAGCCCTGGAGTTTTTTAAAAAGAACGTGGAGAATTATCCCAATTCTGCCAACGTGTATGATAGTTACGGCGAAGCTTTGCTGCGAAAAGGAGACAAAAAAAATGCAATGCTTAATTATGAAAAAGCATTTCAAATGGATCCGACCAATACACCGGCAAGGGATATAGTGAATAAACTGAAAAGCGAACAGTAGCTAAAGTTATGAATCAACTAATATGACTACGGGATTATACTGGCTCTATCTCCGAAATAATAAAATGAAGCCATTTGCCAATATGGAAAGAATGGCGCTGACCAATTACCTGTCGCAGTCAATCATCATGATAACAGTCTGTTTCATCTTTGGATTGTTTGATCATATTACCCTCTTAAAACACTTGCATGGCCTGCTGCTATCTCGATCGCACAGGTCTTGTTCTGCGCATGGTGGCTGAAGCGATACAACTTTGGACCCTTTGAGTGGCTGCTTCGCTCATTCAGATATTGGAAATGGCAGCCCATGAAGAAGAAAGAAAATATTCAAACGACGGAAGTTATGGCATAAACCTAAAACCAACTGAGATATGGGCATTGGCCCTTTCATGCATTGCGATGGCGTTTTACATGTAATCAAGGATGTCAATTACGTATATTTATAGAAGAAAATCCAGTCATGATCTTCAGGGCGGGTCATATGTTTTCAATATTAATCATTATCATTTTTACCGGTATTGATTTAAACGCCCAATCATTTAACCCCAATTACAATTTTAGGCATCTCAATGTACAAAATGGACTGACCCAAAATATCGTTTACCATTTTTTACAGGATAGCCGCGGCTATATGTGGATCGGCACCCATAACGGTCTTAATCTGTTCGATGGTATTAAAACCACTAATTTTTTACATAATGTACAGGATTCAACATCCATTTCAGGGAATTTTATAAACAGCATCCTCGAAGATTCTTCGCAGCAGGTATGGATAGGTAATGAAATGGGAATTGATGTGTACAACCGGTCCACTAATTCTTTTTCACATTTTGGTGTTGACCGGCCCAATGGTGCAAAAGATAATACGTATTGTGTATTGCTTGGATTTAGTTCTGCTATGGAATTATGGTTCCTGGATACAAAAACAAGATCAGTCAGGTCGTTGAACATAAAAACTAAAACCACTTCATTTGTCTCTGAGCTGAATGCGACTCATGCTTTTTTCTATAAAGGAAACCAACACACGGTTCATCTCTGGTCTGCTTACGACCGGGGAACGATCCACCAGGTTTACAGGAACAACAAACTTATTGTAGAGCAAACCTATTTTTCCGGCAAGAATGATCCACTTCTCTTCCCGGAACTGAACGTGATACATGTATTGCAGCAAAATGACACTACAGCCTGGCTTTCTACCAATCAGGGCCTGGTGAAATTGAATCCTGTACTCAATAGATACCTTATTATACATAAATGGCAGAACCGGATAGTAAATGAATTAAGATACGCCGCCTTTTCACCCAAAGGACAATTATGGCTGGCCAGCGGCCCTGGAGGTGTTTACATATTTGATATTAATACCAATCAGTTCCTGGCTAATTACCGAAACGATAAATTGGATCCGTTTAGCATTTGCAGTGATAATATTGTGTCGCTGTATTTTGATAAGACAGGCCACATATGGTGCGGGAGCTATGGCAACGGGAGCAGTTATGCCGGCATAGAAACCAGTTTTTTCAATAATCATCTTGCCAGAAGTGAAATGCAGGCATGGTATGGCAACAACAATATTTCCTGGTTAGATTTTGACAACCATGAAAATCTCTGGTGCATGCTGCAAAACGTTGGTGGATTTTGGATATTAAATAAGGAATGTAAAATAAAAATGCACAGAAACCCCTTGCTGGAAAATGGAGAATACTTCAACAATGGTATGACCAAACTGCTGTTTGACCGCGACAATAACACCTGGTGTGCCACCAACATTGGACTATACACTTATGATCCCAAGACAAACAGGATGCATAAGGTAGAATATGACCTGATCAGCGAGGAGGTGCAGGGAAGTATATGGTTAAGGGATTTGATATTGCTTAACGACGGGTCTTTGCTCTTTTCAACATTTGCTGGGCTTTACCGGCTAACGAACGAATCCGGCAGATATGTAATTAAACCAATTAATTTTCTTGAGCCGGGAGTGTTTAACGGCTTCGGCCCCCTTTTCCAGGATAAACAGAATTTCGTCTATGTCCGGACTCTTGGTGATCTCTTCTATATCCTGAAACCATTACAGGAGGGAAGAGAATACGTACTTACCAAAACAATACGATTTACACCACTGGTAAATCAATATTTTAGTGAAAAAGATGATTCAATCATTTATCTCGCGACCTCTGAAGGGCTTTATCGCATTAATAGCAAAAATTTTGTCATCGAAAAGGAAGAAATCAGCAGCAAGCTGCCTTTCAGGAGTGTCAGCAGCGTATTTAAAAAAGATAATTTGTTCTGGATTTTTGGAGAGAAGGGACTTTATTTTTTTGACAAAAAGAATAATACCAGCCGGCTTTATACTATCGAAGATGGATTGCCCGCCAATGAATTCAACCGCTCCGTCTTCATTAATGCGCCTGATGGCAGGTGCATCGCCGGAACTACCAATGGCCTCGTTTCCTTTCTTCCACACCGGGAGCAGCATTCAATATATCCGCCCCGCCCACAGCTTACGAATATTTATATAAATGATATTCCGGACACTTCGGCGGCGAATCCGAATGAGCTGAAAAACATCAATCTCTCGTACAGGGAAAATACATTTTCGTTTGATTTTGCACCGATCACATTCCAGCATGCCGCGGATTGCAGCTTTGAGTACCAACTGGAAGGATATGATGAGGACTGGATCAAAAGTGGTCCGGCACATTATACAAGATATAGTAAAATACCTCCCGGCGATTATGTTTTCAACTTAAGGGTGTCAGATGCTACGGGTAAGGTGAGTCCTTTTATCAAAACACTTGACATACAAATTGCAAGGGCCTTCTGGCAAACCACTGTTTTTAAAGTGACGATACTGATATTATTATTGTTGGTAGGATGGCTGCTTTCAAGATGGTACCTGCATTACAGGATCAGGAAACAACAGCTTGAATTTGAAAAACAACAGGCGATAGAAAAAGAGAGAACGAGGATAGCTACCGATATGCACGACGACCTGGGAGCCGGTTTGTCCCGAATAAAATTTCTCAGCCAGTCCATTCTCAACAAAAAAATGGAAGACGGAATCGTAAAAACCGAGTTGGAAAAGATTACCACGTTTTCAGATGAGATGACAGAAAAAATGGGAGAGATCGTTTGGGCGTTGAATGAAAAAAATGACACCATGGCTGATCTAGTTGCTTACAGCCGGTCCTATGCGATCGAATACCTCGCCAATCACAATATACAATGCGAAGCGGACACGCCCCTGGGATTGCCGGGAACTTTCATTGCCGGCGAAATACGCCGAAACATTTTCTTGTCTGTAAAAGAATGCCTGCATAATATTGTCAAACACGCTGGTGCCTCCTGTGTTCTCTTTTCGGTAGAGTTAGGCAATGTGATCAAAATCACCATACACGATAATGGCAAGGGAATTGACTGGAACAATCTGAGGGCGTTCAGCAACGGTATTCAAAATATCAGGGATCGGATGAAAGATATAAAGGGAGACGTAAAGTTTTATAATGAGCAGGGCACAAAAGTGGTGCTTACCATTCCGCTCAAGTGACGACCTTTTTACCGGGGCCAATGGCAGTAATGACTGATTTTACGCGTTTAAAACCTATAACGTTCGTCCTATTGGAAATTGGAACCAGTCCGGTTAATTTTAATGCTTCATGCCTATAAAAGTTTCTATAGTGGAAGACCTTGCCGAGGTAAGAAAGGGTTTGGCCGAACTGGTGAGTTCCGACCGGGAATTACTGATGATGGAAGATTTTGATAATGCAGAAGCTGCCATCGAAAAACTTCCCGCACTGGCACCCGATATCGTGATCATGGATATTAACCTGCCGGGTATGAGTGGAATTGAATGTATAAAAATAATTAAGGAAAAATGCCCTGACACCCAATTCATGATGTTTACAGTATATGAAACTGACGAAAAAGTATTGCAGGCCCTGCAGGCTGGCGCCACTGGTTATTTGCTGAAAAGAACAGAACCAAAACGGATCCTGGAAAGTATAAAAGAACTGAGCCAGGGTGGCTCCCCGATGAGCAGTAACATTGCCCGAAAGCTGGTAAATATTTTTTTTCATGAAAAAGCTACAACGAAAAAAGAAATCCTTTCTGATCGTGAAAATGAAGTGCTGCATTTATTAGCCGATGGCTTATTGTATAAGGAAATTGCCGAACGCCTTCATATCGGCCATGGAACCGTGCGACAGCACATACATAATATTTATGAAAAGCTTCATGTCCAGAACCGCACCGAAGCACTCAATAAGGCTTTTGGAAAAAAATGACCTGGACACTATTCTTTTTGCGCTCCCCGCATTTAAAGAATTAAATCCATCAATTCATCTATAAAAAGGACTATATGGGTTCGGCAATTATAGAAACCACTTCCCGGTATTTTTTTACGCAGCCGCCAATAATCTCAAACCAACTGCTATGCAACCGACATCTGTTAGATCTTCTGCGTGGTGGGCAGACCCAGGGACAAGAAGTAGCAAATCAAACACCGGGTCCAGCAGCAATAGTTTTAATTATTACTAAGTCATTCTGGCGACGCAGTCAGGACATAAAAAATTAAATCAGAAAAAAGAAACAGGCACAGTGATCGGTGTCAGTTCTTTTTCATTAGTAACTGTTCACTCAGTTACCGTTTGTCAGCAACGAACAGATGACTAACCCAATATTGATTTATTATTTAGGTGCAGTTGCAGGTTTCATCTGACCGTACTGATAGAACCTCATGAGTTTTCCTTCTTTATTAAAACACCAGGCTTCCTGGAGTTCTGTAGAATCAGTCTTACCTCGTTTATCAGTATGTATTTCCCTGGCATAGATTAAGACCCAATCTTCATTTTTGTCAACGGCCTTAATGCCCACCAACCCGTGAATGACACTCTTAACGTTTGTATAATTACCGCGGTAGTCAGTCAAATTTTTGGTTACTTCATCTTTTGTGCCCTGCATGACAGTGCCATCCCACGTAATAACAGAAACTGAATCGGCCATGTGTTGTTTGGAATTAGTCCAATTATTATCATCCCAGTTTTTATACATAGAAAGAACTTTCTCAGCATTGGCAGGATTATCGAGAGCCCATTTTGTGTCATACAACAGGGAGTATCCTGAAGTGTTACCGACCTTCATGGTGTTTTCTGCGGGAGTCACTGCTGTGGCAGTTTCGGGTGTAGAGCTGCTTTTTTCATTACCGTTACAGGCAAGTAATGCAATAGTAAAAAAGGTGATGATTTTTGTTTGCATATTTTCGAAATTTTTTGGTTAAGAAAAATTCACCGGGGCGATCAGGCAGCTTCAATATGGCGGAGTAAACTTATCAGGAAAACTAATTTACATACTTTTACCTGAGTGCCAAAAAATCTTATGAACCCGGACACATTAATTAAAGATTGTGACATACACATCACCGATTTCCCCGTAGTCGATAGTGTTCCATTTCTTCAGCAAAAAGTTATATTGTTATGCTTAGCCTGCCGCAATACTGCGGGACAAGTCGTGACTAATTGTCTGCTCCGAAGAAGCAGGAAACAAGAAAGCCGACGTTAGTTACAAACGAAGCCCAACACCGCCTCTGCAGGCTGGCGCCACAGGCTATTTACTGAAAAGAACAGAACCAAACCGGATCCTGGAAAGTATAAAAGAACTGAGCCAGGGTGGCTCCCCGATGAGCAGTAAGATTGCCAGAAAGCTGGTAAATATTTTTTTTCACGAAAAACCTACTACAAAAAAAGAAATCCTTTCTGATCGTGAAAATGAAGTGCTGCATTTATTAGCCGATGGCTTATTGTATAACGAAATTGCCGAACGTCTTCATATCGGCCATGGAATCGTGCGACAGCACATACATAATATTTATGAAAAGCTTCATGTTCAGAATCGCACCGAAGCACTCAATATGGCCTTCGGGAAAAAATGACAGAGACACAATTGGTGGTTTCAAATTAACTTATGCTCCACGGCAAACCTGATAAGGGTTGCTGTATTTTTCACATCCAGCTTCATCAGCAAATTTTTTCGATGGGTATCGACAGTATGAGGGCTCACAAATAGTTTTTCAGCCATCTGCGGACTGGTATAACCTTCCGCTATCAAAGCCAGTATTTCTTTTTCTCTTCTGCTTAATACCGGGATTTCGGTTTTAGACGAACGCTGATATTCCTTCAGCGCCTGACCTACTTCCCCACTGAAATAAATACTGCCATCATGTGCCGCCTGTATTGCTTTGAGCAATTCATCTTTAGACGCGTTTTTAAGAATATAGCCGGAAGCGCCGTTCTCCATCATTTTTTTAATATACAAACCCTGGTTGAATGTACTCAGGCCCAAAATCATAATACCCGGATATTTTTCTTTCATGATCGCACATAATTCTACACCGCTGGTATCCGGCAGGTTAATATCCATCAATACAACATTGGCCGTGTTATTTACAAAAAATCCCAGGCACGATTGCGCATTCATCGCATGACCGGCCCATTCTATTCCTTTTTCATTTTTTAAAAGTGAGTGGATTCCTTCAATCACAACAGGATGATCATCAACAATAAAAACACGAATCATAATTTATACATTGATTTCAATACTTACAGACGTTCCTTTTCCCTCATCGGATTTGATATCTATTTGTCCCTGCAGGTAATCAACCCTTGAACGGATATTGGTCCAGCCGGCCCCTTTATTTTTTTCAAGCATAGATTGATCAAATCCTCTACCATTATCCTCTACCTCGATACTCAGCCGGTTTCCCTCGTTTATCAGCTGCACCAGTGCCTCAGAAGCAGCAGCATGTTTCAATACGTTATTCAGCAGTTCCTGGACAATGCGGTAAATAATTATTTCTTTAGAGCTATCCAGCCGGGTGTCCATACCGAACGACTGGTACCTAACCGAGATAAGCTTTGTCGCATTGACCGAGTTACAATATTCCTTCAGCGCTTCATCCAGGCCAAACTTTACGAGCATTTCCGGCATCATATTATGCGCTACGCGACGAAGTTCCCTGATGGAAGTATCGATCATGTCCAGCGACCGCTCAAACGCGGCCATATTATCGGGGGTTACAATTAAATTGTCTTTCATATTACTTAAGGAAAATTTTACGCCTGATAATAGCCCGCCTAACCCATCATGAAGATCTTTGGCAAGGCGGCTTCTTTCCTCCTCCTGTCCCTTCAACAAAGAATCAACGGCGATTAATTGCCTGTCTTTTTCTAACTCACGGATGCGTTGCTCCTGCAATTCATCCTGTTGCCTGGCCAATTGCTGGCGATGACGAAAATTGCGATAGCCCAAAAAACCTGAAATGACCACGGCAGCCAATGAACCAATCAAAATATAATTAAGTGTTGATTTTTGTTTCAATGAAAGCGATTGTATCTGCTTATCTTTTTCCAATTGAAGTATTGCCTGTTGTTTCTTTTCATTCTGGTATTTTGCTTCTACTTCGGCAACTTTTTCACTGGTGGATACTTTAAATAGAGAATCGCTTAGCGTCAATGTTTTCACAAAATAATCGCTGGCTGTTTTATAATTACCTGCTCCCTGTTCTATCTCCGCCCTCGCCTGGTATATTTCCTTCAGGTCTGCCCTGTCGCCAACTTCATTGGCTAATTTTTCTGCCTGTATAGCGAATTGTAAGGCTTTTGCCGGTTCGTTCACCTGATGATATACCCTTGCCAGTTTTTTACAAACCTCGCACAGGTGATACTGGTTTCCCATTTGCTGCGCATACTTATAAGATTCGAGATAATGGGCCAGGGATTCCGTGTAAAGCTTTTGCTGGTAATAATATCCACCGAGATTATCATAAACAGTATTGATCTGCTCGATGTCATCCCCTTTTTTAGCCAATGGAAGCGCCTGCTGTAACACCTCAAACTGTTTGTCAAATTGCTGAAGATCGTTATAGGCGCCTGAAAGATTAAGCAACGCGTTTACTGCAGAATAAGCGTCACTCAATTTTATTGCTAATTCATAGGCTTTATTACCATACTCAATTGCTTTGTCATATTCTTTTTGTTCGGTAAGCAACCAGCCGATATTGGAATATAAAGCCGCCAGCCGGTTTTGATCAGCGCAGGTTTCCCAGATCCGGGCCGATTGCAGGTAATATTCAATCGCTTTCGCCCTGTCCTTTTTATGCAAGTACACATTCCCGATGTTTGCTATAATCCTTGCTACCCTCAAGGTATCATTCAATTCCTTTGCTACGGGTATTGCCTGTTCGAATATTGCAACGGCGCTATCCATTTTATTCAATTCGATATAGCACACTCCTATATCATTGAGCGATGATAATATAAGCCGGTTGTTCTTTATTTTCCTGCTTAATTCCAATGCCTGCTGATAATAACCAAAACTTTCTACTGTAGCTGTGGCTTCTATTGCCTCACCAATATCGAGTAATGTTCGTGCTTTTACAGAATCGTTAGCTGCCTGGTTTAGTTTATGTTGCAAGCTATCCGGAATGTCTTGCGCATAAATGCCATAGCAACAAAACAAGGGTAACAACAATAGTGCATGAGATAAATATGATTTACATGATGGCATAACTAATCATTGCAATAATCTGCATAAAGGTTACTATTCCCCTGCACAAAATCAAAAAGTCCGTTTAAAATACCGGTTTCTGGTGATTTTTAAAGGCCGCTGCGGCAAATCACTATTTCCAGTGATGGGTAGCACCTTTGCACACTGCTACATTTGATCCTGCTAATTTTTAAAACAAAAAAGATTGGAAAAAGTATTTACAAAGTTAATGGCAAAGGCCCCGGTTGGTTTTGAGAACAGTCGTTCTATAACGTTCGTTATATTGTTCTTCCACAGGCAGGTTGCTAACTTTCATAAGGCAATATTCATCAGCTGCACGGCTCTGCATTCATCCATCTCTGTCACTACAATACTTCAAAAACTAAACTCACCTAACATGAAAAAAATAATTCTCGGGTTTTTCCTAATTGCGATTACTCACTTTGCTGATGCACAAATAAAGGGTATCCTGGATAAGGCAAAACAAAAAGTGGGCAAAAAGGCCAACGAAAAAGTCGACAAGTCAATAGATAAAACGGTTGATCCTTCCTTCGAAAAAACAGAAACCGATACAAACGGCACCAACGATGCATCCAAACCGACTACAGACACGGCAAAGGTTGAAAAGGCAGCACCCGCATCTATCAAAGCCTACAGCAAATACGATTTTGTGCCGGGAGAAAAAATTGTGGTATTTGAGGATTTCGCCCAGGATGCCGTTGGTGATTTTCCCGATAAGTGGAATACCAATTCATCAGGTGAAATAGTGACCATTGAAGGAAAACAGGGACATTGGCTTATGATTAATAAACAAGGCGTGTTCATGCCCGAGTTTATTGATTCGCTTGCTGACAATTTTACTTTTGAATTTGACTTGCTCTGTGATAATCCCGGAGGAGTATGGGCCCTTTATACCAGTATCGCAACGCTTGCTGACCGTAACCATCTTGAAACCTGGCAATCGTCGGACAGCCGTTTTACTTTTACCATAGCTCCCCAGGCTGATGTGGGCAACAGCGTCTCCACGATTGAGCGCAGAAAAGATGGTGTTGGCGAGGCCTCTTCTACTACAAACACTAAACAATTTTCCGACAAAACAAAACCGGTTCACATTGCAGTGTGGCGGCAAAAAGAAAGAGTAAGGGTATATTTTAACGAAGAAAAGGCATGGGATTTACCCAAGGCAATGTCAAAAGATGCAAAGTATAATTCTATTGTTTATTGGCTCCAGGGACCCGGTCAGAACGCCAACTATTTTATGAGTAACCTGCGACTGGCAGTTGGTGCACCTGATACACGCAACAAGATACTTACTCAAAACAAATGGGTCACTCACGGAATATTGTTTGATGTAAACAGCGCCAATATAAAACCTGAGTCTTATGGCACCATGAAAGAAATGGCCAGTGTACTGAAAGAATTTCAAGACTTAAAAGTAAAAATAGTAGGACATACAGATACTGATGGCAAAGACGCCGACAATCTTGATCTCTCCAAACGAAGAGCAGCTTCCGTCAAAACTGCTTTGGCAAAAGAATTCGGCGTCGATGAAAGCCGGATGGAAACCGATGGTAAGGGGGAAAGTGAACCGATTGATAAAAATGATACTCCTGCGGGTAAAGCGAATAATCGGAGAGTGGAGTTTATAAAAATATAAAGCGAAGCTAATAATGACTGGGCAATGAAAAATATTTTCTTATTCATTAAAAGAGTTTCCGTCGTTATATTGCTTGCTATTCTTCAGCTTCTTTTCTCAGGTAATAGCAAACATCAGGAAAATATTCCTAATGGGGTTTTTGAGGAACGCCGCTGGACAGGTACCATCACACTTGAAGAAAGATACACAGGAATTACAGGGACGAGTGAACGACATGTCAGTGTGAGCTTCAATAATGCATGGCCGACTCTTCATCGTGACGGTGTAACGACAACAGACTTGAACTTTACTGACGATAAGGGTATGGGTATTGAGACGTTCCATGCCGAGGCTATAATTGACGGGAAAAAATTTGGAATAACAGATTGCTCGGGATCAGGTCAAACGGAATTGCATATTGTAGATATGGATGATGAAAGTTATTACATCCACGCTATTGGACCTTCTTCCAGTGGTACAGACATTGATTTGATTAATGGCATAACAACAACTGTAGAACCCTACACTACTGACATTACAATATCTGAGCGGTTGGGGACAAGACGCGATATACTGTCCGGTGCCAAAACAGAAACAAAGGATATGGGCGGCGGAGTAGGAACTGTAACGATCACAGTCACATGGCATCTTGTAAGATCTACGGACATTATTGACGAACCATGCACGGCGTGTGGTTCAGTGATTGGAATCGAGAACCAAAGCCTGGGGCAGGTCATCGCAATTGCAGGCACACCGTTCACACTTCACTACCGGAGCGACAGGTTGCCAGTGATCAGTGGGGGGCTGGATATAGGAGGTTGGACCTTCAATGTGCACCACGCGTTTTGGGGCCAGCGGCTTCAGTTGGGCGATGGACGGCAGCGCACAGTGGGGGCTGATGGTGCTCCAATACAGGCCATGGCCAACGAGATTCCCGGTGTAGTTCCGGCTGACGGCTACCTGATTGCTTCCCGCGATGGGAGTGAGGCGTACGCGTTTGACGGGACAGGCCGACACCTCCGCACACTCGATGCAATAACCGGTGCACTGATTTCCGAGTTTCAGTATATTACAAGCACACAACTTTCGGCTATCGTCGATGCCTATGGTCTGGCCACCACAATTGAAAGAGGCAGCAATGGTTTGCCTACCGCCATCGTAAGCCCATATGGACAACGCACAGAATTGGTGCTTGATAACAAACAAAACCTCACAAGCATCATTAACCCGGCGGGAGAAAAGAATTCTTTCAGTTATTCTTCCGCCGGATTGCTGACCAGCATGATTGATACCCGTGGCTTTTCTCATACCTTTGAATACGATGCGGCGGGGCGACTGATCAAGGACCTGGATCCGGCTGGCGGTTTCACCAGTTTATCGCTCACTTCTGCCACCACTGGTCATACAGTTGCCGTCAGCACAGCGCTTGGGCGGACCGGGAGTTACAGTGTCGTTAATCAAGCCGGTGGCGTTCGAAAACGCGTTGTGTTGTTTCCCGATGGTTCGAAGAACACGAGTTCCACTTGGCCCGACGGTCGTCGCACGGTTGAATTTGCTGATGGCACGGTAGCGACAAGTATCGACAAACCGGATAAGCGCTGGGTCAACAAGGCCTCATTGCCGGCCCTGACCGTAAAGCTTCCCAGCGGTTTGGTATCTACGCTAACCGTCGCACGCAGCGACACCCCGGCAAATCCGTCGAACCGGCTGAGTCTAGACGGGTTCACCGAAACGCATTCAATCAATGGCCGCGTCTTCACCATCAACTACAAAGCGGCTAGTGCCACCATAAATATAACATCGCCCTCAGGGCGAAACATCCTTGCTAGTTTGGACGCCAATGGCCGTGTAAACGCGGCACAAGCTGGCGGACTGGCTGCCGTGCGAGTGACATACGATAAGAACGGACGTCCCGTTATCGTTGAACAAGGCCCGGCCAGCAACACCCGGCGCT
>Ga0137431_1000569_pt1 | contig 12884 bp, 8 predicted proteins | sample EasRivERMZT800_2_FD_104646 | JGI IMG/M metagenome (GOLD analysis project Ga0137431, IMG submission 104646) | Soil microbial communities from meander-bound floodplain in the East River, Colorado, USA - East River MetaG ERMZT800_2 | ecosystem: Environmental > Terrestrial > Soil > Floodplain ... | reverse complement strand
TGTTCGCCGATACGTTTTCTGAAATGCACCAGTTCCGATGCTTCACAGGGTGGCGCTGCAACAAAACCGGATACTCCTCCAAAATACTGATAGTAGCTGTTCTCCTCCCACTGTTCCACTACACTCTCATCACTTAGATCGCGAATATGCTTCAGCATCAGCAACGATACCATCAGCCGGATCGGTTTGGCCGGCCTGCCGTTATCAGAACAATACAAGTCTTTAAACGCTTCGTTAAACTGATCCCAGTTGATACGGTTGGCTAAAATATAAAGAGGATGCTTGCGGCTGAGCTGTTCCTCAAAGGTGCTGTAAAAACTCATTTGGCAGGTATTAACAGGTTTGGAAAGCATATAAATCTTCAAGAAATTTAATCAACCAATAGCTTTTCTTGCAGATTAACCCGCATATACTATGCTACAAAACCCTTATCCACATTGGCTTTAATAACTTTTTAAGGCTCGACTAATTAGCAAACAGGTCAGCTATGACAAAGATGGAAAAAACAACGGAAGCGATCCCGTTGGATGTCATAAAGGCAAGATTTACTCGTCGGAGATCTCCTGGTTTTACGAGTGAATGTTGATAGATCAGCATCCCCACAAACAAGACAACTCCTATCCAATACAACCACCCAAAACTTCCAAGCACACCGGCGATGATAATAGAGAGAGCGCTTAATAAATGCAGCAGTTCCGAAACCCTTAATGCTTTTGCCTTACCCAACGTCGCCGGGATAGAATATAATCGTTGCGATTTATCAAATTCTTCGTCCTGCAAGGCATAGATAATGTCAAAACCACTTACCCAGAAGATGACCGCCAGCGAAAAAAGAACCGGCAACAATGAGAATTGACCTGCTACGGCAAGATAAGCACCGATCGGTGCCAGCGATAATCCTAATCCTAAAACCAAATGACAAAGTGGTGTGAATCTTTTAGTATAGCTATATCCCAAAACGACAGCTAAAGCAATTGGTGATAAATAAAAACAAAGTTTATTGATAAAGAAAGTGCAGATAATAAACAGTGTGCAGTTGACAACAGTAAATAGCAAAACGCTATTTGCTTTGAGAATTCCCGACGGAATTTCCCTGATTGCGGTCCTTGGATTTTTCGCATCAAAGTTTCGGTCCAGATAACGGTTAAAAGCCATGGCTGCACTGCGGGCAAAGACCATGCAAAGGATGACGAGCAAAAACTTAATTGCAAAAAATCGGAAATCATACGTTACATGAATTCCAGGAATTTCATAAAAAGCCGGGAATCCTCCAGGTAAGTCTTCACCATTCAGAATCGCCCTGGCGAATAAACTAAACAAACCCAGGAAGAATCCAATCATCGCAAAAGGCATTGCGAAGATGGTATGGGAGAACTTTATTAAACTCAGGTAACTTTTCACTTTAGACATGCTGCAAATGTAGGCCGTTTTATAACTCTTTTTCAAGGTCAGGCCAGCCTGGTTCTTATGAATTCCCACAGCACCACCCCTACCGCTGTCGCAATATTCAAGGAATGTTTCATTCCCAACTGCGGTATCTCAATACAGCCATCGCACAGGGCAATGGTAGACTGCTCGATGCCACTTACTTCATTTCCAAAAATCACTGCAATTTTATTGGTGGATTTAATTTTTTCAAGAGAGACACTATTCTCCACTTGTTCAACGGCGAAGACTTTGTAACCGTCCTGTCTCAATTCCTGAATAGCCTGGGATGCAGCAGGAAAATACTTCCAGTGAACCGACTCTTCAGCTCCTAATGCCGTTTTTTTTATTTCTTTATGCGGAGGTTTGGCCGTATACCCCGTCAGATAAACCGCTTCAATTAAAAAAGCATCCGCAGTCCGAAATACGCTGCCTACATTATAGGCACTGCGCACGTTTTCCAATACCGCAACAACAGGTATTTTGGGAGTCAGTTTGAATTCCTCCACTGATTTGCGACCCAGTTCGTCCATTGTCAATTTTCGCATATCTCTTAACCGCCAGGCGGGAAAAATTTTTTGATATAAAGGCTTGCGAAGATAAAAAATGATTTGATGAGTAACGGGATTAGGACGGTCGTCGTCGAATCGGAGATTAAAGCTTCATGCCCCAATTTATCAGCGCATCCACTTCTTCAGGCGCACCATTGTTCCATCTATCCGATCTTTTATGGCCCAGGCGAACCAATACTGTGTTTTTTGAAGGAATGATTATTATATACTGGCCCAAAATGCCCCTGGCATAAAATACACCGGGGAATTCCGGGCGAATCCACCACTGATATCCATAATAATCGCAATCCAGACCATCATCATCTGGAATATTGCAAGCCGTTACTGATTGCGCGTAAAAGGTTGAATCAATAATAGGGCTTCCTTTCCACCTGCCACTGTCGAGCATGAGCTGACCAATTCTTGCAAAGTCACGGACATTACTGTTGAAGCAGCAAAATGCTTTTTCATTACCATTGCTTTTATCGGTACTCCACAAGGCCGGGTGTTCGGCTCCCAGCGGTTGCCATAACTTTTCTGAAGCATAGTCACTCAATGCCCGTCCTGTTGCCTTTTGAAGTACAAGCCCTAGTAATTCAGTATCTCCCGATTTGTAAGCGTGATGAGTGCCTGGCTCTTTAACGATCTTCACGCCCGTGGCAGATTTATACAGGTTACTGCCATAATATGATTCTGTTGTTATAGATAAGGGATTAGAATAGGCTTCATCCCAATTGCTGCCGCTGCTCATCGTTAGCAGATCTCTTATTTTCAATTTTGCAGCCAATCCTTCTTTAAACTCCGGGAGATAATTGCTTACTACTTCATCTGCCGACTTTATTTTGCCCTCCCTGATAGCAATGCCTGTCAACAAACTGGTAATGCTCTTGGCCATAGAAAAAGAATTAGACCATGACGAATCGCTATACCCATCCCAGTACTTTTCGTACAGCAGCGAATCATTTTTTATTACCAGCAACGCCACGGTCTTAATCTCACTGAGCAATTGACGCAACGAATCGGAACATTCAATCTTATTATATGATCCGGAAACCGGCCAGGGCTGACCCTCACCATTTTTCACCGTATTATTATCAAAGATTTCATAATCATCTATTCCGGCAAAGTTGTAATAAACTGCTTTGAACAGATAGGTCTTTCCGGAAATAAATGCATATGCCGTTGAAAGAGTAATCAGGGACAAAAGCAAGATCAGCATCCCTTTGAAAAATTTCTTCATAATGATGGTTTATTCAAATAATTTGCAATTTCGGAGACTTTTCTTGCGCCGCAATATCTTTCAGGCCGCTCGTCACTTTTAACGGAATACATCCCGTTATTATTATTTATGCACTCCCTGTTTTAAAAAGGCAAGTTCCATAAACACTTCCTTAATTTTGCCACTCTTCAGGAAGAATTAACAATAAATGGCGAAAACGAAGATTGAGGAAACTCCTATGATGCTGCAGCACCGGGCGATCAAACAAAAATACCCGGATGCCATTTTATTGTTTCGCGTCGGGGACTTTTATGAAACCTTTGGACAGGACGCTGTTCTTGCTTCGCAGGTATTAGGCATTACATTGACCAAACGGAATAACGGTGCAGCCGCCTCGCTTGAATTGGCTGGTTTTCCACATCATGCTTTAGATGCTTATCTGCACAAGCTCGTAAAAGCAGGCTACCGGGTTGCCATCTGTGATCAGCTGGAAGATCCGAAGATGGCAAAGGGAGTTGTGAAGAGAGGCGTTACGGAAATGGTAACTCCAGGAACTACGGTCAATGACAAATTACTCGAACATCGCAGCAATAATTTTTTGGCAGGCATTCATTTCGCGGAAAACGAACGCTATGGATTATCGTTTTTGGATATTTCAACAGGTGAGTTTTTTATTGCCGAAGGCGACCGAGAATATGCCGACAAATTGCTCCAAAGTTTTAAACCGGCTGAGGTGGTCTTCCAGCGCCACAAACAAAAGAATTTCAAAGAATACTTTGGGGGCAAAATGTACACCTATACACTCGATGAATGGATTTTTGACCCCCATTATGCAGCCGAAGTTTTGCTGAAACATTTCCAGACTCATTCTTTAAAGGGCTTCGGCGTTGATGATCTTACACACGGTCTTGTTGCCGCGTGTGCCGTCATACACTATTTAAAAGATACCGAACATCCCAACCTCCAGCACATTGTTTCGCTCCAACGAATAGACCGCGATGATTTTTTATGGATGGACCGTTTCACTATCAGGAACCTGGAGTTGATAGCCGCGAGCGGGGAGGCAAATCATACACTGCTCAGTGTTTTGGACAATACGGTTTCGCCAATGGGGGCAAGGTTGTTAAAACGGTGGATTATTTTTCCGCTTAAAGATATCATCAGGATCAATGAACGACTGGATTTAGTTGAGTTCTTTATCAGGGAAACGGACTTGCGAAACAAAATTGTTCAATCCATCAAACAATGTGGTGATATAGAACGATTGGTTTCCAAAATTCCCATGAAAAAAATCAATCCAAGGGAAGTATTGCAGCTAGCCAGGGGACTTCATCAGGTTGACATCATTAAACAACTTTGCATCTGTTCGTCCAATGAGTATTTGAAACGATTGGGTGATGCGCTGAATCCTTGTCCTTTTATCGCAGAAAAAATATTTAAAGAGATCATCGATAACCCTCCTGCATTAGCGGCGAAAGGAGGAATGATCAAAAAAGGCGTCAGCGAAGAATTGGATGAGGTGAGAAATATTTCTCAAAGCGGGAAAGAATACTTGGTACTGCTGCAGCAGCAAGAGGTAGAAAGAACGGGCATCAATTCACTGAAGATTGGCTTCAACAATGTATTTGGTTATTACCTGGAAGTAACCAACCTTCATAAGAACAAAGTACCGCCGGAGTGGACACGAAAACAAACGCTTGCTAATGCCGAACGATTTATCACACCGGAATTAAAAGACTATGAAGAAAAAATAACGGGCGCCGAAGAAAAAATACTGCTGCTGGAGCTACAATTGTATGAGTCATTACTAAACGAGCTGCACGATTACCTGGCGCCGGTGCAGAGTAATGGAAATATCGTCGCCATTTTGGACTGTCTTTGCTCTTTTGCAATCAATGCTATACACTACCACTATAAGAAGCCAACCCTACATACCGGCGAAGAATGGATAGTGAAGGAAGGTCGCCACCCGGTGATAGAACGAAATCTGCCTGTTGGGGAAAGTTATATACATAATGATCTTACCTTAAACAAAACAGACCAGCAAATTATCATACTTACAGGCCCAAATATGAGTGGCAAAAGTGCCTTGCTTCGGCAAACTGCATTGATCACCCTGATGGCTCATATCGGAAGTTTTGTTCCTGCAACAGAAGCAAAGATCACTCTAACCGATAAAATCTTTACCCGTGTCGGCGCTTCTGATAATTTAAGCGGGGGCGAATCCACCTTTATGGTTGAAATGAATGAAACGGCGTCAATCATTAATAATATCACGCCGCAAAGCCTGATCCTGTTAGATGAGATTGGCCGCGGCACGTCTACTTACGATGGCATTTCCATTGCCTGGAGCATTGCTGAATATTTACACAATACCCCGCAGCAGCCTATCACTTTATTTGCGACTCATTATCATGAACTGAATGAACTGCAGGAAAAACTTTCACGGGTAAAAAATTATCATATCACCAATAAAGAGGTAGGAAATAAGATCATTTTTCTTCGCAAATTAGCCCCCGGTGGCAGTACCCATAGTTTTGGTATCCATGTAGCAAAAATGGCCGGCATGCCCCCCTCACTGATCGGAAGGGCTAATGAAATTTTAACACAACTGGAAGCCAAGCATGTGGATGAGGAGCAAGGTGAAAAGTCCGCAGCCAAAGGTGAAAACATGGCCGCCAGAATAAAAAATCTGTCCCTGCCGCAAATGCAGCTTTCCATTTTTGACGTACATACCGAAACATTTGAAGAAATAAGAAAATTGCTGGAGGGTATTGACATCAACCGTCTCACTCCGGTTGAAGCACTGTTAAAGCTCCAGGAAATAAAAAGTAAGCTGAAATAAACACGAAAGAACCAAATCACAAGATCCAAATAAATTCTAAGTAGGAATTCCCTACCCAACGGGATTTCAAATTTTAAGGCTTGAAATTTATTTGGGATTTGTTTCTTGAAATTTGGAATTTTTTCTTTCAGAGGTAACTCAGCCACCATTTACGGTTTGTATTTGCTGTTTTATAACTATCATACTTTTTGCATAACGGGTATAAAACAACTACAACAAATAGCCATACCAAATACACCATTCCGAGATTATATCCAAAATCGCTGGGTCGGAAGTAAAATGGAGAATTGGGCGTAGCGATCTGGCTGCTGGGAAATCCCTGAGCATAAAAGGCGATCACAACCAGCAGGTGAATCAAATAAAAATGCAGGATATAATAGAACATCGGCACCCGGCCATATACCCTGAAGATATCCGTGATCTTATTCCTTACCCCCTCCAGCAAGGACAGCATAAGCATTCCTCCACCTATAGTGACGCAAAGAAAATCCAGCGAAGGCGGGTACTTATTAATATTTATAAATGATAGAAATGAAAACATACCTCCTCGTCGATGTTCGCTCCACGGGATCGGGTCGCCATATTCATTAATAACTCTTAATAAAATAAATAGCAATATAATCCCGGCGCCCATTTGCCACAATAGCCTTTTCCTCCATGAAGGATTGACTTCCGGGCGAAATAGTTTTCCAAGACAATACCCCAGCAGCATCACCCCAGTCCAAGGTAAAAATGCATACACAATAAGAATTATGTGATTGCTATCTATGTTATAAATAGAAAAATTACTAAAGTACGCGAGATCAGGGAAAAATCCCCCTTTCAGTGGCTGGCCGATGGCCGGGTAATCAAGCAGGTTATGACCAAATACAATAATAAACCCAATGATAAAAATAACGTTGAATGGCAGGTAAACCAACAATCCAAGAATGATCAGGCTGATCCCTATGGCCCAAATAACCTGCAGTATGATGACATTGTATAGGGGATTAAATGTCCATGACAGGGTGATGATAACCACTTCTACAATCAATAACCAAATGCCCCGTTTTATAAGAAAGCCGCTGAGTTTCTTTTTAGATTTTTTTAAGCCAATCAGAAAGGCGGATGTTCCGGCAAGAAACACAAAAATGGGAGCGCAGAAATGGGTGATCCATCTTGTAAAAAAAAGAATGGGAGTAGTGGTACTAAGGTCAGTAGGCCCGGTTGCCAGCTCCTCCCCGCCTTCAACAACTACTTTGTGAAAAAAATCCCGGACATGATCTAGCGCCATTATGACCATCACTATACCACGAAGGACGTCTATGGAATCGATTCGATAACGAGGCGTGGAGGCGGTTTGCACAGTCATAAATACCATTTAGGCTTTAAGATACAGCGAAAACACGATTTCAAACAACCAACGCAAAACAGGTTGCAGAGCGTGTAAGGTACTGACCTATTTTGCCTCAAACCAAACCTTCCTGCTGTTATTCCAATCGCCATTGTAATTAATAAATAATTCTTCGCCTTCCCTGATATGTCGGACCGTTTTAATACTGATCAGTTCATGATCAAAATCCATTTCATATTCGCAATTAGAGTGGTAGGAATGGTTGTACAACGGCACATAACCAAGAGCCATACAACATTGATTTTTATTTCCTCCCCATTCAAAAATATAATCATGCAGTAAAGTTCTATCCAGCAATTTTCTTTCTTCTGCCGTCATCACAAGCACAGGTGAAATTTCCAAAATGACGCCGGCTTCAATGTCACTCGAAGTGAACACTCCGCGGCCCATTTTTTCTACCGGTGCAATAAAAAGAAAAGGCAATATCATTGCAAATACGATGTTAAGTGTACGATGTTAAGTGTACGATATTAGGTGTACGAAGTACGCAAAACCAAAAATATGCAGATTTTTGAGTAGTGAATTTTTCAACCCTTTAATTATTTCTATAATAATATAGCATACACCAGAACTGTATTTCTTACATCCGATAAATTTTTATTACTAGTACGCATCCCTCACATATCGTACATTGAACATCGTACATTTGTCAAATGTCTTTAGAATTAGAACAACCTTCATTGAATGAACAGTTTGAAGCCGTTCTCCGGACGGAAGAAAATTTGCAGCAGCGTGATTTTCTGAATCAGCAGAATATAACCGACGTGGTGGATCTCGTGTACGAGTTTCCTGATTATGAAAGCCAGATCATCACCAGCATGTCTGTAAACAGGGCTGCCAGCGTATTTAAACTTCTTGAGTTTCCCACCCAGAAAAGAATCATTCAAAATCTGCCCCCCAACACAGTTGCGTCATTGTTAAATGAGCTACCCCCGGATGACCGAACTGATTTTTTGGCGGAGTTGCCGAGCAATGCTGTCCGTGAACTCATCAAGCTGCTGGAACCCGAGGAAAGAAAGATCACTCTTTCGCTGTTAGGTTATCCGGAAAACAGCATTGGCCGGCTTATGACGCCGGATTATGTTTATGTATATCCAAACAATACCATAGAACAGGTATTCGCCACCATCCGGAAATATGGAAAAGACAGTGAGACGATAAATGTTATTTATGTTATCAATGATAAAGGCGAGTTGCTTGATGACATTCGCATCCGCGATTTTATTTTAAATCCCCCCGACAAAAAAGTTTCAGAATTGATGGATAACCGGGTTATCTCCCTGAATGCTTATGATGACCAGGAAACTGCCAGTGAAGTATTTAAGATGAATAACCGGGTAGCCTTACCTGTAGTGAGCAACAGCAATAAATTACTGGGTATCGTTACCATTGACGACATGCTTTGGGTAGCCAGTGAAGAATTCAGCGAAGACATGCAAAAAATGGGAGGTACGGAAGCATTGAATGAGCCCTATCTTGAAATGCCGATCTTCAAACTGTTTAAAAAAAGAATTGTTTGGCTGGTTATATTGTTTTTAGGAGAAATGCTTACCGCAACAGCTATGGCCTATTTTGAAGACGAAATAGCCAAGGCAGTTGTATTAGCTTTATTTGTTCCGTTGATCATTTCAAGTGGCGGCAACAGTGGCTCTCAAGCTTCTACATTGATAATTCAGGCAATGGCCGTTGGTGAAATTACTATTATGGATTGGTTGCGGGTGATGAAAAGAGAAATTTTTTCAGGCTTATTATTAGGTTCGGTACTCGGAGCAATAGGCTTCCTGCGAATTGCTGTCTGGCATTCAGTATTTCCGCAATTGTATGGCGAACACTGGACAGCCCTCGGTTTGACTGTCGGGATAACTTTATTAGGGGTTGTTTTATGGGGTACACTAACCGGCAGCATGCTCCCTATGTTATTAAAACGTCTCGGAGCTGATCCTGCAGTAAGCTCCGCACCATTTGTAGCTACCTTGGTGGATGTAACGGGACTTGTTATCTATTTCACTGTTGCTTTCGCATTGTTAAGCGGCAGTCTGCTTTAAAAAGATAAAGCTGATTGTGCGGTCAAAAATTTATATTTTTCAGCGCTAACCTTCATTCCGGTACGGACCCAATCGTTTGCATAACTTAAATATATCTCTATCTTTGATCCATAAAAAAAATTTTTATTATGTGTGGAATCGTTGGTTATACCGGACCCAGGGAGGCTTATCCTATTATCATTAAAGGGCTTAAACGGTTGGAGTACCGTGGCTACGACAGCACCGGAGTGGCTTTACAAAATGGTTCGGGGCTGAAAGTGTACAAGAAAAAAGGAAAGGTATCCGACCTCGAGGATGCCATTGTTGGTCAGCAGCTACACGCCTATGCCGGTATTGGCCACACTCGCTGGGCCACACACGGGGAACCGAATGATCGAAATGCCCATCCCCACGAATCTTCCACCGGCAACCTTGCCATGATCCACAATGGAATTATTGAAAATTATACATTGCTCAAAAATGAGCTTTTGTCAAAAGGATATAGTTTCAAGAGTGATACCGACACAGAAGTCTTGCTGAATTTTATTGAAGAGATCAAAACAAAAAATGACTGCTCGCTTGAAGAAGCCGTTCGTATTGCCCTGAAAAGAGTAGTGGGCGCCTACGTCATATTAATAATGGATAATGCAGACCCGGAAACGATTATTGCAGCAAGAAAAGGAAGCCCGTTGGTAATAGGCATCGGGAAAGGGGAACATTTTTTGGGTTCTGACGCATCGCCCATGCTCGAATACACTAAAGAGGTGGTGTATGTTAACGATTATGAGCTGGCTATAATAAAACCGGGAGAGCTGGTGTTAAAGAATTTAGGGAATGAAAAGATCACTCCTTATGTCCAGAAGCTGGATCTTGACCTGGCAGCCATTGAAAAAGGCGGGTATGATCATTTCATGTTGAAAGAAATTTTTGAACAACCCCAAACTATATACGATTGTTTGCGCGGAAGATTAGACGCAGAAGCGGGAACGGTCACAATGAGCGGCATACAACAATACGCGGAGCAAATAATGAATGCCCGGCGGATTGTTATGATAGCCTGTGGCACCAGCTGGCACGCCGGTTTGATTGCCGAATATATTTTTGAGGAACTCTGCCGTGTCAACGTTGAGGTAGAGTATGCTTCCGAATTTCGTTATCGTAATCCGGTCATTCACGAAGGCGATGTGATCATCGCTATTTCGCAGAGCGGTGAAACGGCCGATACACTTGTTGCGATTGAAACAGCAAAAAACAATGGAGCTATCATATTGGGCGTGGTCAATGTGGTGGGTTCATCCATCGCACGAGCATCACATGGTGGTGCCTACACCCATGCGGGCCCCGAGATTGGAGTAGCCAGCACAAAAGCATTTACCGGTCAACTGGCAGTGCTGACGATGATCGCGTTGAAAATAGCACACCTGAAGGGCACTATCTCCCGTGAACGTTATTTGTATTTGCTCAACGAATTGAATGAAATACCGGAGAAAGTTGCCTGGGTATTAAAAAACAGTGATAAAATAAAAGCGCTTGCTGAAAAATATAAAGATGCCCGTGACTTTTTATACCTCGGTCGTGGATATAATTTTCCTGTGGCTCTTGAAGGTGCCCTGAAATTAAAAGAAATCTCTTATATCCACGCAGAAGGCTATCCGGCCGCAGAAATGAAACATGGACCCATTGCCCTGGTTGATGAAACCTTGCCGGTCGTCTTTGTGGCTACAAAAGATGCTTATCACCAAAAGGTGGTAAGTAATATGCAGGAAATAAAAGCAAGGAAGGGAAAAGTGATTTCTGTTATTACCGAAGGTGATGAATTCTCCGAAAAAATTTCAGACGACGTAATCATCATACCGCAGACCGATGAGATCTTAGCACCCATGGTTAGCGTGGTTCCGCTGCAGTTGCTGGCTTATTATATTGGCGTTGCCAAGGGATATGATGTAGATAAACCGAGAAACCTGGCAAAGAGTGTAACGGTAGAATAAACCGCTGTCCCCAAAAGCGGAGATTTAGGTCAATATGTACTTTTCGTTTGTACTTTTTTAGAATATCATAAGAAAAAAACTTTCCGGCAGGAATGTGATGAATTTATGAAGCGCTATAACTTTAGTTATTTTCATGGCTAAAGCCATGCCCACAAGGTACAAGCCTCCGCCGTGAAAGGCGGAGTTATTTTTTGAAAACAAATACTTAGATAATAACCTGCATAAATGAATAAGATCACAAAAACACCTGTTAATAACTTAGGCTACAACTTTGTTGATTCAAAATACCTTCCCAAGGGAAAAGATGAGTATTACCTGCGATTCAAACAAAACCCGGGAACCGGCCATTACCGGTCGCTGACGACTAAAGAAATAAAACAGCTTATTGCGAATGGTAATAATTCCGACAATTGGAAAAACGTATATGTAACCGTTGGCTTCATTCCTTCCCTTGTACAGCAATGCAAGTTCTTTGGCCTGATTCGCATTGGCAAACTGGAACCTTATTACCTGGAATTTCACGACCTGAGGTTGCAGGTTGGTCTGTATAACAGCTATATCATCAGCAGCGACATAGGCGATAATGTGGTAATCAATAATGTCAATTACCTGAGTCATTATATTATCGGAAACGAAGTTATACTTGTAAACGTAAACGAAATTGAAGTTTGCGATCACGCCAAGTTCGGAAACGGCATTATAAAAACAGGGGAAAAAGAAGATGTACGCATCTGGCTGGAACTATGCAACGAAAATGCGGGCCGCAGCGTGATGCCGTTTGATGGTATGCAGGCTGCTGATGCCTGGTTGTGGAGCCGCTATCGGAGCGACGAGACACTGATGCAACGCTTCAAAGAATTCACGGAAAAAAAATTTGACAACCGCAGAGGCTATTATGGTAGGATAGGCGACAGAACTGTTATTAAAAACAGCCGGATCATTAAAGATGCCATGATCGGCAGTGATGCCTATATCAAAGGTGCCAATAAGCTTAAAAATATCACGATCAATTCTTCTGCCGAATCACCTACGCAGATTGGCGAAGGATGTGAACTTGTGAATGGAATAATTGGCTATGGTTGTAAGGCATTTTACGGCGCCAAAGCGGTGCGCTTTATTCTCGCGTCTCATTCACAGTTAAAATATGGAGCGAGGCTTATCAATTCCTTCCTGGGCGATAACTCAACCATTTCCTGTTGTGAAGTATTGAACTCACTTATTTTTCCCGCACACGAACAACACCACAACAACTCGTTTCTCTGTGCGTCTATACTGAAGGGCCAGAGCAATATGGCCGCGGGTGCCACGATAGGGTCGAATCATAATTCCAGGGGGGCAGATGGGGAGATTATTGCCGGCCGGGGCTTTTGGCCGGGATTATGCGTCAGCCTCAAACACAATTCGAAATTCGCTTCCTACACCTTGATCGCGAAAGGCGA
>Ga0137431_1000568_pt1 | contig 12893 bp, 10 predicted proteins | sample EasRivERMZT800_2_FD_104646 | JGI IMG/M metagenome (GOLD analysis project Ga0137431, IMG submission 104646) | Soil microbial communities from meander-bound floodplain in the East River, Colorado, USA - East River MetaG ERMZT800_2 | ecosystem: Environmental > Terrestrial > Soil > Floodplain ... | reverse complement strand
GTTGCAGCACTCGATCCCTTCCTCGCAGCACACCCCGGCCAGGCAGCACTTCCGCCCCGGCGGGCAACAGCCGAACAGGCAGCATTCCGAGTTCGGTTGACAGCAGAAGTCCCCGCAGCACTCCCGGTTCGCCGGGCAACACGCCTCGGGCCCGATCCCCGGACAGCAATCCAACCCATCGTCACAGCAATAGTCGTACCCGTCGCAGCAGTGTCGACCGGTGGGACAGCAGCCATCGTCGCAGCATCCTCCGGGCCGACAGCAGTGATCCCCGCAACATTCCCGCTGGCCCGTCGGACAACACTCATTCTCCGGTCCGCAACACACCCCGCTCAAACAGCACTCCCCATCGCAACACCCCTCCACCTCCGGCTCGCAACAACCGTTGAACGTATCGTCGCAGCAGATGCCGTCGCAGATGCAGCACCAGCCCTGCCGGCAACACGGGCCGGCGTCTCCGCAACAATGCCCCGTACACCCGCATCCGCCCGCCGTCGCCAGCGTCCAAAGATATTCCCGCGGTGTCACCCCCTCGGCGAACTCCGGAGGATCATCCACCAGAAAAACCCGCCCCTCGGCCACCGCCGGCTCAATAAAGCAATCGCCGATCGCCGTCCCTGGCCGGCCCCCACCCGGTGCCCGATTGACCCCCTCCCCGCCCTTGGGGACACCCTCCTCTCGCTTGAAACCGTCGAAGCCCGCCAATTCCAGAACCAAATCCTCAGCAGCCACCTCCCACGGCGTGGGGGCCCGCCGCTGCCCGGATGCCGCCTTGAGGCTTCGGGAAAGCAACGCGTCGATCGCGGCCATCCCTTCAACGGCCACCCCCAAGTCGCGCCGCAGATTGATCAGCGCCTGGCCGAGGTCGCTCGCATCGTAAACCGGCCTCGCATAGACATACATCGTCTCCGTTGGCCAGTCCGCCCAATACATGACAAACCCGCGCGCCGATTCGTCTTCCGGTGCGACCGGTTGTCCTTCCGAGTGTGGATCATTGGCAGCCTCGGGGGCGACCCGTTCGTAGATGACGAGAATCCCTTCGGGCGTGGTCACGCGGATTCGGGAGGCCGACAAGTGACGGTTATCCTGTGGCCGGGGCTGCGCCCGCGCGTAAACAACGGAAAGGGCAGCAAATGACACCATTAGAATAATGGTAGAAGAGGCGGGACGAGTTGTTCGACAGCGAGTCATCTTCGACTCACGACGCATCCCGGATCGATTTCAATCGAACTGCAACCTCATCATCTCCGGCTACGGTGTTCATGTCAAGAAGAAGAAAAACGCTTGGTGTTCAGCGGTGCTTGACTCGCCCCTGCGCCATGATGGGCCCTTGTGAGATTCGCGCGCGGCGGTGGTTTCGGCGGGCGGTTCGAGGTACAATGTCCCCTTCCCCCGTACGCGATGTTGGCGGCGTTTTGGGGGCCGTTGGTTGCTGAGTTCGGGCGTTCGGCGCGACCATGCGGAGTCGGACACGGGCGGGCTCCGCTTGCTGTGACATTTCATGACGGCGATACCGGGAACAGTTTGGCAAGACATCATGGAGCACCTGCGGCTGAACCACTCGCCGCTGGTTCGCGGGTGGTTTGCCGACTTGAAGCCCGAAGAAATCTCGGGCGGAGTGCTGCGGATCCGGGCGGTCAACGCGGCGCAGGAGCGGTACTTGGATCGGCATTGTCGCTTGGCGTTCGCGGAAGCGGCGCAAGCGTCCACGGGGCGGCTGGTCTCCGTGGCGTTTGAGACCGCCGAGCCCGAAGGCGATGGAGCCGCTGATGGTTTACTATTCGGCGATGATGGGCTTACGCTCAACCCGGATTACAACTTCGACAATTTCGTGACCGGGCCGTGCAACCGCCTAGGCCACGCGGCGGCGCTGGCGGTGGCCAAGGACCCTGGGCGGGCCTACAACCCGTTCTTTGTGCACGGGCCCGTGGGCCTGGGCAAAACGCACCTTCTTCAGGCCGTTTGTCGCGCGGTCCGCGACCAGCGCGCCGACGCTCGCTGCCTGTATATTTCTTGTGAAACGTTCATCAATCATTTCATGGAGGCGGTTGAACAGGGCGCGCTCCACCAGTTTCGCTACCGCTATCGTCATGTAGACGTGTTGGTTATCGACGACATTCAATTTCTCGCGGAGCGGGAGCGGAGCCAGGAAGAGTTTTTTCACACGTTCAATACCCTTCATCAGTCCCAGCGGCAGGTCATCCTGTCGGCGGATTGTTCGCCGCGGGACATTCCGCGGCTCGAGGAGCGATTGGTCAGCAGGTTTAACTCGGGGCTGGTTGCGTTGCTTGACCGGCCATGCTTTGAAACGCGCATGGCCATTGTCCAGAAGAAGGCAAGAATTCGGTGCATCGAGGTTCCGGAGGACGTTGTACGGCTGATTGCCGCGCGTTTTGAGGCCAATATCCGTGATCTCGAGGGGGCGTTAACGACCCTGGACGCCCTTGCCCAGACCAACGGCGGGCGAATCACGTCCGCCCTGGCCACGGAGGCGTTTGGGGCGGGGAGCGCGAAACCGATCAAGGTGCCCACGATCCTTGAGGCCGTCGCCCGACGGTTCAATGTTCGAGTCTCCGACCTTCAGAGCAAGAACCGTTCGAAGGCCGTGACCCTGCCCCGACACGTCAGCATGTATCTGGCTCGAAGCCTGACGAACTGCAGCTTAGAGGAGATCGGCGGGTACTTTGGCGGGCGCGACCATACGACCGTCCTGCACGCAAGCCGGTCGATCGGGCGCTCTATCGAGAGTGATCGCCAGTTGCAGGCTACGCTTGACGAACTCGCTTCGGAGGTAAAAAATGCGGCTCATTAGAGCGATCTCGCTGTTCGATGAGTTGTTGGATTCGTGGCGAGAATGTGCGTTGCGGTGGCGGCGTACGTAACCATGATGATGCCCGGCACTTAAGTTACAAGTTCACTCACAGCCACGCCCTCAATCGGCAACACCGTAGGACGCGCGTAGGATCAGGTGGCCCCGTAGTTTACGCGAAAAGGCGGATAACCAGTAACGGATCCCGGCTGTCCTATTCCTACTTCTGGGTTTATACTCCAGAACATATATAAGACACTCGACCACGGTGATGTGAGAGGAAAGCGCATCATGAAACTCAAGTTCAATCGTCAGGAGGTAGCCGACGCCCTGTCGGCGATTTGTAGCGTCGTCTCCGTTCGCACCCCCAAGGAAATCCTCAAATGCGTCCACGTTGAGGCCCAAGCGGACGTGCTGTTGCTTTCGGCGACGGACCTGGAGCTGAGCCTGCAATGCGCGGTGACGCAGGTAGAAGTGGCCAAACCGGGCGAGACGCTCGTCGTGGCCGACACCCTCAATCGGATCGTCCGGGAGTGCGTGGACGAAATCCTGACCGTTGAGACCACGGGGAACAATCTCGAGGTTCGCGGGACCGGAAGCCGGTTTCAGATTGTGACGCAAGCCCCGGCCGACTTTCCGCCGGTGCCGAAAATGGAAGGCGAGCCGAGCTTTGTTATTGCCCATGACGAGCTGCGCCGGCTTTTCGAGTGGACCGTTTTCGCGGCCGCGCGGGAGAGCACGCGATACGCAATCAACGGGGTTTTGTGGGAGGTAGAGGGAGACCAGTTCACGCTGGCGGCGACCGATGGTCGGCGGCTCTCCGTGGCCAAGACGAAGCTGCCCAAACCCGCCAAGCACGCCGTGCCTCAAGCCATCGTCCCGACCAAGGCCCTACAACTTTTTGGCCGGCTGAACGCCGATGCGGACACCATGGTGGAGGTGAAGATCACGAGCAACCAATTGCGATTGAAGACCGCCGGCTTCACGATGAGCTCCAATCTCGTGGAGGGGCACTTCCCGCGATACCAGGATGTTGTCCCCACCGATTGCGATCGAACTGCGGAGTTGAACACCGCGGAGTTCAACAGCGCCCTGCGCCGGGCCGCCCTTTTGACGAATGAGGAGTCAAAAGGCGTTCGGTTGTCTTTCGACAACGGCACCCTCACCTTATCCAGCCGCGCTCCGGAGCAGGGTGAAGCCACGATCTCGGTACCCGTGCGGTACACGGGCACACCGACCGAAATCGGGTTTAATCCAATCTTTCTGATGGATGTCCTTCGTGTGACTCGTGAAGACGATGTGGTTTTCGCCTTCAAAGAGGCGAACCGGCCGGGGTTGCTTCGCGTCGGCGACGATCTCCTCCATGTGGTCATGCCCGTCAACCTGAGTTCGGGCTGATCCGCCGCGGACCGTTGGACCGATCCCCAATGACGGAGGCGCGACGAAAGCTCGAATGGGTCAACCGCAATCGCCGGACGCGCGTGCGAACCAGTCCCGTGGCCGAGGTGCTTCGCCGTGTCGCCGCCGGTTGGAGATCGCTGGACCCCGCGGCAGTACGGAAGATCAACGACGCATTCGCGGACGTGGACCCCGGCTTTCGCGCCCATTGCCGATGGACGCTGAGCACCGACGGCACGATGATCGTGTTTGTGGACGAGGCCTCGATGGTCGGACCGATGCGAACGCGATGGCTGACCAAGCTGGGCCCAAAACTGACGCAGCCTCGAAGAGATGCGCGAATTCGCAAGGTCGAGTTCCGTTTCGGCCGCGAAGGGTACCAGATTCTGGAGTAGACATGGGAAGCACGTGCCGGATGGTCGAGCTTGGGTGCCTCGCGTGACCAACATTACCACGGTTCAACCTCGCTACGATGAATCGAGCATCACCGTGCTCGAAGGCTTGGCCGCGGTTCGCAAGAACCCCGGCATGTACATCGGCGGCACCGGTGCCACCGGCTTGCATCACCTGGTCTACGAAGTGCTCGACAACGCGGTCGACGAGGCCTTGGAAGGCTATTGCAACTCGATCCTCGTGCGCCTCAACGCCGACGGAAGCTGCACGGTGGTAGACAATGGCCGCGGGATTCCCGTCGGCCCCATCAAGCACGACAACCCCAAGATTCATGGGCGGCCGGCCCTTGAGGTCGTGATGACCGTGCTCAACTCCGGCGGCAAATTCGATCGGCACAGCTACAAAGTCTCGGGAGGGTTGCACGGGTTGGGCATCAGCGTGGTCAACGCCCTCAGCGAATGGCTGCGCGTCGAGGTGCATCGTGAGGGCAAGAAGCACACCATGGTGTTTCGCCAGGGCGAAACCGTGCAGGAACTTCAGTCCGAGCCGGGCTCGGACAAAACAGGCACCATCGTCGAGTTCAAGCCCGACCCAACGGTGTTCCAGGAATTGGAGTTCAAGTACGAGACGCTCCAGAACCGCATCCGCGAACTCGCGTACCTCAACGATCGCCTCCGCATCCGCCTGGTCGACGACATCAGCGGGCGCGAGAGCGAGTTCTTCTTCGAGGAAGGTCTTCGCGACTTCTGCACGCACCTGGCCGGCGGCGCCGAGTCGCTTCACCGCGAGCCGATTCTCATCCGCGGCGAGGACGAGGCCGCGGGTATCCAGGCCCAGGTCGTCTTGCTTTTTACGGACAGCTACACCGAGAACATCCTCTGCTTCGCCAACAACATTCACAATCTCCACGGCGGCACGCACCTGTCGGCGATCAAGGCCTCCGTCTCGCGCGTGGCCGGCAACTACGCCAAGAAGAACAACCTCATCAAGGGAAACACCAACGTGGTGGGCGATGATTGGCGTGAAGGGCTGACGGCCATCGTGGCCGTGAAGCTCCGCGACCCCAAGTTCGAGGCCCAGACCAAGGTCAAATTGCTCAACCCCGAGGTCGAGACGTTTTTGCAGCAACTGCTCAACGAGCGGCTGGGTAATTATTTCGAGGAGCACCCGGCCGAGGCCAAGAAGATCGTCATGAAGGGCGTGCAGGCGGCGCAGGCTCGCGAGGCCGCCCGTCGGGCGCGCGAGCTGTCGCGAAAGAGCGCTCTGTCCGGCTCGAGCCTGCCCGGAAAACTCTGGGACTGCCGCAGCAAGGACGTCGACTCGACCGAATTGTACATCGTGGAGGGCGACTCGGCGGGTGGGATCGCCAAACAGGGCCGCGATTCATACACGCAGGCCATCCTGCCGCTCAAGGGCAAAATCCTCAACGTCGAAAAGGCCCGCATCGACAAGATGCTGACCCACGAGGAAATCACCAAGCTGATCTCCGCCGTCGGCTGCGGCATCGGCAAGGAGGAGTTCGATCCATCCAAGTGCCGATACGGCAAGATCGTGCTCATGACCGACGCCGACGTGGACGGCTCGCACATCCGCACGCTGCTGCTCACGTTCCTCTTTCGCCACATGCGGCCGCTCATGGAGGATGGACGCATCTACGTCGCCCAGCCGCCGCTGTATCAGGTCAAGAAGGGGAAGAACCTCGAATACGTCCTCGATGACCGCACGCTGAACCGCAAGCTGGCGGAGATCGGCCTGCGGGGCACGACCCTGCTCGTCCGGCCGCCGGGTGGGAAGGAGAAGACCATTGCCGGCGCAGAGTTGCGTGAGCTGGTGTCATTGCTTGACACTATGGAAGTGCAGGCCCGCGTGCTCGCACGACGGGGTATCCGCTTCGAGGCCTTGGTCCGCGAACATCGCGACACCAAGCGCGGGCTGCCCAAGCTGCTAGCCTTCGTCTACCGGCCCGATCAGGCCGAGCCCGAGCGGCACTATCTATACGACGACAATGATTTGAGCCGCCTGCGGGAACGCGAATCGCGCGAGCATGGTCCGGTGGAGATTACCGAGGCCCGACACGTGCAACTGGCCCAAGCCGACGAAGATGATGATCACGGCAACGGCGCGGGTGGCGCCGGCGGGAATGGAAGCGCTGAGGCTGAGGCCGCCCGCAAGCACCGCATCGTCCGTTACCAACTGGCCGAGTGCCGCGTGATTGACGAGGTGCTGGCCAAAATCGAGCGGTTCGGTCTGGCCGTGGATGATTTGTTCCTCAAGCGTGAAGAACTGGTCACCGGCGAGCTGCCCCCCGCCAAGTTCATCCTCAAGACCGAGGACGAAAAGCTCGTCGAACTGGAGAACCTCGCCGCCGTCGCCCCCGGCGTCCGCGATCTCGGCCGCGAGGGCATGGCCATCAAGCGATTCAAGGGCCTGGGCGAAATGAACTCCGACGAGTTGTGGGAGACGACCATGGACGTCTCCAAGCGGACTCTTCTTCGAGTCAAGATTTCCGACGACATGACCGACCTGGAACAAGCCGACCTCGACGCCCGCGAAGCCGACCGAATCTTCCGCCTCTTGATGGGGGACAACGTGGAAGAGCGCCGCCGGTTCATCGAAGAGAATGCGATTAATGTGAAGAATTTGGATGTATGATGCGATCCCCGATCAGATGAATCTATCGATCAGCGCCGCCAATTCTTGTGTAGACGATTGATGCAAACCGTCCCCTTCGATAAACCAGAGTAGGGGCCGTCGCTGCCTGCGGCGGGTGCTTGTAAAATAAATGGTTGCGGTGCGATGACCATTTTGCGCGCATCGGCAAAACGGTTATGTTCTTTCAGGCGGTGGCGGCTCCCACGTTATGATCCTAGCTAGGTGGTGCGGGTGCAATGGGGGTGTACGGACGCCTGGTGGGTCCCGCGGCCTTCAAAGCCGTTGAGGGGTCGTTTACGCGGTCCCTGGTGGGTTCGATTCCCATCCACTCCCGTGCATCCTGATGCGCTGCCGTGCGCTGCTTAGCCATTGTCGCTGGGGGGTTTAGAGTGATCGGTGACGTATGGCTTGGCGCGCCTACTTGGCGCGAGTTCGCGCATTTCAATGCAGCGTCGCGAGCCCCGTTTGGTGGCACTCTTGGTGGCACTCCAGTTCCCTCGGCGTTTCGATTTGAAGCTTCAACGGGATGCTGCCCGATTGTGCCCGTTGCGAGTTGCTTCTTATCGTTGATCGCGCCAAGGTCAGGCAGGCGCGTTACGACATCAGTCAACGCACCCTGAAGGGTCCGGGCGTAAACATTCATAGTCAACGTGGGGGTGCTGTGACGTGCGAATTCTTGTAACGTTCGCAACGGCGTTCCGGAATTAGCTAACCAGCTCAAACAAGTCACTCGCAAGCTGTGAAAGTCTAGCCGACCGGAGGCCGTTTCAACTGGTATTCCAGCGGACGCAAGGTCAAACCGGAGCATATAGGCCACATCTGTGGCAGGAGGCATATTCGAAAAGACGGAGGCCTTTGCGTGCTTGGTTCCCAAGAACTTACCAAACTCATGTACCGTCTCCGAACGGAGTGGTAGTTCGCAGCTTTTTCGGTTCTTCGTGTCGTCCGAAGGAAGCCACACATGGGGTTCGCCTCCTTTGAGCACGACGTTTTCTCGCTTGAGCGCTCGAAGCTCACTGGAGCGAAGCGCTGTTTCAAGGCCGAGACGATAGAGCCAATATCGCTCATGCCCGGTCATATTATACCGCACAGGTCCATTTCGCGCTGCCGAAAGCAGGTTTGCGGCTTCTGGCACTTCAAGCGGACGGCGTCGAAGTTTGCGTACGCGATCCGTGATTTGAATCTTGGAAATGCCTGCAATGGGGTTCTCTGCAATTCGCTTCGTTCGAACGAGCCAGTTGAAAAACGCCTTTGCGTCCTTCAAGTAGTTGTTAGAGGTCTGTGCCGCCATGCCCTTGCTCCGCTTGTCCCCAAGTTGGCGGCCTAATGCTTCGGATCTTATTTCGGAAGGGAACACAACGCCCATATCATCTAGAAGTTTCTTGACACGATAGCGGACAAGCTCGGCGTGCTTCAGCGTGGCGGGTCCTTTTTGACGCGATGATGCCACCCCATCCAACAGCGCTTGCTTGTAGTCGTCCAGGTGATCGCTAAGCGGCTTCGTTGATGCGACCGCGCGGCCATCGAGGAGTCCCCATTTCGCAAGCTTCTCGCGAACGCTTCGCGGCAGGGTTTCAAGCCACTTGGCCAAAGCGGGCTCAGGCTGATCGCCTGCCGCCCGGCTGGCAGCAAGACTCTCGAGCTTGCGACCCATTTCCGCCGACGGCTTGGCGTCGGAGAAGCCGGACAGGTCTCGCCAGCGTCCGCCCTGGTCTCGAAACTTGATTATGTATTTCCGTGCCCGGCGGAGACCACCGTTTCGTTTCTTTCTAGTGCGTTTGAAAACCGAAGCCATGATACACCTTTCAGGGCTCGTTAATGCCTTTGGCTTGTCCTGGATTATCCGCCGACCCGGGCATGTCAAATCGGCTCATTCTTGCCCGTCCGAAGCAGTTTTGCCGCGAACCGGTAGTGGTCCGCCAGGCACGCATGCAGGGTGGCGCAACGAGCTGCTTTGTGCTCCAGATAGGCAGCCCAAGAGGTCGGGGTCCAACCTTCGCGCGCACAAACAAGTCCTTGCAGCGGCTCCGACAACTTGTCCAAGAGTTCACCGGTGATCCAACGAGGCTCATTTGGAATCGAATGCGGCCGTTCGCCGGGTGACGGTCCAACCCAATCTCGCTGCCTGGATGATTGACTGGTTGCTATTGGCGGATCACGTTCGGCGGGATACGCCGGTTCCGCTTCCAGCCGATTACGGCGCGCTTCCGCCGACTCCAGCACCGGCATCAGCTCCGCTTTGTGGTTCAATAGTTCCCGTGCCAGTGATTCCGCGCTCTTGGGACCGGTCACTCGGATCTTGTCGCCGACCACTTCGACCTGGAGCCCGGCGTCACGAGCCTGTTGCAGTAGTTCTACTCCTCCCATACAGACTCCTCGTCTGGGTCCGAATGAATGGGCGGTGTAGTGCCGGCGACAGTGGCGACGGCGACAGAATCCCCGTTTTCGACCCCGTCATCGCGTATTCTGTCGCCACCGATGGCGTCTCCGGCTTGTGGATCGTTCAGTCGAAAGACCTTGCTGGGGGGCCCCGGCCCACCGCCGGCCTTGTGATCCCAAACGCCTTTCTTGGCTTGGACGAGTCGTTCCAAGGCGGCTTCAGCGGCCTCATTGTTGTCGCGGTACCGCCGAAGACCTCGCTGAACGTCGCGCGCCGTGGTCGACCCACCTCGCGCCCGAATCCACTCGATCAGCTTCTGATCAGCACACTGGGCAACGGACGGTCGCCACGACCCATAGATTCGTTGCGTCTCATCCACAAACCATCGGGTCAATGTGATAGCCGCATTCATGCTCTCTGCATCGATCGATTCGCCGGACGCCCTTCCGTCTGCCCACCGGATGAGCTGAAACAGAAGCGCAAGGCGGGCGGTGTACCCTTCTTGCTTGGAGAACGCCGCAGCCAAATCATCGTCGCCTGTCTCATGCTGCTCGCGAGCGAAGTCGTTGTAGAACGCGATCCAATTGGCCTTGGCCGCCTGCGTCAGCGGAAGATCGATTGATACCGATTCCCCGTCTTCATCCTGTTGGTGACCCAGGCCCAGCAAGCGGCCCACAGTGTCTTCAAACCGGCGTATCACCTGTTCCGGCAATTGAACCTCTCTCCACTGCTTTTGCTGGTTGGGGGGTTCCACGATGAGCAGACGTGCAGAGAGTCCGCTGGCGAAGTAATCGGGAGTGAGCAGTTTTCGGAGGATTTTGGGCTGGATCGTTCCGCAGACCGAAACGGCCGCACGAGGGACAAAGATTGGTCTGGGCGAGGACTTCCGATCGATCACCGCGGTGCCGGCGCGGTGAAATTGAAGCCAGTTAGACACATCGCGACCACGGCCCCCCTTGTATTCATTGAATCCACTGAGCCACCCGGAAAGCTCGTCCTGAATGAGGCCTAGGCCGCGAGGATTGTCACGAAGTATGGGCGCGAGTGCCTCGCACGTGGTATCAATGGCTATGTAGCGAACGCACTTGGGAGGCGCGGGCGCTTCGGGCGGATCGCTGTTATCGCTGTGTTTCCCCTTCCATCGTCGCGTCGCCTTGTCGTGAAGAAGCATCTCCCGCTGGTATTCGGCCATCCGGGCCTCAAACTCGCGAAACTGATTTGTCTGAATACGGTGTAGAATATGTACGGCGGCGTCCATGGCCGGCGACTTCAATGAGCCGGAGCGAGCTACGACAGCGAACCAGAATATGCACGGCTCCTTCCATGTATTCTTGAGCTTGATGCGCCGCGTCGTGCCGATGGCCACGGCGCACACTGCCATCGCCGGAAGGGTCACCATTGCGGGGTCACATCCCATGTCGGCTGCCACTTGCATCACGAATGACCGCAATGGCTCGGGCAGGCAATCGATCGGAAACGGCTTCCAAGCCAAAGAGTAATGCTCTTGAGGTGCGTACCTGGCAACGCTGTGGGCGATTTGCTCTACCTCGTGGTCCGGCAACGGTGGTCGGCAACGATCTTGGTTTTCTTGTCGGAGGGCGGCAATAATCGAAGCTTGCGTGGCCCCGCGCCGCCGCATGGCGCCAGCCATCTCCATGAGGGTGCCATTTCGTGACCCTTCAGGGATCACGTCACCCTCGCTTACAGGTGCTTTGGCGTCCGAGCTCACGGCGCAGCCGCCCACGCATCTGCTCATACGTAACTTTCTGGCCAAATCGGTCCTGATATTCCTGAATCAGGGCTTTGACGGGTATGCGTGCTGGCTGTTCCGGAAACCGTTTGCGGAGCGTCTCCACAAACCGAGATAGGCTGTCCGTTTTTTTCGTCCCTTTGGGTCGGCCTCGCAGTTTTTCGAACTCAGACTTGCCTGCCTTGCCCTGCTGATTATCTAGTCGAACCAATGCGTCTCGGCCCACTCTCCATGACTCGATTCGAGTAGCTCCATCATCCAGGCGATCTTCCATTCGTGAGGGCAGAGAAGAGTTGTGCTCGCACACCAGCTCGCCATCAACAGTGGCGAAGTAAAATGTTGCGATCGACTCATGGAAGTTCTTCCCGCGCCTCGGCATTGCTTCGGGAGGGATTACATGAAGCTGGCTTTTTCTTCGGTTTACGGTCGTGACATATCGCACTATTCGAGAATCAACTTTGACAAGCTTTCCATCCGGCCGCAGGTATTCGTGGAATTGCATCGATTGATGGAGTATTCGCACGAGTTCGCCGGTGGATTCTAGCATTCGAAGGTCGCGATCGAGGTTACTGACATGTCCAGTTCCCCAAAGCTCAGCGACGATGGCAACGGTAGGTACCGGATCGAAATAGATAATGTGCGGAACTCCCACACCGATAAGCTTGGGATCCGTTCTACCGACGAATTGAAGGTCGTAGACGATTCGCAAGACACGCATGCGAGAATCGGTCTTCATGTTTTCTTCCCGTACAACAACGAAGCTGAGTGAACCTACGCGCGAGTTAAGTACAGATCAGTTTGCGATGAAAGCGATGCCAAACTAGCTGCTAGCGCAAGTCGCCGAGCAAAGTCGCGTCCCTACACGGTCTTTGACTTCGCCAACGTGTCGAAAAGCCCCTCTAGGACTCGAACATGACCGCTCTCCGTGAATCGCTAGTCCGGCGAATCCGGACCGTTCGCAGCGTCCTCGCTTCGCGCGCGGATGCTCACGTCGAGTCCTCGCCTTCGGAGTTACGTGTCCATTCAGTTGATAGCTTCCCCCTGCGAACGTCCAGCCGCAATTGACAGAACGGTATTCGACTTAAGAGGCTCAGGTCGAATTCGCGGATCGGATTGGGGTGCACCGCGCCCAGGATTGAGGGCGGTTGGCAACCGAAGCCACCAACAATCAAAGCTGAAATCGGCACCCGGGCAGGCTCTATGCCGACCAGCTTGCTTGGTCGTACAAAAGCCGCCGCCCTAAGAGATGTTGATTCGAACGGCTCTCCAACAGCTCCCCCGCGGCGCGGATCGAAGTACCAGGAAATGCTTGTTTCTCCCGTGAGCAACCACTCAACGAAGATTTTGCGTACGCACGATACCGATGCTTGATAGTGAAACGTACCCACGCCTAGTATGACAGCGCTATTCTGGCTCAAGCGATTTGGAATGTCGAGCCGATGTGTTTCCTGACGGTGATTTCGAGAGCGCGCGCTCCTGACAAGCAATCAGGAGACAGGTTGATGAATGCC
>Ga0137431_1000567_pt1 | contig 12943 bp, 14 predicted proteins | sample EasRivERMZT800_2_FD_104646 | JGI IMG/M metagenome (GOLD analysis project Ga0137431, IMG submission 104646) | Soil microbial communities from meander-bound floodplain in the East River, Colorado, USA - East River MetaG ERMZT800_2 | ecosystem: Environmental > Terrestrial > Soil > Floodplain ... | reverse complement strand
TCTTAAGGGAATTCCAGACGTTTAGGTGATTAAAGAAAGCAACTTTTATGGGTTGCTTTTTTTTATTTTATATATAATAACCGTTTAGGAAGTTTGACGATACGCATCAACAAGTGTGACAGCTTGTTTGGCCTCTTCAACATCATGTACCCGTATAATATCTGCACCGTTCAACAATCCGATTGTATTCATAACCGTCGTTCCATTTAAAGATTCTTGAGTTGTAATATCAAGAATTTTGCTGATAGTGGATTTTCGGGAGAGTCCAACGAGAAGGGGCAGCCCCGTTATCTTAAATACTGAAAGATTGCGTAGCAATTCAAGATTGTGCGCTATAGTTTTTCCAAAACCAAACCCGGGATCGATAATGATGTCCTTAATGCCGGTTTTTTTTAAAAGCTCCGTTTTTTGAATAAAAAAATCCAACACTTCGGCGGTTACGTTGGCATACGTTGGAGATTGCTGCATTGTTTGCGGAGTGCCCTGCATATGCATCACTACATAGGGGACATGCAAAGTAGCAACGGTTGTGAATATTTCTTTATCCATGCTTCCGGCGCTGATATCGTTAACAATACCCGCTCCCGCCGCCACTGCCTCTTTTGCTACTCTTGCATGCCAGGTATCTACGGAAATAATTGCTTCCGAAAAATGGTCATGGACAGCAGCAATTCCCCTGACCACTCTTTTTAATTCTTCTTCCACATCCACAGGGATGCTACCCGGCCTTGTGCTTTGTCCGCCGATATCCAGTATATCGGCACCCTCTTTCAACATGGATTCTGCCTGTTGTAATATATCAGTCACTGTTTCCCTGCGACTGCCTTCATAAAACGAATCGGGAGTTGTATTGATGATGCCCATTACTAATGGTTTATCAGCAATCAGTAACCGCCCGTTACAATTCAGGGTGAACATTAATCTTTGTTTTGTTATTTTTGAAGCTAAGATAGTGAATGGGAAATAGTGAATGGGGAATATATCCTTTTTAGATAACAGACAAGCAGGAACATGAATATACTTATCAATACTCCCCGTGTCGTAGTTGGCATTCTTTTCATTTTTTCGGGCCTCGTGAAAGCGATAGATCCACTGGGATTAAGCTATAAGATGCAGGAATTTTTTGAGCTTTGGCATATTACCCAATTCAATCAACATACACTTTGGCTTTCGGTAGTGATGATCGCTTTTGAGATCATTGCCGGTGCGGCGTTGTTATTGGGCTGGCAAATGAAACTTTTTAGCTGGCTGCTCCTATTGCTTATCCTGTTTTTTACTTTTCTGACAGGCTACGCTTATCTCTCGGGTAAATTCAAAAATTGCGGATGCTTTGGTGATTGTATCCCCATTACGCCGCTTGCATCCTTCCTGAAAGATGTTGTGCTCACCGTATTAATACTTTTTCTATTTGCCAATCGAAATAAAATTCAACCCCTGTTTTCAAAAAGGGTAAATGCTATTCTTATTTCATTGGTAACGATATCCAGTTTTGGCTTACAATGGTATGCGCTTACTTACCAGCCTCCTGTTGATTGCCTGCCTTTTAAAAAAGGAAATAATATTGCTGAGAAAATGCAAGTTCCCGCCGGTGCATTGCCGGATAGTTTTGCGATTCGATTTATTTATGAAAAAGGAGGTAAGCAATACGAATTTGCCCCGGCAGAATTGCCGGCTGATCTGAACAGCTACAATTATGTGAGCCGGACCGACAAGCTGGTCCGCAAAGGAAACGCAGAACCGCCGATCAAGGGGTTTGCCTTATCGGGCATTTCGGACCAGGATTCAACATCCATTGTTTTATCGCAGCCTTATGCGGTGCTCCTGTTTTGTGAGGATTTTTCCACTCCTTTTGCTGCATGGAAGGATGATTTTGTCAAATTGTATGCAGCAGCTAAAGCAAAGAATATTCCTGTGTTTATTGTCACCAACCGTGCTGATGAAGCCCGGGATAATTTTTCAGCAACTCCTTTCGCAGATCTGCAAATTTTTAAATGCGACTATACGGCTATTCGCACTGCAGCCCGTACAAATCCCGCATTGTATTTATTAAAACAGGGAACTGTGCTGGATAAGCAGAGTCATAAACGAATGGATAATATATTGAATGAGCTGGAAGCGATACCAGTGCAACAGTGAGCTTCATCAGGAAGTTAAAGTTGAATTTGCGAAGGTATTTTTGTCGAAATCAATAGCCATAACAACTTAGAATTAATCGGGTAAGTGAAAAAGCGAAAGTTATGAATGGAAAAGACTTTCCTATATTTTTTAGTTAGGCATCAGGTTGCAAAATGTATCAATTTCATAATACCGAATTAATGAGAGTAACTTGAAAATAGCAATTGTAATAAACGGTACCAGGGGAGACGTTCAACCCATTGTTGCTTTAGCAACAGGGCTTCTTAAAAATGGGCATGAAATAATTTTATGTGCGCCACCTGAAAATGCGGAGCTGGCAAAACAGCACAATTGCCCGTTTGTGGCTTTCGGTCCCAATTATAAAGAATTATTTAAAAAAAATGCCCAGATAAAAGGCGGGGTTACCGCTGCGCCTACACCCAAAGAAATGAAAGGAGAAACCGCGAACCAAATAGATTTACTACCAGAAGTTATCAAGGATTCGGATTTGGTTTTAGGTGTCGGGTTTGTATTGGGAGTTCATACCGTTGCTGATAAATTAAAAGTGCCATATCGTTTTGTCGTTTTTTATCCGGTTCTTTTAGGACCAAGTAAAAATGATCCGTTTTTTAATCGCTTGTTGTTTAGATTCGGCAGATCAATGACGAATATTGTGATTAAAAGTTTTATCAATAAAAAAAGAAAGGCAATTGGATTATCCCCCATCAAAGATGTGTGGACAAATTGGATGGGAGACCAGGTGATTGTTGCTTGTGATAAAGAATTAAATCCTGTTCGTGCTGGTGTTTCATTCGATTTCATTCAAACAGGTTATATGCTTCTCCTTTCACAAAATGGATTGCCTGAAAACCTGGAAGAATTTCTTAATTCTGGCAGTCCTCCAGTATTTATTGGCTTTGGCAGTAACCCTGTTTCAGTTTCAGGAAAGTATAGCCGGTTATTTGAAGAGGTATCAAAGACCAACAATCAACGATTGATAATTTCCAAAGGCTGGGCTGATTTGCCTGAGAGTAATACTTCGGATATTTTGTACGTTGACGATATTCCATTTGATTTACTTTTTCCCCGTTTGGCGGCGATAGTTTTTCATGGCGGAACAGGTACTATGGCGTTAGCAGCAAGAGCTGGTATTCCACAAGTAGCATTTCCTTTCATGGCAGATAAGTTTGAAAACCGCAAACAGATTGTAAAATTGGGCTTAGGGCCAAGTGCATGTGATTTTAAGAAACTATCAGCAAATGCGCTTTCTTCAGCAATTACAGAATGTATAACTAATGAGAAGTACAGGTTGAATGCACAGGGGGTTTCGAGAAAACTCCAAAATTCAAATGGAATTGGTTTGACTCTGGATCTAATTGAAAACATTTTGAAAGATAAAAAACCGGTGGTCAGCAAAAGTAATGCTGCAAGTGGGTCTGAACATTGAAACACCTCCTATGTACTACGATCAGGAGTTTGAGCTCGACGAATATGGCCCAGCATAAGTTCTTAACTTCATAAATAAAATAAAGCCAGGCGCGGATTTGGAGCGACAGTTATAAAAATTCCAACTGCAGCAATACCTGAACGATAGCAGTAACTTCCAATGCCAAACCGTTAGCGAATCAAATACTATACTTATTTAAATCTCTCCAATGTTTCGATTCGTCACCAAAAAACTCATTTACGGCCTGATGGTACTTATTGGCGTAGTAATACTCGTTTTTTTTCTTTTCCAGGGTTTTGGTGATCCAACAAGACTGATCATGGGACAAACGGGGGATTCAACCACACAGGCCAATATTCGAAAGGAATTATACCTTGACCAACCTAAATGGAAACAGTTCATTCTTTATTTGAATGATGTATCGCCGGTTTGCGTTCATAGCAGGGAAGAAATAAAAACGAAGCAACTAAAGGGAATATTTATAGGCGGTGAAAAAAAGGCTGGACTTAAAGTTCCTTACTTGCGCAGGTCGTACCAAAGTAAAAGGGAGGTTGGTAGTATCCTGATGCAGGCGTTGCCGGGAACATTGCTGTTGGCAGTGGCTGCAATGTTGATTGCGATAGGTATTGGAATTCCCATGGGAGTAATAGCTGCTGTTAAAAAAAATACCTGGGTTGACACCTCGGCTGTATTCTCCAGCATTGTTGGTATATCTGCACCTTCCTTCTTTATGGGAATCATTATCGCCTACCTTTTTGGTTTTGTGCTTAGCGAATGGACGGGATTGCATATCTCCGGAAGTTGGTTTGAAGTAGACGACCTAACCGGTCAAAAAAAATTAAGCCTCCAAAATCTTATTCTTCCTGCCATTACGCTCGGCATCCGGCCAATGGCCATCATTACCCAGCTAACGCGTAGCGCAATGCTTGACGTGTTGGAGCAGGATTATATCCGCACGGCTTATGCAAAAGGGCTTAGTAAAGCAAGGGTGATATGGACACACGGTCTTCGAAATGCCCTGAATCCCGTTATAACAGCTATCACCGGTTGGTTTGCCGAATTATTGGCTGGTGCTTTTTTTGTCGAATATATTTTTGGGTGGCAGGGGATCGGTAAGATAACAGTGAATGCCTTAGAAAAACTGGACTACCCGGTGGTAATGGGTTCGGTACTGGTGGCAGCTGGTTTTTTCATACTAATTAATGTCCTCGCGGATGTCTTATATGGATTGGTTGATCCCAGGGTGAGGATTGAATAATGTTGATATTCATCAATTTAAAAGTCTAAATTTTATACTATTTTTTCTATTGTCGGCATTATGTTTGCAGCTTACTGGTGCCATCTCCATGAGGGGAAAGTCTAAAGTCTTTTTTTGAACTGAGCAGGTTGTAATAAGATGGTAGGTTGGCAGTTTTTTCATATTTGATTTGAGGTATTAATCCTTACAAAAAAGGTACTTTCCCGCGAAATTTCGGTGTCCTTATTTCGTAACTTCGGCGGCCTAAGTACTGGTACGTGCCCTTTGAAGCAATAACGATTGTCTAACCAATAAACCTTGAAAATTATGGAAAACGTTACAGTACTGCTTTCCAAAAAACAGTCCCATTTCAACAAAATCTCGCCGAACAGTTCTATCAGCGACGCATTGTGTCGCATGAGTTGTCAAAACACTGACTATTTGATCGTGGTAGATGATGATGAAAAGTTCCTGGGACTCCTGACAGATCACGATATCGCAACGAAAACAGTTTTTGCCAACAAGTCCCTTACATCTACGAAAGTAAGGCAAATGATGAACACCCGCTGGCCGGTGGCGGATGCCGAAAATACTGTTGAGGATTGCATGAAACTGATGAGCCGCTATAATGTACGCTATGTCCCCGTTTTTAAAAATCTAAGCTTCCTCGGAGTGGTTTCTACAGATGATATTTTACAGGAGGCAGTGAGTCACCGTTCCAAGATATTTGATGTTGAAGATAAGAATGTATCGGTTACTTATTCCTATTGAATAACAACTTCGCGGACCACTCGTTGTCCAAGAGCCTCATTTACCCGCTGGATAATTTTATCTTTCTGGTAAATGAGTTCTTGTTTTAAGGGGGCTACGTGTGTAGTAATGATTAGTTTATCCCCAATGATCTGTAGCTTGTCGGTATAGCGGGCAATCGTTTTTCCCATGATCATTTCCCATGCATCCTCTATTTGCATGGCCTGTATGTCACCCTTGATACGACTTTTATTCAGGAATTGCTGAATGGCATCACTTATAGAATATTCTCCCATGAAACAAAGTTAAAGGGGTTTCGGGTTTAAAGTTTATTGTTGTCCGGATTAACGGATTAACGGATTGACTTTATTTGCTGCATCCAGTATTCTAACAACCGGGAACTCAAGGCCGTTCTAAAGATTTATCAATTGAAATGCTACAGCAATTTGCTTTAAATGACTAACCAGACGTTCCTCGTTTGTATCGGTGATCAAAATCTGCCCTTCGTTTTCCCTGCATACTTTCTGTAGTAAGTTGCTGATGCGTTCCTCATCTAATTTTTCAAATACATCATCGAGCAAAAGCAGGGGAGGGAAGCCTTTTTCCATTTTCAACACCTCCATTTCAGCAAGCTTCAGCGCAAATAGCAAACTCTTTCTTTGTCCCTGCGATGCAATAGTCCGAAACGGCAGGCTGCCAAGATTTATTTCTACATTGTCACGGTGAATGCCGGATGTAGTTCGTTGCATTATGCAGTCTTTCTGACGCGTAACCTGCAACAATTCCTCAAAGGACGCGTGTAGCAATTCGCTTTCATAAACGAGCTGAATGTCTTCCTGCCGTTTTGCAATATCCAGGTACAGATGTTTCACCATTGGTAAAAAGGATATCAAAAATTCTTTTCGCTTGTTAAAGATATATTCACCAGGTTTGATCAATTGCTGATCGATTACATCCAGTAAAGTGAAATTTTTCGCACCCGTTTCCGTGAATGCTTTTAGCAGCGAATTCCGCTGTTGCAACACCCGGGTATAAATGATGAGATGCTGCAGGTATTCAGCGTACAGCTGCGAAAGCATGGAATCAAGGAATCTTCTTCTTTCTTCGCTCACTCCTGTTATTAGCGATGCGTCGTCCGGTGCTATCACCACGCAGGGATAATGGCCGATATGCCGCGAAAATTTTTCGTAAGCCTCATCATTGATCGAAAATTCTTTTTTCCCGTTTTCTCTAAGTATGCATACGGCTTTTTCGGATTTGTCCTGCAATCTGAAATCTCCCTCGAGCCGGAAACCGCTTTTCCCCTGCTGTACACAATTGATATCGGCCCTTGTGAAGTAGCTTTTAGTGAAGCACAGGTAATGAATTGCGTCCAGCAGGTTGGTCTTACCGGTACCGTTATTTCCACAAATGCTGATCACCCTTTCAGAAAAATCAAAGCTACGTTGGGTGTAATTCTTAAATTGAAACAATGATATAGATTGGAGAAATAGCATCGATAAAGCTAAATAAATACTTTGGACATTCATGCTTACAGAGAGGGAGAAGCATTTCCAGGGGTGTTTGAGAAAAGAAGTTAGTTAAAGAGATCCCCTGGTTGCCCTGGGGATCTTACTAATGCTATCTTAAAGAAATTATCTTGAAACAAGACTCCTGAACCGTTCAATATTTTGCATCGCTTCAAATTTGATTGGCAGATCACGGGTAAGACCCGCCTTTTTTACCCGGGCTAATCCTTCGATCCTGACCAGCACTTCTTTCTTTTTCAAAATATCCTTCTGATTTTTGATGGCCCCGATCATATCTAATTCAACAACTGCCGGTACAATGAACTCAGACCTTTTGCCTACCTGTACTTTCTCATCCAGGCTAAAACGGCCCAGGTATGCATTGTCAATATATACATCGCCACGGGCTTCAGATAATTGGACACTAAATTTGTTTGGGTTGTAATAAACCAGGTCAATCCCCGCTGTGGATTGCAGGATGCCCACTTCAATGAGCCTAATCTCGCGGATGTCCCGGTATTCTGGTTCTTTAATATGGGCAGTGCCGCAAGAAGTTAACAATACAAGTCCAAATGCAAGTGTAGAAATTATGCCTTTCATGCTGTTGCTTTTAAAGTTTAAAAAATAGGATTACTAAACGCAACAGCGTAATAGAACTATCAGGCCATTTTACGTTAAAACGATGTCAAGAAAATGTTTTAACAAGTTGTTATTGGAAGGGAGATGTAAATATATCAGAGAGTTCATCATTTACCGTCTTCATCCACTTTACGACCTATGAAATACCCCGCAACACCACCCGCAATTGTTCCGATAGCCATCCATAAATAGGAGGCTTCTGTAGCAAAATAACTTACTGCCAGCCCAATAATGGCGCCGGCCACCGTGAAAATCCCGGTTGCTTTGCTTTTTGGCCGCGCAGATACTGTGTCGCCCCTTTGCTTAAATTGGCGAAGATGTTCTTTGTGTTTTTTCCGGTGATGCGACCTGGCCATTTTTTTCTTTGAAATTACAAAATCATAGCAGCTTAAAAAACAAAAATGATTTTAAATATTAAAGAAATCGACTTTCCGATTGATAAACGAATGAAGTTTGGCGAATAAAGTTGTAGGCTACCTGGAAAAAGAAGTGCAGTAATTTATTTCATTCCTGGCAATACGAGCCTGAATAAAACAGTGCCGCCTTTGTCATCGTCTGCCGTTAGGATCAATGTCTTTTCCTTTTTGCTTTCTGAAATGATGCAAACCGATTCTATTTTATGCCCGCTGAAGCGAGGATCTGTTTCTTCCAGTTTTATGATCTTGTCAGGGTTCATCGTGTGCCATCTCTTTTTAGATGAGAAATCATTGATGATCCACAGGTAGCTTTTTCCGATTTCACCGTCTGCATAACTATCGTAAGTATTTTCTGTACTAACGGTGATAAAAAGCTGGTCCAACCTGTACGAATAATCCAACCCGGATATGCCGTTAAAAGTTGAGGTATCGCTATTGGTCCCGGTCTTTATCAGCCTGATTCTTGTGGTTGCCTGATTTTCCCAGAAGGCGTTTGAGGCTAGTATCAAATGATTTTTTGGAAAACTTTTATTGCCGCGGTTGGCCAAAACAATGCCGGCTGGGGTGGATGTGGCCCCTTCAATATTCAGCATACCAAGCCCTGAGTTTTTTAACCTTGTATAAAAAGTGTCGAGACTGTATTTTTTAATTTCTTTCCCTGGAAGGCTTATTACATAACAGGAGTCCCTGGATGGCGATAAAGATCCTGAACCAACCACCAACAACGCTGTGGTTTTATTCTTTTGGACAACGGTAATTGCCTCCGTATCCGGTTTTCTTTCTTTGGAAATTCGTTTTTCAGAAGTTTCAAAAATGTGGATGCTGTCTATTGAATTAAGCAGGGTGTTTGCTACTAAAATATACGGCGCATCATCGCCCATGATATAGATACGGTCATTATGATAAGCAAGACCGGAACCAGATGGATAATTGTTTAATGATTTTATCGCGGTAAGCCTGCTGCCAGGATCCATACATGCTGTTGAACCTGATATGATAAGTAATATGAAAAATATCCGTACATACACGAAATGAAGTTACAGCATTGCCGTTGGATTATCCCGATGCTCAGTCTGCCGTTTCTGGCTCCCGTTATTAAAAAACAGCGCTGGAAAAGAGGATTTGTTCTCTTTGTAAAAAGATATCTTTAATCCCGCTATCCTGATTTAGCCTGTGATAAAACCAGGATTCAGGGATTAAAACTCCAGGTGATTCCATTAATTTATGTATGTTAAATGACCAACTGTTATGCTTACTGCTCAAGATTTAATAAAGCGATATCAATTGCAGGGACATCCGGAAGGCGGATATTACAATGAGGTGTACAGGAGTAAAGAGATAATCCCAACTGTTGGGTTGCCTGGCCGGTTTAATGGGCAGCGTCCTTTCTCGACCGCCATCTATTTTCTAATGGAGGGAAAGCAATTCTCAGCCTTTCACCGGCTAAAAAGCGACGAATGCTGGCATTTTTATACGGGAATCGGGCTTCACATTTACGTATTGTATTCTGATGGCAGCGGCGAAGTGTTAAAACTTGGCGACGATCCTGAGAATGGATATTCCTTTCAGCAAATTGTTCCCGCCGGTTGCTGGTTTGCATCAAAACCAGTTCACGAAAATGGATTTTCATTTGTTGGGTGCACTGTTGCTCCTGGTTTTGATTTTGCAGACTTTGAACTGGCGAAGAAGGAAGACCTGGAGAAACAATATCCCCGATATGCAGAATGGATGAATATGCTGACCTGATCTAACCGGAAATCCTTATTGTTTTATTTCTATTTTCCGGCACTATGATAAATTGAAACCATCCATTTTCGTGGCATCACCCGGATTACCACTGAAGAAAGCTTTGCCAGGGTGCCGGGAATTATCAACATTTCACCCTGCAGCGTTTTGCGTATGGCTATTTCTCCAACGCGTTCCGGCTTCACAGCCATTTTCATTCCAAACCATCCTAATCTTTTTTTGGTGTCTCTTATTACTGAGGGTTTGGTAAATACCGGGCCGGGGGCCAGGCAACTTACACTGATATTCTTTTCCATTAACTGGTAGTGCAATGAATAACTGAAAAAAATTACCGAGGATTTGGTAGCAGAATAGATATTCTTTGATGGGATAGGAGCCAGACCGGCCATACTGGCCACATTTAACACATACGAGGGAGCATTTTTTTCTAACAGGGGAAGTAGTCTCAGTGTTAATGTCATACACGATTCTACATTTAAACGCACCATATACCTAAGCTCAGCAGGTGATAAGGTCGGGTAATCCCGCTCACCGCCGGAACCCGCCACATTACATAGCATTCTTAGAGGAATGTTTTTTTCGACACACCATCCGGCAATCTCATCCGCAGATTCTTCCCGGCTAAGGTCATTTACCAGCAATTCTACATGAACACCATAGGCTGATTCCAGTTTTTGTTTGGCTGCCTGCAGACTATCTGAATGGCGGGCAATTAAGACCAGGTTATAGCGACGCCGGGCCAACGCCACTGCTATGGCATAGCCAATTCCCTTGCTTCCACCGGCAATCAGCGCATAAGCTCCGGATGCAATTGTTGTATCATTAGATAGGACAGTCCTTTCATGTATATTGGCTGACTTTGTGTTGCCTGCTATTACAATCAGCAACAGAATTAAAGAAAGAATTTTTTTCATAACAGAATCTCAAAATAATGAACCCAACTGTCAGGCGGCGCATGACATGTTGCAATGATGAGGACAAGGACCTGACAAAAAATCATAGCTCCAGCCGCTCCAGCACCATCAATGTTTCCATAAACTTATTCCATGCCAGCTGCCAATCTTCCTTTGCTTTCACAACTTTTAAATGCTCATCTTCTTTCAATTGGCCTTTTGATTTGAGGTATGCTTCAATTTGCTTTAATGATTCCTTGTTCAGGTTTTCAAGTTGTTGCCTGTGATCCATGGTTTTTTAGTTGGTACTGCAACTTTCAGACCGAATAGATTTTGTGCGTCGCAGGACAGGAAGAGGTGATAACTTTGCTTTCGGTACCATGATGGAACATAAAAGCTATATTAGTTCCAGCGTGTTGGTGAAACAATGAGTTTTCAAAACGGTATAAAGTTTAGATCCCTCCTTGAGTTTTGGGAATACCTGCCCGAAGATGAACGCATTATTACCGATATCCTGCGTCAAATTGTTTTGGAAACCTTACCACTTCATTGCAAAGAAAAACTTACTTACAATGTTCCCTTTTTTTACGGCAAAAGAAGAATTTGCCTGATTTGGCCGGCTTCTGTTCCATGGGGCGGGATCAGCAGCGGCGTATTATTTGGATTTTGCCAGGGGAATATGCTATCAGACAAAGACAGTTATCTGATTCATGGCAACAATAAGCAGATTTACTATAAAATTTTTCATTCCGCCGACGAAATTGAGATTGACGCAATCACCCTATTATTAAAACAAGCCGTGGAACTTGATAATACATTTAAATAACGATGCCGGAGTGGCCATGCCAATTTGGAAGCGCCCCTGTCTTAAGCGTTAGCAGATTTCATAATAATCGATATCGTTTATTTTTTGATTAAAACATAATTCTTTCCATCAAGCTCCTTTTCCAGCAAATACCCTTCTTTCAATTCCAGTTTCCATCCCTCGCCATTTATTTGATTTCCGGTTATAGCATACGGGAAGCCGATATTCACCTTGTTCCAGCTTTGGCTTATCAGTGCTCCTTGTTCCACTTCCAGTATGCCCCAGTGATCGGTAATGCGTATCTGCGGGTAAACGGTCCCAAGATTTTCCAAAGGGACTATCCGAGTATAATCAAATGACATGTTCATGTTTTCAAGCGGTAATTCGACATGGGGCGAATCAACGAGCATTATTTTATAAGCTGCCAGCTGTTTGGCAATTTTTTGTTCGCGTGCAATTTCTTCCTTAATAATTGAATCGCCATAGTACCGGGGTGCAATGGTCGCAACGTACTCCTTTATATCTTCGGGAAATTTTACACCAAAAGCATTTCGAAAATAGCTTGTGAGATCCGTTTTATTGCTGACGGTTTTGTTCCATCTTTTGTTTTTTGTTGATAACAGGTAGCCATATGCCGGCGTAGTTTCATAAGCAAAGGAGCGGATATAAGAAGGGCTGGCAATAAAATGAGATATGCGATTGATAAAATAATCCTTCAACTGCTTTTCTGATCTTCCGCTCATCATAACTCCGGTGAATTCACAAATACCTTCATTAAGTTCGAGCAGATTTTCTGTTGAGTCTGACGAAGGGAAAATTGAGTGACGCAGCGAACGAAATGCCAGCGCGTCACCGATAAATTGGTGTGTTTTTTGTGCCGAGGTTGCCGTCACCGCTTTTTTCAACGCTTCGAGTTCCAGGCGCAGGTAGACTCTGCCATCTCTTTTATCAAGGTGGTCGTTTGCGGGATTGTATGGAAAAAACCCAAGTGAACTTTGAGCCCGGTGAAATAACTCATGAATAAGCAGGTTTAAACGGTTGTTTCTGTTTTGCGAAATCGGCAATATCACCATCGCCCAATTCAGCCCATTCCATTTTATCGAAGTATTGGAAACATTGATTGATTTTGGCAATGTGCCTGTAAAAATTTTTCCATCTGAATTGAAGGTTCCGGCTGAATCAACGAAATTGGCGAACACCTCTCGCGTTGCCGGATCAACCAGCAGGATCGGCGCATATAGGTCGAAGTTCCAAAGACCAATGTTTTGTCGGGTAACTATTTTCAGTTCTTCAAAATAGGCGTGGGCAGTATCTGCAAATTTTTTTGTTTGGGCCTGCAGATAATTGGAAAATACTACAATTCCAGCGACAAGTGTGAACGTTAAGA
>Ga0137431_1000566_pt1 | contig 12945 bp, 12 predicted proteins | sample EasRivERMZT800_2_FD_104646 | JGI IMG/M metagenome (GOLD analysis project Ga0137431, IMG submission 104646) | Soil microbial communities from meander-bound floodplain in the East River, Colorado, USA - East River MetaG ERMZT800_2 | ecosystem: Environmental > Terrestrial > Soil > Floodplain ... | reverse complement strand
TAGGAGCAACCCTTAAATAACTCTTCCATTTAGGTCTCTTGCATTTAAAAAAAATACTATGAAAAAAACATTTTTCAAGCTTATTTTAGCCGTAATTTTTATCGTTTCATCATCGCTTCATTTGCCAGCACAGCAAATGGCAGATACCAAAAAAATATTGAGGCAGAAATATAATTTAGTTCCACAACATTCAAAGGACACACAGTATTATGAAATGGAATCTAAACTACAGAAACATGCATTAGACGGGACTATTCAAGGGATTGATGTTTATCGTTTGTATTTCCGTTGTGTGCCTTCTGCAAATTCCTCTAAAGCGGATGAATATACCTGCCTGAAATTTACAGTTCAAATAAATAATTCTACTCCCATATCTATACCCTCGCTTACTAATTGGAAGTATTTTTTTTCGTTGGAATCAAATACAGCAGATGATAGTAGTAAAGCGCTGCTCTTTGGTATTGACCATAGCAAATTCGAAAAATTAACAGATCAAAATGGAAAAGACCTGCCGTTTGAAAACACTTTTCTTGTTTATAACGCTTTTATAGATTTTCACACGATGAGTGTATTTGCAGAAAAAGCGGCAAAAGATAGTGGTGCTCAGGATTTAAAATACGCTGGAGATAAAATTGTACATGCCGCATCTTTTTCTCAACCACATGTAGGCCTGGGCACCCAGGTTTCGGAAGGTTCCTATTTCAAAAACGGGAAAATTACACTGGAATTTAATGGGCTTGGCTTGATTAATAAAAAAAATTGTGCAATTGTGGAATATGATTCAGGAGAAAGTTCATTTTATATGTTAACTAAACCGATGGCAAATATGGAAATAAGTACCAAAGGAAGCTCTCACTATTGGGGAGACATTTACAAGGACCTCTCTACCGGATGGATTCAAAAAGCAGTACTGCATGAATTGGTCGTAAGCGAAACTATTGTGCCGGGATTGAGTAACAAAATAAACTCTGTCATTGAAAGAACCATTAATATAAAAAATGTGGTACGGCTAAATTTTTGAGCTTCATTATGGAGCCATCAATTTGGAATTGCAATAAAGTAATCCGGCTCTAATTTCATTAAGTTTCTATTGAAAAATTCAGTCATAGCGTAAATTTTTATGTGAGTGATTGTTTACAGGTTAATTGTTAGTTTATCAGTTGCCCTTTGCTTCATTTCCTCAACATCCTTTACATACCTCAGCGTATGCCTTGTCGTTGTGTGTCCTAATTGAGAAGCGACAGTAAGAATATTTTCTCCGTTCCAGGTCATATTTGTCCCTGTGCTATGTCTCGCATTGTGCCAGGTTATTTTCTTTTCAATGCCTGCGCGTTTCACCCATGCTTTTAAGGTTTTATTTGCGCCGTTAGCTGTTAGGATATTGAACGCAAGTGTACCCGTTTTTGATGGCTTGCCCAATAACTGTATTGCAGTATCATTAAGAGAAACAACCTTATCTCTCCCAGTCTTACTTTGGTTGATTATCATTTTTCTGTTCTTTAAGTCAATGCCACTATTCCAAAGAAGGTTCTTAACTTCTATCCACCTTAAACCTGTCAACCAACAAAACAGAAAAGCCCTTTTTACCTCAGGGCTTTCAATCGAAGTAGATGCTAAGATGTTTATTTTTCCTCTGCGGTAAGAATATCTTTACGTTTAGGAATTCCCTGCTTTGTTGCTACTTCTGAGGCTGGGTTTCTGTGCATCAAGTTGCTTTGGTAAGCTTTCTTAATCATTTTCTTGAAACGGCTAAAATATGAGCCGGCTCCTTCTCCCTGGCTGTGGCTCCTTAGGTAATCCTGAAAGTCTGAAATCGTTACTGCATCGAGCCGGCCGAATGTCAGCCCTGTTTTTTTATGACTATCAAGGAAAGCTTTAAAACGATTCAGAGCACCCAGCATATTCCGCTTGTCTTTTTTCTGATAGGTTTCAATGTATGTCTGCATCCAGTCCCTAATAACAGTTTTTTTGCCGACATCAGTAACCATTGAATAATCGTTAGCCGAAAGCTCCTGTGCCTTCTTTATAGCTATCGCCTTTGCCTGATTTCGTTTGTCTTGATTGTTTTTACGGTCCGTAAGATTAGCCGCTTTAACGAGCTTTAAATGCTTTAGAAACTCATACGTTCTTTTACCGTTATGATAAATATCAAGCAGAAAACTTGTAGTGCCATCACCGTTTTTTCTTTCTCGTAAAGTAACACTCATTTTTTGTGGGTTTTTGTTTATCTCTTTCTTTCCCTAAGGCATGAAAAATTTTGTGGTTTTTGTTACTATAGTAACAGCCCAGTAACAAAATATAGGAAAACAAAGAATAAAGAAAAAATAAGGAAAAGCATAAATGATAGGCTGAAATGCACATCTGACAAGGCCACCATGCTGAAGTAAGGGCAAAAAGAAACCCCCTTAAAAAGGGGGGTGTTGTGCCCAGAACAGGAATCGAACCTGCACATCCTTGCGGACACCAGATTTTGAGTCTGGCGCGTCTACCAATTCCGCCATCTGGGCGTTCTAAATCGGGGAGCAATATTACGGTTTTTCCCGGTAACCGATGACAATGAATTTTAAATATTTTCCGGGCAATTCTTAAGACCGGTAGCAGGTCATTTTTAAAATAATAACTCGGCAGAATTTAAGTCTTGGAATAAATTAAAATGTTCTCAGAAAGAATTAAAATTAAATTTACGTGTATGAAAAAGCTTTTGAATAGTTTCAGTCCCGAACAGTGACATAGAAAGTAAAACTCTGTGGCCCTGACAAAAGGGACCCCGCCATGGACATCCGTGATGCTAAAACAGGCTAAAAAAATGATAAGGATAGGACTAATTAGGGAGGGAAAAACACCTCATGATAACAGGGTTGCGCTGACGCCGGCTCATTGTAAGTGGATACATAAAAATGCTTCGCATGTACGGGTGATTGCCCAATCATCAGAGGTGCGGTGTTTTCCCGATAAAGAATATTTGTCAGCCGGAGTAGAAGTTAAAGATGACCTCAGTGATTGTGATATTTTGCTGGGTATAAAAGAAGTCCCCATTGATCAATTGATACCTGGTAAAACATATTTGTTTTTCTCCCATACAAAAAAAAAGCAGCCCAACAATCAAAAGCTTTTACGTGCGATCCTTGATAAGAATATCCGTCTTATTGATTATGAATGCCTGGAGCACGAAGATGGTCAGCGTATCATTGGATTTGGATTTTTTGCTGGTGTAGTGGGAGCACACAACGGGATGATGGCTTATGGAAACCGAACCGGCCTGTACCAGCTCGAAAGAGTGTACAAGCAAAGAAGCTTTCGCGAGCTGATTCATCATTATTTTGGACTTCGGCTCCCGAATGTGAAGATCGTTGTGGCAGGCTCAGGTCGTGTAGCCCATGGCTTGTTGGAAATTATGAACCTGATGGGTATCCATGAAGTGGAGCCTGATGACTACCTGGTGCGGCGTTTTGCCTATCCTGTCTATACGCAGTTAAAAGGTGCCGATCTGTATATGAATAAAACGTCTGGTAAATACAGTCGGCAGGAGTTTCATGATCATCCTGAAAAGTATTCATGTAAATTCTTGTCGTATGCAGCACAGACAGATATTTTATTAAATGGTGTTTACTGGGATGTAAACGTGCCAAGACTTTTTGAAAAAGAAGACATCAAAGCAAACGATTTTATTATTCAGACTATTGCTGATGTCACTGATGATAAAAATGGATCCATTCCTATCAACTGTGGCGATCAACCCCTAGAAAATCCTGTGTATGGGATAGACAGGAATACACTGCAAAAAACTGCGCCCTACCTGCGCGGGTCTATTGATATAATGGCAGTTGGAAATCTTCCGAATGAACTACCAAGAGATGCTTCCCGTTATTTCGGCGAGCAGCTCATAAAATATGTTTTGGATGACCTGATAAAGGGAGGTTCGGCTGTCATCGAAAGAGCAACTATGACGAACGCAGGCCGGTTGACCGGGCCGTACACGTATTTAAAGGAATATGCAGAACGAGCTTAAAGTTTTCGGTTGCCTGGAATAGCGCAAAGTTCACAAATAAAGATAGTAATCTCTTAAGAGATCAATGAATTCAGGAGTATAATCTGCGGATTCATTGCAGATGGAAATTTCATGTTCTTTTACAGGAAGATCTTCATGCATTTTTCCTTCAATCAACAGCCTGAAATGATCATGTTTAACCGATTGACGTACGGATATTTTTTTGGTGGAGTATAAGAGATTTTTCCTGAATAACGATTCAATTTCGTTTTTTCGTTTGAATGGAAGTAGCAGATAAAAACGACCATTGCTGGTAAGCCTGGCTTTAATGATAGGTAGCAAATCTTCCAGTAACAGTCCGTTATCATGATGCGCCAGATTTTTCAGGCTGTTTGCAGATTTTAATTCGTTTTGATAAAAGGGGGGATTACAAACAATAGCATCATATTTGTTCCCGGAAATATCCTGATATATGTCCCCGTTGGATATTCGGATCTCGCTTTTAAATCCTGCTTCTGAAATATTTTCTTTGGCCTCGATGTAAGCATTGTTGTCTATCTCTATGCCATCAATGATCAAATGCGGATTTTTCTGGGCTATCATAAGTGTAAGCAAGCCGGTACCAATACCTATGTCCAGCATATTTTTCACCTGCTCTCTTTTGCTGCTGACTTCCTGTGCCACCCATGCTCCAAATAAACAACTGTCAGTTGTTACCTTCATGGCGGAGTGATCCTGCTGAATGGTGAATTGTTTAAATTTAAAATAGGAATTGGCCATTATGCGGTAACTTCTTCAAAGAAAACAATATGATTGCCAAATGGATCAACTACTGATATTTCCATCGTTTTCCACTCTGTTTTTTCAATACCGGGTTTATAATAGCGATAATCTTTTTCCCGCAACTGCCGATGAAATTCTTCAATGTTGTCTGATCGCACCCTGATCCTTGCACCAGGAATACAATCACCGTAGTGTTCAGTCAGGTGAAAGAGCGTTCCATTTTTGGATATTTGGCAATACAATGGAAAATTTTCACCAAAACGATGTTCCCAGTCAATTGAAAAGCCCAGCCAGTCCACATAAAATTCCCATGCTTTTGCCACATCTAGTATCCTTAACACAGGTATTACTTGCTGCATTGAGGTTTCGTTTAATTATTTTAATGGATGCATCGGCTTAAACCATGACTAAAGTCCGGGCTTCTCAACTTTTGATATTGAGTTCTTATGTCCATTCTGCTCTTGCAGATGCTGTTACCGAAAGATCTGCAAACTGTGCTGCCATATATTTATAATGTCCCGTAATAGCAATCATGGCTGCGTTGTCGGTGCAATACTCAAAGGCCGGTATATAAGTCTTCCAGTTGTTTTTCATACCCATTTCCTCAAATGCTTTGCGCAAGCCGCTATTGGCAGACACGCCACCTGCCAGGCATAAATGATTTATCCCGGTTTGCGCAACTGCCTTTTTCAGTTTATTTAGTAAAATTGAAACGATCCTTTGTTGAATGGACGCACAAATGTCGGCCATATTATCATTGATGAATCGTTGCTTTTCTTCCTCAGTTGCTTTGAACTCTTCCTTGTAAACAAGGCTGGTCCCTGCATTTTGTAAAAAGTATAAAATAGATGTTTTCAAACCGCTAAAGCTGAAATCTAATCCTGGTATCTGCGGTTCCGGAAACTTAAACCGGCTGGCATCGCCCTGTTTTGCATACTTATCAATAAGCGGCCCGCCCGGATAGGGAAGCCCCAGAAGTTTGGCAGATTTATCAAAAGCTTCACCCGCCGCATCATCAATGGTTTCCCCAATTACTTTCATTTGTGTAGGCGAATGGCATAATACAATTTGCGTATGACCGCCGCTGACAGTGAGGCACAAAAAGGGAAAATCAGGTTTTGGATCATCAATCAGGTTGGATAAAACATGTGCCTGCATATGATGCACGGAGATCAGTGGTTTGTCCAGGGCAAGGGACAACGATTTAGCAAACTGCGATCCCACCAACAATGAACCAATCAACCCCGGCGACTGAGTAAAGGCAATAGCATCAACAGAATCAAGTTGGATGTTTGAAGTCTGAAGTGCAGCCTTAACCACCGGAACAATATTTTGAATATGCGCACGGCTGGCTAATTCAGGCACTACACCGCCATATTGCTCATGAATTTTTTGCGTGGCTATGATGTTGGAAACTATTTTTCCATCGTTGCAAATTGCAGCCGACGTTTCATCGCAACTGGATTCAATAGCAAGAATGACAGGCATAGAATTCAAAGGTATGAATGTTCGATCCGGAATTAAGGTGTAAACTTAGCAACTATACGACTTGGATGACTTGTTCTTTTCAACCCGGGGCGATGTAATTTATTTACTTCTTATCGCCACTACCGGGTCCATCCTCGATGCCTGTCTTGCCGGAATAAATCCGGCCAGGATACCCACAAATATACAGATACCGATCGCCGTGATCATATTATTGGTAGAAATAAAAACGGGAAAGTTCAATGCTCCGCTTAGTATTTGAGTAAGGATAAAGACCAGCAGCAGCCCCATCATTCCGCCAATGATGCAGAGAAATGCAGATTCTAACAAAAACTCTGTTAGTATAACCCGCCTTTTAGCGCCGATAGCCTTTTTTAATCCAATCTGTCCGGTTCGTTCACGTACCGTCACAAACATGATGTTGGCTACTCCAAACATACCCACAATCAGCGACAATGCTGCAATGGCCCACCCGCCAATATTCAGGCTTGCAAATGCTCTGCTGACTGATTCGGTAAGATCATTAATATCATTCAGCGCAAAATTGTCATCCTCGGTCGGACTTAGTTTGCGAATGGCCCGCATGGTACCGATAAGGTCGTCTTTCAGCGCCTTGCTGGCAAGGTTATCCTGTCCCTGCACCATGATCAGCGGATCAGCTTTTAATTCATTTATAATATTGCGGGCAAATTTATAGGGTAACACAATGCTCCGATCAAATTCCCAACCTCCAATCATTTGTTTTCCCTGCTTTTTGATTACGCCGATAATCTTTACTTGCCTGCCCCGTATGATTACTTCCTTATCAACGCCCAGGTCGGCGTTTCCAAAAAGTTTTTCTGCTATTTCATTCCCAATGGCTATTACATTAACTCCGCGATCAAATTCAGCATCCGACATATAACGGCCGAAAGCAACCTGTATTGGCTGGATGTCATCAAAGTCATCGGTGACGCCATAATAATTTACATTGGAAAGGGTGCTGCCTTTGTAATCAACTTTATCATTTGCAAAGATCCTGAACGAAACAAATTTGGCTGAGGGAGTTCTGTCTTTAATCTGTTTTACTTCCTCGTATTTTGGAGAAGGGCGGTTAACATATTTCCACCAGGGATAGTCCTCACCGCCGCCGCCGGCTGTGTAATCCCATTTGTCAACATAGATGGTATTAGTGCCAAATGAATTGACTTCGTTTTTAATATTCTGTTCGAGGCTGTTTACAGTAGCCAATACACCAATGATACAAAAAATACCAATGGTAATACCAAATAGCGAGAGGAATGTACGAAGCTTGTTCTTCCACAATTCCTGCAACGCCATCTTAAAACTGCTGGTAATAATTTCGATAGTACGGCGTATCATATTCCAAATTTACAGGATAGCTATTATGTGGCCTGAAAATTTTCTATGGATGGTTGCGTGTTTTGTACCAGGTTGCGGGTGATGCATCGCTTTCTTCCCTATGGATCCAATCATAACAATTTATAGCCCGAATGCGGCAATTGTAGCATTCTTTTATCTTTGAAGGAATGGCAGGTATTAATTTTATATTAAAAAATTGGAAAAAACAACAAACTGTTTTTTTACAGAATCTTGAAGGACTAAGAAAGAAGGCTAAGGAAGAGACAATTGATATGGTACATGACCTGCGCGTAGCAACTAAAAAGCTCAGGTCATACCTGAAACTGCTAACTCTTCTATTGAATAAAAAGGACTATCTAGTTTTATTTGAAAGAACGGAACAATTGTTTAATGTATTGGGCAAACACCGGGATATTGAGATGGGTCTTAATGTGATAAACTCCTTTGAAAAGGAAAACAAGATTTCTTACACTGATTTCTGCTATCATTTAAAAGCAGTGCATCAGCAAGCGTGGGCATGGGTGCAGATCGCTCTGGATGATTATGATGAAAAAGAGTTGCTGGCTCTGACCGCAAGCGTAGAACAGGATTTGAAGGATAAAAGCAGTGATGAGTTATTAGTAAAGCTGAATGGTATTGTTGAAAAAGGATTAAATAAAGCAAAACGACTTTCGGCTCGCCTGGACAAGCAACCCCATTTGATACGCAAACTTTTTAAAGATATTTTTTATTGGGCTTCTCTTTTACCCAAAGAGATACTGACGCCAGATCAGTTGAAAAGCATTAAGAAATCCCTTGAGTATTTGGGTAACTGGCAGGACCTTGAAATGCTGCAGCGTAAAGTAAAACACTTCAGAAAAGATTTTGTCCCCGACACAAAAGAGGATCATCGATTGCTGAAAGAACTGGAAAAAACAATCATGGATAAAAAACAAAAGATACTTGACGGGGCGGATGAAAATATTCACAAAGCGTTGTCCCAGTAGCAGGTCTGCATTGGTTATCTTGCCCTAATAATTAAACAAAAATTGAAATGCCCTCCTTCCTGGCGGAAGATTTTCTATCGGAAAATATTTCCGTTGGTATTTAAATCTGATTTACTGCTATCCACGTAATTCTATTTGAAAGTTTTTTATAACGGGCAGCAACCTGCTGTTTCAATAAGCAATTCTTAAACTAAAATTTTTTTTATGAAATTAAAGATCCTTTCGGGGAGCCTTATAGTCCTGGCTTTGCTTGGTGGTATCCTCTTTGCGGCAGATCATATAGACGCGCCGGCCGTAACGGGCCCGGGAAACACCAGCCCCGCTAATGACATCACAGACATTTATGCTTTTCAAAGCCCTACTGATAACGGCAAAATGGTTTTTGTCCTCAATACACAGGGATTGTTGGCACCTGCTGCCACCGGGGCAACACAATTTGCTTCTAATGTGATGTATGAAATCAATATTGACAATACCGGCGATAATGTGGAGGACCTCGTCATTCAATGCCTGGTGCAGAACGGAAAGATGAGAGTATACGGACCCGTTGCAGTAACTATGCCGGGAACTACTAGCATGGTAAACACAAGCGGACCGGTCACTGAGGTTAGTGTTACTTCTTATAATGCCGGCTCGCCGGTTGCAGCCACCAATTCAAATGGTATTAGTGTTTTTGCCGGTCCGAGAGATGATCCCTTCTTTTTTGATCTTGCCCGTTTCAAGGAAATCATTGCAGGAACACAAACGGGTTTTCGAAATCCCGCCGTTGACGCATTTGCAGGTACCAATGTAATGTCGATTGTCATAGAAGTGCCAAAGACATTGCTGGGTTCTGCAACCACCATTAATGTATGGGGCGAAACAAAATCCAGGTAACAATTTATTAAAACTTAAAATACCCAACATGTTACAGAGAAATAGATTAACATTGATGCTGGCAGTGGCAGCTGTTGCTATATTGACTGCTTGCGACAAAGACGACGATCCGGTGGATAATTTTGATATCTCGGGCACTTATTCACAAAACGACCAGATGGCCCGCCCCGCTATCAACACTGTTTTCGTAGGCAGTGCAAGAAAAAATGAGTTCAACACCACCGTACCTTCTGCAATGGACGCAGCTTTTAATGCACAATTTCAATCCGTGCTGACCGGCTTTGGTTATACAAGCAATGCTTTAGGCATGGACAAGGCCACTTTTGCCGGAGCATTGGTCACAGATGTATTGAATGTAAAAATGAATGGTACCACCACATTTTTCGACGGCACCAATGTATTAACAGGCAGGGCATTGGCCGATGATGTAATTGATACGGAGCTGCTATTGATCTTTGGCGGACCAATGGGCACCGCCAATCCCGGGTTGACAACAGATAATGTGGATAGCAATGACAAAGCTTTCCTGTCCAGCTTTCCCTTCCTGGCGTCACCACATTGATATAAATGACCGCATTAAACGGGCTTTTATTGGCCCGTTTATTTTTTAATGAATATATATTGATATGAAAAAGCATCTTTTAGTTATCGGATTAAATCTGATTCTTATTGCAGCATCATGCGTCAATAAAGATAAAATTGCCGATCCCGGCGACTACGATGTTTTTATGAAACCGGGAATCATCCGGCGGCAAGTAAGCAATACTCAGAAACAGCTTGAATTTTGGGAGGAGCGTTTGCAAAGGGACACCGGCAATTTTATAGATATGCTGGAAATAGCCCGGTGTCGCCTTCATATTTTTAAGATGGAGGGGAATATGGTACATCTTTCAATAGCAGATTCACTCATGAAAAGAAGCTCTGAAAAGCTTAATGATACGGATCCGGAAATATTGTTTGCCTTAACCCAAAACTCCATCACCCAACATCAGTTCCGACAAGCCAGTTATTATAATCAAAAGGCTGGTGAATCCGGGGGAGACAGGTATATTTATCACCTCTTGGGATTTGATACAAAAATGGAGCTGGGCGACCTGATGTCTGCATCAAAAGAAATAGAAACACTGAAAGACAAGTCGGCTTTCGATTATCTTATCCGACGATCAAAGCTCGAAGATCAGAAAGGAAACCTGGATGATGCTATTGAATTAATGGAGCAGGCATTTGAAAAGGTAAAGGATACAAGGAATTCATTGTACTGTTGGGCACTTTCCAATCTCGCAGACATGTATGGCTATGCAGGCAGGATAAAGGATGCTTATAATGCGTATATAAAAGTATTACAGAGAGAAAACAGCTATATCTATGCCCTCAGGGGAATAGCCTGGATTGCGTATTCTCATGATCATAATAGTAAAGAGGCAAAACGGATTCTCCAATTTATCTTAAGTCAAACTAATATGCCCGACCTGTTGCTGCAATTAGCGGAAATTGAAGAATGGGGAGGAAATGAGAGTGGCAAATTAAAATACGTTTCAGAATTTATAGATGAAGTGAGAAAGGCAGGATATGGAGATATGTATAATAGGTACCTGATCGAGGTTTATACAGATAGAGTAAAAGATGTTGATAAAGCATTGCTGCTCGCTGAAAAGGAAATAATCAACAGGCCGACTCCTGAAACATATGCCTGGCTGGCCTGGGTATACTATGTCAAGGGTGATATTGAAAAAGCTTATGAGTTGGTTAACAATTACGTTTATAAAAGAAATTTTGAACCCGACGCCATGCTGCATACGGCCCTGGTATTTTCTGCAGCCGGTAAAAAAGAAAAGGCAAAAGAATTGCTGAAAGAATGTCAGGCCAGTTCATTTGAACTGGGGCCAGTTAAGACAAAATTCATCCGGAAGCAATTAAAGTTGTTATAAAAACCGCCTGGGTATTTCCAAACATTAATTCATTCCAATCCTAGGGTCCAACTATTCCTGCTTAGATAAATATTTTGCTTTTATCGCTGTCTATACCTATGGATAAAAGCATTTCCTGCCTTACCTTTGCCGCCTTTTAAGATGGATACGATTTATAAACGATTTAATTTCCTATTTTAGGGCAGGTACATGAAATATCACGACGAAATTCAGAAAAGAAGAACTTTTGCCATCATCAGCCACCCGGATGCGGGTAAAACTACGTTGACTGAAAAGTTACTTCTGTTTGGGGGCGCTATACAGGTGGCTGGAGCCGTCAAAAGCAATAAGATAAAAAAGCATGCCACTTCCGACTTTATGGATATCGAGCGGCAGAGAGGCATTTCCGTTGCCACTTCCGTGATGAGTTTTGAATACGATGGGACACTGATCAACCTCCTGGACACGCCGGGTCACAAAGACTTTGCAGAAGATACCTATCGTACGTTGACGGCAGTGGATAGTGTGATCCTGGTAGTAGACAGTGTGAACGGCGTGGAGGAACAAACGAGGAAGCTGATGGAAGTATGCCGCATGCGGGACACGCCGGTGATCGTTTTTATCAATAAGATGGACCGCGATGGCAAGAACAGGTTTGACTTGCTTGAAGAGATCGAAAAAGAATTGAGCATTTCATTACATCCTATGACATGGCCCATTAACAGCGGTAAGGAATTTAAAGGTGTTTACAATTTGGATGATAAAAGCCTGGTACTATTTTCTGCGAACACGAAAGCAACCGGCGAAGATCTGCTGAGAATAAATGATCTCTCATTGCCTTTGCTGGATGAAAAAATTGGAGAGAAAGACGCCGCAACATTGCGGGAGGACGTGGAACTGGTGGACGGCGTTCATGGAGAACTTAATGTGACCGATTACCTAGCAGGGAATGTGGCTCCTGTGTTTTTTGGCAGCGCGGTAAACAATTTTGGTGTCAGGGAGATGCTAAACACCTTTATCCACATCGCTCCCCCGCCACGAAGCCGTGAAACAAGCAAACGTTTAGTAGATGTTGAAGAAGATAAGCTCAGCGGTTTTGTTTTTAAAATACATGCCAACCTTGATCCGAAACACAGGGACAGGATCGCCTTTATGAGAGTCTGCTCCGGCCGTTTTGAAAGAAACAAATATTATCATCATGTGAGGCTGGACAAGGATATTCGGTTCAGCAATCCTTATTCCTTTCTCGCAAGAAGCAAAGACGTGATAGAAGAAGCTTTTCCCGGCGATGTCGTGGGATTGTTTGACACCGGGAATTTCAAGATAGGAGATACATTAACCGAAGGGGAAGATTTTTATTTTACAGGTATTCCTTCTTTCTCTCCGGAGATATTTAAGGAAGTGGTGAACAAGGATCCCATGAAGACAAAGCAACTGGAGAAAGGATTGCTGCAATTGACCGACGAGGGGGTGGCCCAATTGTTCACGCAGTTTGGCGGTACAAAGAAAATAATAGGCTGCGTTGGGGAATTACAGTTTGAAGTGATCCAATATCGTT
>Ga0137431_1000564_pt1 | contig 12954 bp, 8 predicted proteins | sample EasRivERMZT800_2_FD_104646 | JGI IMG/M metagenome (GOLD analysis project Ga0137431, IMG submission 104646) | Soil microbial communities from meander-bound floodplain in the East River, Colorado, USA - East River MetaG ERMZT800_2 | ecosystem: Environmental > Terrestrial > Soil > Floodplain ... | reverse complement strand
GGCTTGCGAGGCGGGCGGTTTCCGCGGCTCATGAGCCGCGGCCCCATTGAAGGTCCTTGTTAGCGTGATACCAGGCTCGGCTGCGCGGTTTCCGCGGCTCATGAGCCGCGGCCCCATTGAAGGATTGGCTTCGCGGGGGACTTGATCGTCAATCTGTTGTTTCCGCGGCTCATGAGCCGCGGCCCCATTGAAGGTTTGCTTCTTCTTTGCCGGTAAACACGAAACAACGTTTCCGCGGCTCATGAGCCGCGGCCCCATTGAAGGGTCAGCGCCGTCGCGAGCGGTCGCGGATTCGACGTTTCCGCGGCTCATGAGCCGCGGCCCCATTGAAGGTCTACGATGTGGCCCTATCGTTCCTGGTCGATACGTTTCCGCGGCTCATGAGCCGCGGCCCCATTGAAGGGTTTTGGACTCTCTCACTCCGTTCGGTCGTGTTGTTTCCGCGGCTCATGAGCCGCGGCCCCATTGAAGGTCCGACAACGCCGAGTACCTTGCCTTCCGCTCCTCTGGTTTCCGCGGCTCATGAGCCGCGGCCCCATTGAAGGGCGTGTGCGACGGTGATAGGAGTGTCCGCCGGGCTTGGTTTCCGCGGCTCATGAGCCGCGGCCCCATTGAAGGAACCCAACCCGCTGCATCTTTTCGTTGTACTCGTTCGTTTCCGCGGCTCATGAGCCGCGGCCCCATTGAAGGGAGAACGACGCGGCGATCGTTCCGGTTGGTCCGGTGTTTCCGCGGCTCATGAGCCGCGGCCCCATTGAAGCTCTCAATTCGAGCTACTACTCCGCGAGCGTATGCCTGTTTCCGCGGCTCATGAGCCGCGGCCCCATTGAAGCTGCATGTCAGCGCGATCGAGGGCGTCGCTTTTGGTTGCGAACAGCTTTGTTTGAAGACGGTCTCGTTCGCCCGAGGGGAGGCAACTATGCGTTAACCCGAACGCGAGACTTGGCCAGAGACTCCGAGACGTTCGGCCCGAACGGGCCGCCGTTTGCCGAGGGCCGCCTCGTGGCACCGTGCGCGACAGCTAAAGAGAGAGACGCCGGAACTGCGGAACGCGCCTAAATCCTTGCGGCGCTTGGCGTTAAAACGTAGCCGACCGCGCGTCTCGGCGCCGCGTCGATGTTAACCCCTAGGTCGGCGGATTTCGCAACGACCCGTCAACTAGAGGGAACCCAACGCTCTTCAAGCGCCCACGAGGCGCGCAACAGAGACTTTTTCGATGTTGGGTTCGGTACAGCGAACCCAGCTACTCTTCCACCGTGCCGCCCCGGTTCGACTGTTCGATAGGGCAATCGGGCGCGTCTCGTTCGACCCACAGCCAGTTTTCACGGACACGCCGTCACCGCGTACGGATACGGGAAGCCGCGGAACGCATCCACATCTGCTGAAATATCCGCGAAATTGGCCACTTGGTTTGGCGTGCTTTGCGCACCGGAACCGACCAGATCGACGCGCGGTATGGACGGCGCGGAGGCCAGGTTGCCGAATTTCTGGACAATCGAGTTGATGTCGGCGAAATTCGGCTGGGCGGCGGTGAACTGGCGAACCACGTCACCCCACTTGGCCGTCTCGACGATCAACTCAGTACTGCAATTGTCGCCGTTCGCATCGCAATGGGCGACGGCGTACGTCGTGACGCCGCCGTTATGCGGGCTCGGCACGATCGAGGCTCCGAACAGGTGCAGCACGCCCGTGGTCCACACCTGCGAGTGCGGCGTGGCCGTGCAGACGACCGGAGCGCCGCGGAGCGCCGGGTTCGGCGAATTCGGGATCGACTGCTCCGGACCCGCGTAGAAGACGTGCCCCACGATCCCCGGGAATTGCGGGGCGGTGAGCACTCGAACCCGGATCGACGCCGGTGTCGCCAGATTGGCCGGGGTGATCGAAATGTAACGGCTCTTGAGGCCGCATTCCGCCGGCTCCGTACAATCAGCGTCCGTCGAGCACGGGATGCCCGTGTCCATGGCGGACGTCTGGCAGGTGTTGTCGCCGGTTGTCGGCGGCGGAAGGGCATTGGCAACCACAGGTCCCCAGAATCCGCCACTCAGGGCGAATCCGCCGCCTGTTGGATCGCCGGCGTCGTGCTGGCCAACGGTGCCGTTGAGGACGAATCCCCCACCGGTCGCCTTACCCCCGCCGCCGTCGATGGTGAACTTTTTGATGTGGTGCCCCCCGCCGGATTGACCCACCAGGGTGGGCACGGTCCACCCTAGAAACACCATCGTGGCGGGCATGGCCCACCCTCCGTGTTTTCGCACCGTCATCGGCCACCTCCGTCGCTCTGCGCGGCCAATGCGTTCACCAGCGCCTCGAATTTCGCCATCTTTTCCCGCAGTTCCGTGATCTCGCGGTCCTTCTGCTTCCGCAGCTCGTCCAGTTCGCACCGATTGGTATCGATGATGCTTTGCTGCTCCTTCACGGCTTCCACGAGAACAGGGACGATTTTTCCGTAATCGATCGCTTGAAAATCACCGAGACCATTGGTGACGACGACTTCCGGAAGAACTTCGCCAACTTCTTGGGCAATGAGGCCGATTTGCGCTTCTTCCCCGAACTTCATCTCGGGGAACTCGTCGGCTCTCCATCTGAAGTCGACGCCTCGGAGTTGGGTAACTTTATTGAGGGCTCCGGAGATCGGCTCGATGTTCTTCTTGAGGCGCCTGTCAGAACAGCTGCAAAGGCCGGTTCCGGCGGTAATGTTCCCGCTTGCGACAATATTACCATCCACATGCAACCTTTCAGTCGGACTCGCCGTCCCGATGCCGACGTTTGTCACAGCAGGAATCGGATACATGTTCACGCCGGAGACTATCCAGTCATCAGCCGGGTCGACGTCGGAAAGAGCGGCTAAAGAGGATTCAAGATGAGCATGTAGTTCCTTTATCGCCTCTATTAATAGAGCGGTTAACTGTTGATATGCTATGGCTTTTGTATTATCATTCGCTGTACCTACAACTTCGGGTACAACTGTCTCAACCTCTTCCGCCAATAATCCTATTTCTGTTCGTTGCTCAAAATCAGGCGATGTAGCCGGATCGCAATCAGCGCAGATAACTTCCGCTTTGTATCGATAAGAATATCCTTGTAGAGCGAGAATCCTGTCAAGCGAGTCTTCTAATGGTATGATATTCTCTTTTAAGCTGCTATCCGACCACAAGAAGATACTCTTTGCCCATATATGGCCTTCACCAAGTACGTAGAATCTATCTTGTCCATTCCAACTAGTTACATATGACTTAGTAAGCGCCCGCCCCACATCACTGATAATATTATAACCCCAATCTGCATTCGCACGATTATACGACACCAGTCCGGCGGTTTCACCCGAATTAATTTGCATAGTGGCATATTGACCTTGTCCCCCCCCTGTTATGCTTCCACCGGCTCCGTCCCAAGGGTTGATTTGCCACTGTCCATTATCATGTAATCTCAGACGGGTATTACCACCACTAGCACCGACAGGAACAGTGCCAAGTTGTAGCTCATTAATAGCCTCGCCCTGATGAAAGAACTCGTTGCGCAACACATTCTTCACGGCAAAAAGTTGCAAATCCCAATAACCTATTGGACCTGACGCGCCAGCCCAAGCGAGGTTTCCGCTGCCGTTGTTTTGCAGTACCGTGCCTGGAGCACCCTGTGCAACGGGGAAAGAGTAAGGCACATTGTTTATGCGTGCGATGTCGCCGGCCATGTTCACCTGAAACTGTGATGAGGAGCCAACAGAGAGCAGCGATGTGGGAGTTGGGGTGCCGATGCCGACGTTGCCAGTATTGTCAGCTAGAAACAAAATGTTGTTTGTGAAACCAAGTCCGGTGCTACCAAATGGCTTCCAGAAATTAAGTCCAGCTCCGCCGGGGGCATTCTGCCAATATTCTATTCCCCATTCGCCCCAATTGCCCGGAGGCACATTCTCTTGACCGAATAACAAAGTGCTATTGTTACCATAGACAGAAACATTTCCATTGACCTGTAATTGGTGTTCTGGCATGGACGTTCCGACACCGACGTTGCAGTTCGTGTCGATAAACACGCAGTCGAGACCGGGACAAACAGGCCCAACCGACAATGCGAGCGTGTTGGGGGATTCCCCGCAAACTTCAGGTGGGTTATGATACAAGGTGATCGTGTTACCGGCAGCGATCGTGCCACTGGCGTGAATGTTCCCGTCCACGTCGAGTTTCTGCGTGGGGCTCATCGTGCCGATGCCCACGTTTCCACTCGGCGTTACGCTCAAGGCCCCGGGAGGTCCCACACCCTGGGCCGCCCGCAGCGCGTACGGTGCCGGGGTCAGCTCCACTCGGGGAGACAGCGCCTCGACCGTGCATGGGCTAGGGCAACATACTTTGATGTCCAGCCACCGTGCGTTGCCGTTGAAGCTGTTGTCGCCGAAGTCGATGTCGGGCGATCCGACGGTGAAGACTCCGCCGCTCACGGTGACGCCGGTCACCGTCTGCGTCGCGCCGATCTGATTCGGGCCGGCCAACGCGTCCCATAAGCTGAACGCAAAATCGCATGTGTCCGTTACCGGCGTGCCGGCGGGTCTTTCCAGAAATCCCTGATAAGTAAACGCGGTGCCGAGGTCCGCGGCCCAACCTGCACCAGCCGCAATGAACCCAGCGACCGCCGTTGTCGTGGCCAAAACCCGAACGCTTGTTTTCTTCGATTTCATGATTTTGCCTTTCCATGTCGTGCGAAACTGGATAGAACTCTCACGCCGTTATGGCGTAAACGCTTTGGGAGATGCGAACGCCTCATTCAGCGACCGAGCATTCTTCCGCGATCACCATCTCCAGGAGAAACAAGAGAATTCTTGTCCTGGCGAGAATGCCGCCCGGGGTTACGGACACGCCTGAACCGTGTACGGGTACGCGAACCCGGAAAACGCCGACACGTCCGCCGAAACGTCGCTGAAGTTCGCCGTCTGGTTCGGCGTATTCTGTGTACCCGGCGGCTGCGGGCCCACCAGGTCGGCACGGGGCATCGAGGGCGCCGACGCCAGCCCGCTGAATTTCTGGACGATCGCGTTCACGTCGCCGAAGTTCGGCTGCGATCCCCCACCGAATCCGCGGATCACATCGCCCCACTTGCCGGTGGCCACGAGCAGCGGAACCGAACAGTTGGCGCCGCTCGCGTCGCACATCCGTACGTTGTAGGTCGAACCCGGAACGATAATCGGACCGAACAGGTGTAGGACACCCGTCGTCCAGGTCTGGGCATTCGGCGTCAACGTGCACTGCACCGGAGCGCCTCGAAGCGCCGGGTTGGGCGCGTTCGAAATACTCTGCTCCGGACCGGCGTAGTAGATGTCCCCGACCATCGACGGGAACTGCGGCATTGAGGCAACCTCGATTTGGATCGACGTGCCGCCCGCCACGTTGGCCGGAGTAATCGAAATGTAGCGGCTCTTGTTTCCGCAAGCCGACCCGGTCACCGTGCAGTCGGCGTCGGTCGCACACGGAATTCCCGTGTTCGCTCCGGCGGTCTGACATGTGTCGTCGCCCGGAGTCGGCATCCGGGAATCACATTCGTCCGGTATGTCATTGCCGTTGGCATCGGCGGATGTTCCGTCCTCGATGTCGCACCGGTCACGCCGGGAGTTGGTGTTGCAGTCGCAACTCGTTTCCGGGACTTGATCCTCAATCCCGGCGTGGAACGTCGAACAATGGTCGCCGGTCAGGCCGAGGTTTGGGTCCACGTCGTGAACCCACGGTGCCGGGGTCTGCTGATCCAGGATGACGGGCGGAATGTCTGACAGGCCAGTGTCCAGAACACGCACCTGGCCGGGATCGCTATCCTTGGTGAACGTGAACCGCGGCTGGACATACAGGACTGAGGTATAGGTCCCCCCGTTGCAATGCGTCTTCGTGGCCGTCAACGTCCCGCTCGGCGGTGACACGGTCGACAGGTCGACGGATACGTTCCAAAGCTCCGTGGGGTTTGGCTGGCCGTTGTAGGTGACGCTGATCGGAGCTGTGCTCACCAAGCTCAGGGCGGAAATGTCGATCTGCACGCTAACCGGATTCGCGGGGGGCAAGAAGGCGCAGCGGTCAAACGGGTCGGCCGAACGCTGGATGAGGGTATCGGCCTCCCCAAAACCGGGAGCACCCAACGGAACGCCCTTCAAACACAGGGAGCCGGTGAAGACATCCGAGCCCGGATCAAAGAAATCCGCGGGAATGGCGTGGCCGGCGGCGCCGAAGTTGTGACACATGCCGGCGTTGGCATCCGACTTCCAGGCATCGAAAAACGGACCGCCCGGCGAGCAGTCTCCGCCCCGTTGCGCGGTCTCGGCCAGGCAGTCGATCGGTGCCCCGATCCAGTGCACGAAGACCGTCCCGCCCGGCTCGGGGAAAATCGCAACATTTTGCGTGGGACAGGGTCTGCACGGCCCGCGCCAAATGCCGTCGGCCTGCGCGCATAGCTGCTCACTAGTTTGGCTGCACGCTTCATAGGTCCCGTCGTCATCGGTGTCCAAACAGCAACCACCGCTTTCGCACCCATCGGGGTAGCCATTGGTATTGCAGTCGGCACAGGTCAAATCGCCCGGGGTACAATTGGCAATATCACAGCTGTCAGCAATGTCGTTACTGTTGCAATCCGCCTCGCACCCGTCGGGGACCCCGTTCCCAGTGCAATCGGCGCACGCCAAGTCCCCGGGTGGACAGTTTGCGATATCACAACTATCCACAATGTCGTTATCATTGCAATCCGGTTCGCAGCGGTCAGGAATTGAGTTGGTGTTGCAGTCCGCACAAGAAAGGTCCCCCGGTGCACAATTGGCAATCTCCATACCGTTGCAGATCCCGTCGCGATCGCAGTCCTTCTGGGCTGCATCAGCTTCGTCTTCGTCGAAGATGCCGTCGCCGTCGCAGTCCCCTTCGCACATACCGGTGCTCCCAGCGTCGTAGAGGGCTAAGATCTCTTGCGGCGTGAGGGCGCGATTGTACCATTCAACCTCATCAATCTGTCCCTTAAAGGGAAAACCAGAAGGGCGTTCAGGATTATCACCAAAGTAGAGTTTGCCACTGCTATCATTTACGTCACCGCCTGCAGCTTTACTGGCATCAAATACACCATTGATGTAAACTTTTGCTATTGTACCATCGTATGTAGCTGCTATATGATACCAAGTTCCGAGAGTAAGATCGGCGGCGGAATAAAGTGGGATCCCGCCAAAAGAATTGAAAAGATAATAGATAACTTTTCCTGTCGGATCGATCGCTAGTGCTTTATCTTCTGCTCCACTTACCCACTTGTTAACAAGGAAGCTAGGCTGTCCCGATGGTGGGTAGGCATCTACCTTTACCCACAAATCTACTGTATGACCTGTCGATATATCTAGTGTGGAAGAATCCGGCATTTCCACATAATCATTTACTCCATCGAAACTAAACGCCTGCCCTACTTGACCGGGCGCAAACGTTGCGCCATTTATCAACGTTCCTGAGTTTCCATCAACAATATCAATCGCATTGCCATCACCCGGCCACCAACTGACTATACCAGGCGGCGGCGTGCAAGGTTGGGCGCCTGCCCGCTGCGCCGCTAATGCCACAGGGAGCCAAGACACAGCCATCAGACACCAACTCAGGCGCGAATTGCTTAATGTGCTCATGTTCGTTCTCCTGCTCTGTACCCCTCTACGATTCGATTTTCATCCGGCGTTTCACGGACACACCGGAACTGTGAACGCGCGTACAAGAACTCCAATAGTATTGCACCCGACGCTTAGGGCGATGAGAAACTGCGCCCGTTCGGCGAGTTCTTTGACTTCACGATGGTTCCGTTTTGAATCTGCTTTTCCCAGGTCGTTCACCTAGCCGTTTTGCCGGGCTCTTCGTTCGTTCGCGAGTTGCGAAATCTGACATTCGGCATGAAAAGTTTTTCGCAAACGTTCGAACGGCGAAGCGCAAAAGCCTCGTTTCTCTCGCTGAGGACCGATGGGGCGCGGTGGAGGCGAACCTGTGCCCAGAGCGGCCGTCTCGAGGTCCCGCGCCATCGGCTGTCCGTTGATCCCTTCGCACCTCCTTTCCGACACGCGGCCGTATGCTGATGAAGGCTCTCTTGAGCCGCGACCATCAGCGAGAAGAACTCATTGCCGTAGCTCCGCGGCTGATGAATGACGTTCGCTCAAAGAACACCTCATCGCCTACCCTACGCTTGGTAGGCCGGAATCTCTCACTTGCCGAAGAGTTTTTTTCGCAAAGGCTCGATCGGGTGGAAATCGGCGTCGTGGAAGTGGCCATAGCACTGGGGGGAGGTGAGATTTTGAACAACCCGCCGCCACGGGGCATTAATTCGTCAATTCGTAGCGGCGTTAGTTGCAGGAGAGGGCTCAAGCGCTTAGCATACGCCGCCCGTGGGACGTGGAGTGGCACGCCGTGCCTCAAGCTTACCAATCGTCGACCACGACCGCCCTGCTCGAAGGGCTGAAAGACACCGCCAACGAAGCGATCTGGCGGGAGTTTGACGCCCGATATCGGCCAATTCTCTTCGCTTTCGCACGACGACTTGGTTTAGACAATGAGGACGCTGTTGAGGTCGCTCAAGATACGATGGCGAAGTTCGTCGAGGCCTACCTAGCCGGTGCGTACGACCGCGAACGTGGCCATCTGCGCTCGTGGCTCATCGCGATACTGCGCAATTGTGTCGTTGACCTTTGGCGAAGGCGGGCGCGGCGCCGCGAGCGGCGAGGCGATTCGGCGATCGTTGACTTCCCAGGCGAATCGGACGCAACACGAATCTGGGAGCTGGAACGTAAGGGGTTCGTTCTGCGACAATCGCTTGCGGAACTGCGTCAGCAAGGCAGGTTCGAACCGAGAACGTTGGATGCTTTCGAGCTTCTTGTCGTGCACGGTACCGAAGCAGGTAGAGTCGCCACACAATTGGGAATGAAGGTCCACGACGTGCATGTCGCCAAGCACCGCGTCGCCGATCGTCTTCGTACGATCGTAGCGCGATGGGAGGCTATGTTCTCCGAGGAGTGAACAAATGCTTACCGAACAACTATCCGAATGTCTGACCCTGGGACAAATCGAACAATTCGTCGGCGACGGGACGCTTGACCCACAGACCTTGCGACACATGGAATCGTGTACCCAATGCCAAGGCGGGGTTCAACGCGTGCGTGAAAACAACGAGATGCTCCGGCGGCTCGCGGAAGCCAAACGGAAGCCGCCAAGCCATTCGGGCGAGTCTCGTGGGTACGTGATCGACCGTTACAGGCTCCTTGAGAGATTGGGCGAGGGCGGCTTTGGCGAAGTCTGGCTTGCCGATCAGGTCCGGCCTGTCGTTCGCCGGGTCGCGGTAAAGATACTCAAGCTCGGGATGGATACCCGGCAGGTGATCGCCCGGTTTGAGGCCGAGCGGCAGGCGCTCGCAATGATGGATCACCCGAACATCGCCCGTGTTCTGGACGGCGGGGTGACCGAGGGCGGTCAGCCTTACTTCGTTATGGAGTTGGTACGCGGGGAGGCAATCACCGTGTTTTGCGACCGAAACAAGCTACCGGTCCGCGATCGTCTGGAACTGTTTCGCACGGTTTGCTCGGCCGTGCAGCACGCCCATCAAAAGGGTGTGATTCATCGAGACATCAAACCCAACAACATTCTCGTCACCGTGGCCGATGGTAGGCCGTTGGCTCGAGTAATCGACTTCGGCATCGCTAAGGCGATACACTTCCGGCTGACCGACAAGACGCTGTTCACTGAACTTCGTCAGCTCATCGGGACGCCGGAATACATGAGCCCCGAGCAGGCCGACCCCGGCGGAATTGACATCGACACACGCAGCGACATCTACGCACTGGGAGTTCTGCTCTACGAGCTCCTCACCGGCGTCACACCGCTTGACGGCGCCCAATTGCGCTCCGCGGCACTCGTCGAGCTGCAACGACTCATCCGCGAGGAGGAACCGAAACGTCCGAGCGCCCGGCTGCCGAGGCTCGCCACACTCGACACCGCCGCCGCGAACCGGGGAATCGAACCCAAGCGCTTGCCGACCCTGCTTCGCGGCGAACTGGACTGGATCGTGATGAAGTGCCTGGAGAAGGACCGCAACCGCCGCTACGACACCGCAAATGCATTAGGTGACGACGTTCAACGCTACCTGGGTGGTCAGGCCGTCAGTGCGGGACCGCCGAGCAAGGCTTATCGTTTCAAGAAAGCACTGCGACGCAACAAGACCGCCGCCCTCGCGTCTTGTGTTGTCCTCGTTGTTCTGATTGGAACGCTAGTAGTTATTGAGCAGCAGCGACGCCGTGCAGTTCATGCTGAACTATTGGCTGAATCGCGTCTACAGGAAACCGACGAGGCGCGGGACGAGGCCGAACAAGCCGTTGACTTTCTAGCCAATGTGCTCGCAAATGCCAACCCAGCTGTAGCGGAAAAGGAGGTTACTCTTCGGGAAATACTTGATGAATCCGCTGCTAGGGTGGCGACGGAGTTTGCCACCCGGCCGTTGATTGAGGCTCGACTGCGCAGCACCATAGGGTGGACGTATCGTTCACTCGGAATACTGGAATCGGCAGAACAGCATCTAAGTCACGCTGCCATGATTTACACGCACCACTTGGGAGCCGACAGCCTGCGTACGCAGAGAACGGTCGGGAAACTAGCAGCGGTAATCCGCGACCGCGGACATCTGGACAAATCCGAAGCCGATCTGAGAGCCCTTATCGCGCACCAGCTTTCCCACCTTGGATTGGAAGACTGCCGAACGCTTGATTCAATGGACAAACTCGCGACAACCCTTCTGGCTCAAGGTCGCTTTGCGGAAGCTGAAGCTCTCAATCGAAAGACACTTGCCCTTTGGCAGCGCGTTGCAGGTGAAGAGGATCCGCGAACACTTGAATCGATGAATAATCTGGCCAACTCTCTTCTAAGCCAGGGCCTCTATGTGGAGGCGGAAGAGATTGTTCGTGACACTCTTGATCTGTGTCGCCAAATCCGCGGGGAACAGCACGTGCAAACGTTCGTTGCTAAGTACACCTTAGCGAACTGCATCCACAAACAAGGTCGTTTTGCTGAGGCAGAAAGCCTGCGTTCGGAGACGTTGGAGGCCTTTCATAGCGTTTATGGTCCGAAACATTCTCGCACCGTCAAAGCGATGAGCAGTCTGGGAGAAAGCCTGTGTGATCTGGGTCGCTATGCCGAAGCCGAGCTGCGCTATCGCCAAGCGCATGAGATTTGGCATGATCAATTAGGCGAAACACATCCAGATACGCTCGCCGCGGCAACCAATCTCGCGTACGCATTGTGCCGACAAGGTCGCTTCAGGGAGTGTGAAGAACTGTCTACCAGGACACTGGAAATTGAACGTACCGTACTAGACCACGAACACCCCTTAATTGGGCGAACGCTGCAAGGACTAGCCTATGCGCTTGAAAAGACGGGACAGTACGAGGAGGCTGAACCACTCTGCCGCGAGGCGGAGTCGATCTTTGCTCTTCGACTGCCGGAGCATCGCGACCGGCGTGAGAACCAAATCCTATTGGGCGGCATTCTCGCCGGGCTCGGCCAGTATTCTGTGGCAAAGCCGTTGCTGATCGAAAGTTACGAAACGTTGCGCGACGATCCGGGCGTGCCACTCCAGGACAAGAAAGAAATGATCGGCCGGATCGTTCACCTCTACGAATCTTGGGACGCCGCCGAGCCGAGCAAAGGCTACGCTGAAAAAGCCAAGGAGTATCGCGCCATGCTTGAGACAATGCCGGCTACGAGCGCTGAACCGGAGCCCACGCCGGAGATTCCCTCTGCGGAACCGATTCAACCGTAGATGACTGATGATGCGGCAACCTACTGACTAGCGGCTCGACTCGTTACGAATGCTTGACTGCCAAGTGAAGGTAGCGGTTTTTGGAGACCTTTGGCGCTCCCGTGCGAAACACCAACCTATCAGCGTGTCGCCACGCGCCCCACTCGGTTCGCCGACGCATGGTTTCAACGACGGCCGTGGGCGCGAGGTGGTCGAGGTATCGGGCGGTGGTGGCGATGCTGCTATGGCCGAGTTGGCGGGAGATGATGGCGATGTCGACGCCCTCGGCGCGGAGTTGGGCGGCGTGGGTGTGGCGGAGTCCGTGGGCGTGGACGCGCTTGTCGATACCGGCCCGGGCGCCGAGACGTTTGAGCATGACCCGGACGTAAGCGTCAGTCATCCGGTGACCCTTAAGCGTGCAGAAGACTGGGTGACGGCCGCTCAGGCCGAGGCGCGACCGCGCGTCGAGCCAGCGCTCGATAATGGCCGTGGCACCGGGGTCCAACCCGACGGTGCGTGATCGCTTACCTTTGCCGTGGAGCACGCGTACGCTGCCGTCGGTGAGTTCGAGGTCCTTGGGATAGAGGCTGAGCGCTTCGTTGATCCGCAGGCCGGCGCGGTAGAGCAGGGCAATCAGGGCCCGGTTCCGCTGTCCGGTCGGAGCGTGGCGGCCACAGGCCCGCATGAGGGCGCAGACCTCGGCGTCGGTGAGAACCTCCGGCGGCCAACGCCGCCGCGGCTCCGTTCGTTCCATTGAATCCGTTCGTTCCTCCACGTGTCACCTCCAAAGCATCTTTGAGTTACGCTTTTCGCACAAAGCGTAGCTCAGGGGTACCTCGGGGGCGCCACCCCGGCAAGAACGTAACTCCTTGGCCAAAATGCACTTGGAGGGGGCCAGATTCGATGGTCGGGGTCGGACGCCGAACCTATGAATACATCAGCATCTCTTGGCGTCTGGTGAGGCGGCGTGGGGGCGCAACCATGGGAGTGCGCACCGGAGCCGTGCCGGCGGCGTGCAGGGCCAGGGCCATAGCCGTCCAGCGGTCGGCGTGGCTGCCCTCCTCGCGAGGAGCGGCGTAGCGTACGTTGCCGGCGACGGTCAGGGTTCGTTGTATGGAGTGCAGATCGTCGATCAGGGGCCGGTGGTCGGGAATGCCCACGTCGCCGCGCTGAAAGGCGGCCAGGATGCGTGAGGCCAGCGAT
>Ga0137431_1000563_pt1 | contig 12956 bp, 12 predicted proteins | sample EasRivERMZT800_2_FD_104646 | JGI IMG/M metagenome (GOLD analysis project Ga0137431, IMG submission 104646) | Soil microbial communities from meander-bound floodplain in the East River, Colorado, USA - East River MetaG ERMZT800_2 | ecosystem: Environmental > Terrestrial > Soil > Floodplain ... | reverse complement strand
TCGTGTTCGCCGTCGATCCGACCTCCGCGGATGCCTCGTGCATCGGCGGCAACGTGGCGATGAACGCCGGGGGCAAGAAGGCCGTGCTCTGGGGCACCGCGATCGACAACCTGGTCTGGTGGCGCATGGTGACGCCGCAGGGCGAGTGGCTCGAGGTGGATCGGCTCGAGCACAACCAGGGCAAGATCCACGACGCGCCGAGCGCTCGGTTCAGACTGCGGTTCTTTTCCGGGAAAAAACTCCTCCGGGAAAAAGTGCTGGAAATTCCCGGCTCCCACTTCCGCAAGGCGGGCCTCGGCAAGGACGTGAGCGACAAGTTCCTCGCCGGGCTGCCGGGCGTCCAGAAGGAGGGCACCGACGGCATCATCGTCGCGGCGCGCTTTCTCCTGCACCGCATGCCGGCGCACACGCGCACCGTGTGCCTGGAGTTCTTCGGGCTGGCCCGCGATGCCGTTCCGGCCATTGTGGAAATAAAAAATTACATTGAAAAATCAAAATCGGTCTTGTTGGCCGGCCTCGAGCACCTCGACGAGCGCTACGTCAAGGCGGTCGGCTACGCCACCAAGTCGCGGCGCAGCCAGCGTCCGCGAATGGTGCTGATCGGGGACCTCGTCGGCGACGACGTCGACGCGGTCGCCGCGGCGGCGTCCGGGGTGGTGCGCATCGCGAACGCCCGCGGCGGCGAAGGCTTCATCGCGGTCTCGCCCGAGGCGCGCAAGCGCTTCTGGCTCGACCGCGCACGCACCGCGGCGATCGCCAAGCACACCAACGCCTTCAAGATCAACGAGGACGTGGTGATCCCGCTGGAGAAGCTCGGCGAGTACACCGACGGCGTCGAGCGCATCAACATCGAGTTCTCGGTGCGCAACAAGCTCGAGCTGCTGGACGCGCTGGAAGAGTATTTTTCCGGCGAATTGGCGGTCGAGGATAAGGAACTGCTCGGCGAGCGGCCCGGTCGCGCGCTCGAGCTGCTGCGGCGCGTGCGCGGCCGCTGGCAGGCGATCGCCTCGGACATGGACCACTACTTCGACGAGCTGCAGTGCTACCGGCAGCGCCTGTCATGGAAGACCGAGGTGCGCGACGAGCTGCGCCACATCTTCGACGGCGCCGCCTTCCGGCGGATTCTCGAAGGGGCCGAGGAGGTTCACAAGAAGATCCTCCGGGGACGCGTCTTCGTCGCGCTGCATATGCACGCCGGCGACGGCAACGTGCACACCAACATCCCGGTCAACTCCGACGACTACCAGATGCTGCAGCGCGCATCCGACGCGGTGGCGCGGATCATGCGCCTCGCGCGCTCGCTCGGCGGCGTGATCTCCGGCGAGCACGGCATCGGCATCACCAAGCTCGAATTCCTCGAGCCCGCCGAGATCGAGGCGTTTCGCGCCTACAAGCAGGAGGTCGATCCCGAGGGCCGCTTCAACGCCGGCAAGCTGCTCGCCGGCGGCGACCTGGCCGACGCCTATACACCGAGCTTCTCGCTGATCGGCGCCGAGTCGCTGATCCTCGACGAGACCGACCTCGGGCGCGTCGCCGGCGCCATCAAGGACTGCCTGCGCTGCGGCAAGTGCAAGCCGCCCTGCGCGACGCATGTCCCGCGCGCCAACCTGCTTTATTCGCCACGCAACAAGATCCTCGCCACCTCGCTCCTGATCGAGGCGATCCTGTACGAGGAGCAGACACGGCGCGGCGTCGCGCTCGCGCACTACGACGAGTTCGGCGATGTCGCTGATCACTGCACCGTGTGCCACAAGTGCGAGCCCGCGTGCCCGGTGGACATCGACTTCGGCGACGTCTCGATCACCATGCGTAACTACCTGCGCCGCGCCGGCAAGCGCCGCTTCAACCCGGGCACGAAGGCATCGATGCTGTTCCTCGGCCTTACCGACCCGCGCGCGGTGAAGATGGCGCGTACCGTAATGATCGACTGGGGATACCGGGCCCAAAGGGCCGCCTTTTCGCTTTTCAAGACTTTTGGAGTTGTGAAAAGGCAGACGGCGGCGCCCCCGCTCACCACGGGCCAGAAGCCGCTGCGCGCGCAGGTCGTCCACTTCATCAACAAGCCGATGCCGGGGAGGCTGCCGAAGAAGACCGCGCGCGCGCTGCTCGACATCGAGGACGCGAAAGTGGTGCCGATCATCCGCGATCCGGCGAAGGTGAACGAAGACTCGGATGCGGTGTTCTACTTTCCGGGCTGCGGCTCGGAGCGCCTGTTCTCGCAGGTAGGGCTCGCGACTCAGGCCATGCTCTACGAGGTGGGGGCGCAATGCGTGCTGCCGCCAGGGTATCTCTGCTGCGGTTATCCGCAGACCGCGGCCGGCGAGTCTGAGAAAGGTGAGCGCATCATCGTGCAGAACCGCGTGCTCTTCCACCGGCTCGCCACCACGCTCAACTATCTCGACATCCGCACCGTGATCGTCTCGTGCGGCACCTGCCTCGACCAGCTCGAGAAGTACGAGTTCGGCGCGATCTTTCCCGGCGCCCGGCTCCTCGACATCCACGAATACCTGCTCGAGAAAGGCGTGAAGGCGAGCGATGTCCCCGGGGTCAAATACCTGTACCACGACCCCTGCCACACGCCGATCAAGACCGCCAAGCCGCTCAGCGTGGTGAACGGCCTGATCGGAGAGGCTCGCCTCTCCGAGCGCTGCTGCGGCGAGTCGGGCACGCTCGCCATGACGCGGCCCGACATCTCGACCCAGGTTCGCTTCAGCAAGGAAGAGTCGCTCAGGAAAGGCATTGCCAATCTCGGCGGCGATTCCTCCCCGGTCAAGATTCTGACCTCCTGCCCCTCCTGCCTGCAGGGCCTCGCGCGCTTCGAGGATGACACCGGCGCGCAGGCGGACTACATTGTGGTCGAGCTGGCGCGGCGGCTGCTCGGCGAGAACTGGCTGCCCGAGTTCGTCGCCAAGGCTAACGCCGGCGGCATCGAAAGGGTCCTGCTGTGATCGAGCGCGTACCCACCGGCATCACGCTGCACCAGAAGTCGCGCGTGCTGGAGATCGCGTTCGCCGACGGGCGCACGTTCCGGCTGCCGTACGAGTTCCTGCGGGTGTATTCGCCCTCGGCCGAGGTGCGCGGCCACGGCCCCGGCCAGGAGGTGCTGCAGATCGGCAAGCGCAACGTCGAGATCCGCTCGCTCGAACCGGTGGGCTCGTACGCGGTGCAGCCGCAGTTTTCCGACGGACACAGCACCGGCATCTATTCGTGGGACTACCTGTACGAGCTCGGCGAGAGCCAGGAGAGCCTCTGGTCCCAATACCTCGAGAGGCTCAAGGCGGCCAATGCAAGCCGGGAATAAGGCGAAGACCGTAAAGCGCGTCTTCGACTCGGTGGCCGAGCGCTACGACGTCATGAACGACCTGATGTCGCTCGGCCTGCACCGGGCGTGGAAGGCGTTCGCGATCTCGATCGCGCGGCCGAAGCCGGGCGAGCGCATGCTCGACATCGCCACCGGCAGCGGCGACCTGGCGCTCGCGCTCTCGCGCAGGGTGCTGCCCGGCGGCGAGGTGTGGATCACCGACATCAACCGGCGCATGCTCGAGCGCGGCCGCGATCGCCTGCTCGATCGCGGTCTTGCGCTGCCCGCGGTGCAGTGCGACGCCGAGCGGCTGCCGTTTCCGTCGGCGCATTTCGATTGCGTCACCGTCGGCTTCGGGCTGCGCAACATGACGCGGAAAGAGGCCGCGCTCGCCGAGATGGCGCGCGTGCTGAAGCCCGGCGGACGCCTGGTGGTGCTCGAGTTCTCGAAAGTCTGGAAGCCGCTCGAGCGCGCCTACGATTGGTACTCTTTCAAGGTGTTACCGTGGCTCGGGGACAGGGTCGCGGGCGACGCCGACGCCTACCGCTACCTCGCCGAGTCGATCCGCCTGCACCCCGACCAGGCGGCGCTCGCCGAGATGCTGCGCGCCGCGGGCCTCGCGGACGTCGAAGTGTTTAACCTTGCTGGCGGCGTGGTTGCGGTCCATCGAGGGGTGCGTTTTTGATAGCATTGAGGGTTCGGAGGTGTGCATCATGAGCAAGTGGCTACTGACAGCGGCAATCATCGGGTTGGGTGGCATTACCGTGGCGACGGACGTGGAGGCTCGCCGTATTGGCGGCGGCCGCAACATCGGCGCGCAGCGCAACGTCACCGCGCCGCCCGCGCAGACGCCGGCCAAGCCCGCGCAGCAACAGGCTGCGCAAGGACAGCAGCAGGGTGCCCAGCAGGCCGCACCGGCCTCGGCCGGCAGCCGCTGGCTGCCGCTCCTCGGCGGGCTCGCGCTCGGCGGAATGCTCGGCTACCTCTTCGGCGGCAGCGGCCTGATGGGCTTCCTGCTCCTCGCGCTGCTCGCGATCGCCGCGGTAGTCGTGGTGCGCGCGTTGATGCAGCGGCGCCAGGAAGCCGCGCGACCGGTGCAATTCGCCGGCATGCGTGAAACAGTGAATGTCACGCCCGACTCCGGTGGGAAGCAAATGCCAATTGCCAAGAGCAATGTTCCCGCGGGCTTCGATGCCGCCAGCTTCCTGCGCGCAGCGAAGCTCAATTACCTCAGGCTGCAGGCGGCGAACGACGCCGGACGGCTGGAGGATATCCGCGAGTTCACCACCGATGAGCTCTTCGAGGCGCTCAAGGGCGAGCTGGGCGAGCGCAGCCAGACCGAGGTAGCGGCGCTCGAGGCAGAGCTGCTCGAGCTTGCGACCGAGGGCAAAGAGCATTGGGCGAGCGTGCGCTTCTCGGGCCAGGTGCGCGAGGCGCCGGGCGCCGCGCCCGAGGCGTTCGCGGAAGTCTGGAACCTCGTGAAGCCCGCCGACGGGTCGAGCGGCTGGCTGCTCGCCGGCATCCAGCAGATGCATTGAGCGAGTCGCTGTCCTTCCAAAAGGCCACCCCCGCGGTGGCCTTTTGCTTTCTGCTGAACCGCCTGCTCGACGCCGCGCCCTGGGCGCGGCTGCGCCTCGCACCGTTCGCGGGCGAGACCGTCGAGCTGCGCGCGCCGCTCCTTCCCACGCTACGCTTGCGCATTCTCGCGGGGGGAACGGTGGAACCGGGCGGCGCTGAACCTGGGTTGACCATGACGTTGAAGCCCGGGCTGCTCGCCGCGCTTGCCCGCGGCGAGGAGCACGCGATGCGCTCGGTCGACGTGGAAGGCGACGCCAAGCTCGCGGCCGAGGTCCTGGTCCTCGCGCGGCATCTGCGCTGGGATGCCGAGGAAGACCTGTCGCGCCTGGTGGGGGACGTCGCGGCGCACCGTCTCGCGGACGCCGGACGCGCGTTCGCGGCCTGGCACCTGGATGCGGCGCAGCGCCTGACCGCGGCAGTGGCCGACTACGTCACCGAGGAAAAGCAGCTTCTGGCGCGCCGCGCCGACCTCGCTGCCCTCGGCGATTCGGTCGCGCGCCTGCGCGACGCGGTTGCAAGGCTCGACAAGCGGGTCGAGCGGCTTGGCTAGGGTTACCCGGCTCGCGCGCATCGTCGCGATCGGCCTGCGCTTCGGGCTGCACGAGTTCGTCCCGCGCTTTTCGCGGAACCTCCTCGTAAGAGCGTTCGCCGGGCACAAGGGCGAGCCGCGCGGTCAACGCCTCAGGGAAGCGCTCGAGACGCTCGGGCCGATCTACGTGAAGTTCGGCCAGGTGCTCTCCACGAGGCGCGATCTCGTGCCGCTCGACATCGCCGACGAGCTCGCCAGGCTGCAGGACCGCGTGCCGCCTTTCGGCTCCGATCTCGCCGTGGCGGAGGTGGAGAGATCGCTGGGCAAGCCGCTCGACGTTTTGTTCTCCAGCTTTGAAAAAACCCCGGTGGCGAGCGCCTCCATCGCCCAAGTCCATCTCGCCACCCTGCACGACGGCACCGAGGTCGCGGTGAAGGTGTTGCGGCCCGGAGTCGAGGCGGCGATCGCGCGCGACCTCGAGCTGCTCGAGACCGGCGCGGGCCTTGCCGAGCGGCTCCTGGTCGACGGCCGGCGCCTGAAGCCGCGCGAAGTGGTCGCCGAGTTCGCGCGCCACCTGGACGACGAGCTCGACCTCATGCGCGAGGCCGCGAACGCCAGCCAGCTTGGGCGCAACTTCGCCGGCTCGCCGCTGCTCCTCGTGCCCGCGGTGTACTGGGATCTCTGTGCGCAGCGCGTGATGGTGATGGAGCGCATGCACGGCACGCCGATCTCGCAGGTGCAGGTTTTGCGGGAGAAAGGAATCGACATCCCGGCGCTCGCCCGCGCGGGGGTCGAGATCTTCTTCACGCAAGTGTTCCGCCACGGGTTCTTCCACGCCGACATGCACCCGGGAAATATCCTGGTCGCCGATGATGGACGCTATATCGCGCTCGACTTCGGCATCATGGGCACGCTCACCGAGGTCGACAAGAACTACCTCGCGCAGAACTTTCTCGCGTTCTTCAACCGCGACTACCGGCGCGTGGCGCAGGCGCATCTCGACGCCGGCTGGGTGCCGGCGGGCACGCGCGTCGACGAGTTCGAGGCGGCGATCCGCGCGGTGTGCGAGCCGATCTTCGCGCGGCCGCTCCGGGAGATTTATTTCGGAAAGCTGCTCCTGCGCCTGTTCCAGACCTCGCGGCGCTTCAACGTCGAGGTGCAGCCCCAGCTTGTCATGCTGCAGAAGACGCTGCTCAACATCGAGGGCCTCGGGCGCGAGCTCGACCCGGACCTCGACCTGTGGCAGACCGCGAAGCCCTTCCTCGAGCGCTGGATGCGCGAGCAGGTCGGCTGGCGCGGCCTCGTCCGCACCATCCGCCACGAGGCGCCGTTCTGGGCCGCCACCCTGCCGCAGCTTCCGCGCCTGGTGCATCGCGCGCTCGCCGAAGACCGCCTCGGCGCGCTGCACACCGCGATCGAGCGATTGACCGACGAGCACGCGCGACGCAACCGGTTGCTTACCGTGGTACTCGTCGCGCTTGTGGTTTGGCTCGCGGCGACGCTCGCCACGCTGTTCCTTTAGTCATTCAACGGATGGCGCAGGACAGTTCTCGGCCGGAATTCTGGGACACGCGCTTCCGCGATGGCGTCACCCCGTGGGACGCGGGGGGCGTGCCGCCTGCCTTGAAGAATTGGATCGGGAGACGCAGAGGCCGCTTGCGTGTGCTCATCCCCGGCGCTGGGACCGGCTACGAGGTGCGGCTCTTCGCCGAGCATGGGCACGACGTGCTGGCCATCGACTTCTCCGACGCGGCCATCGAGGCCGCGAAGCGCGAGCTGGGTTCGCTCTCCGGGCGGGTGAGGAAGGCCGACTTCTTCGGTCTGCAGGATGGCCCATTCGATGTCGTCTATGAACGCGCGTTCCTGTGTGCCCTGCCGCGCACGTTGTGGTCCGGGTGGGCGCGGCGGATGGCCGAGCTCGTGAGTCCGAGCGGCGTGCTCGCCGGCTTCTTCTACCTCGACGACAACCCGCGCGGGCCGCCGTTCGGGGTTTCGCAAGAGGGATTGAACGACCTTCTGGGGAAGGCGTTTGACTTGACGGAAAGCCAGGTGCTCCCGCCCGAGCAGTCCCTGCCGGTATTCCAGGGGAAGGAAATTTGGCAGGTTTGGACGCGGCAGCTATGATTGCCCGCGCGTGCTGATCGGCTCGGTCGCCCTGTATCTCGCCCTCACCATCGCCATCGGGCTGTGGGCGGCGAAGCGCGTGCACAACGCCAAGGACTACGTGGTCGCGGGCCGCAGCCTGCCGCTCTACATGAGCGCGGCCACGGTGTTCGCCACCTGGTTCGGCGCCGAGACGGTGCTCTCGGTCTCGGCGACCTTCGCCAAGGACGGCCTGGGCGGCATCGTCGCCGACCCGTTCGGCGCCTCGTTCTGCCTGCTGTTCGTGGCGCTGTTCTTCGCGCGCGCGTTCTACCGCATGGATCTGCTGACCATCGGGGATTTCTACCGCAAGCGCTACGGCAAGACGGTCGAGGTGATCACCAGCGTCGCGATCACCGCTTCGTATCTCGGCTGGACCTCGGCGCAGCTCACCGCGCTCGGCCTGGTGTTCTCGGTGCTTTCCGGCGGCGCCATCAGCCTCAGCACCGGCATCCTGATTGGCGCCGGGATCGTGGTCGTCTACACGATCTTCGGCGGCATGTGGTCGGTCGCGCTCACCGATCTTTTCCAGTCGGTGGTGATCCTGGTCGGCCTGGTGGCCGTGGCGTGGCTGGTGGGCGACATGGCGGGCGGCGCGGGCAAGGTCATCGCCGCAGCGGCGGAAGCCGGCAAGTTCGAATTCTGGCCGAAAGGCGGCACCAAGGAGTGGCTCTGGTTCCTCGCCGCCTGGATGACCCTCGCCATCGGCTCGATCCCCCAGCAGGACGTGTTCCAGCGCGTCACTGCGGCCAAGGACGAGAAGACCGCGGTGCGCGGGACGCTGATCGGCGGCTTGGTGTACTTCTGCTTCGCTTTCGTGCCGATCTTCATCGCCTATTCCGCGCTGGTGATCGACCCGGGCTACGAAAAGCTCTTCGCCGGCGAGGACGCGCGCGAGATCCAGCGCATCCTGCCCGACCTGATCCTCAACCGGACGCCGGTCTGGGCGCAGGTGCTGTTCTTCGGCGCGCTGCTCTCGGCGATCCTGTCGACGGCGAGCGGTGCGCTGATCGCCCCGACCTCGCTCTTCACGGAGAACGTGATCCGGCCGTTCTTCCGCGGCATGAGCGACCGCCAGTTCATGCTCCTGCTGCGCGTGATCCTGGTGACGTTCACTCTCGCGGCGCTGCTCTTCGCGCTCAACTCCAAGAGCACGATGTACGAGATGGTGCAGAACGCCTACAAGGTGACCCTGGTGTCATGCATCGTGCCGCTCGCGGCGGGCATCTTCTGGAAGCGTGCCAACGTCCCGGGAGCGATCCTCTCGGTGGTCTTTGGCCTCGCCTCCTGGACGATTGCGGAATGGGTCGCGGCGGACGCGACGGTGCCGCCGCAGCTCGTGGGCCTGGGCTTCTCGCTCGTCGGGATGGTGCTCGGCTCGCTCGTGCCGAGCGCAGCGGCCCAGCCGGCGGCCCACCACCACGGCAAGCACTGAGCTCCCCGCAGCGTCAGGCCCGGTGAGCGGCTCGGCGCTCGCGCGCATCCTGCTCCTTGTCTATGCCCTGCTCGTCGTTTACGCCACGCTCTACCCGCTCGCCGGGTGGCGCGACGTCGGCCTCTCGCCGCTTGCCTACCTGACCGGGCCCTGGCCGCGCCATTTCACCGCATTCGACCTCGCGGTGAACGTGGCCGGCTACGTGCCCCTGGGCCTGCTCGCCGTCGTGGCGCTCTACCCGAGGGTGCGCCGACTCGCGGCGTTTGCTATTGCGGTCGCGGGGGCTGGCGCGCTGTCGCTCGTTCTCGAAGCCGGGCAGAGCTACCTCCCGGCGCGGTTCCCGACCAACCTGGACGTGCTGTGCAACGTTGGCGGCGCGGCGCTCGGCGCCGCGCTCGGGCAGCACTTCACGCCGCTCATTGCCGGAGGGCCGTTGTCGCGCTGGCGAGAAGCCGCGTTCAGCCGCGACACCGGGACCGAATTCGGCCTGGTGCTGATGGCGCTATGGCTTTTCATTCAGCTCAACCCGGCGGCACTGCTTTTCGGCGCCGGCGATCTCCGGGATTACCTCGCCCCGCTGGAGGGGCGCGCGCGCCGGCCGGAGTTCTTCGTCTCGACCGAAGCGTTCACCGCCGCGGCGAACCTGGTCGCCGTCGCGCTCATCCTCTCGGTGCTGGCGGCGCCGGGACGCCCGGTGCGCGCCATGGTCCTCGGCGCGGTGTTCGCCGCGCTGGTCGTGAAGACGGCCGCGTTCGCGATCCTGATGCGAGCCGAGAACGTGCTCGCCTGGCTCACGCACGGCGCGCAACTCGGTCTCGCGCTCGGCATCGCGGCTGCGCTCGCCGCCGTCGCGTTGCCGCGCACTGCGCGCCTTATTACTGCCGCGGTGCTGCTGATGGCGACAACGGTGCTGGTCAACCTCTCGCCGCCGAATCCCTACCTTGCCGATTCGCTGAAGGTCTGGCAGCAGGGGCACTTCCTCAACTTCAATGGGATGACGCGCCTCGTGAGCGCGTTATGGCCCTTTATCGCGCTGGGCTATTTGATGTACCTCGCCTCAAGGCGGCGAGATGCGGTCAGCTAGAATGCAGGGTTCATGTCCTATTACTCCAAGCACGTATTTTTCTGCTGCAATCAGCGCGACGGTGGCGATCGCCCCTGCTGCAACGCCAAAGGCGCTTCCAAAATGCGCGACTACGCGAAGGGTCGCATCAAGGCGCTCGGCCTCGCCGGCGAAGGAAAGATCCGCATCAACCAGTCGGGTTGCCTCGACCGCTGCGAGGAGGGCCCCTGCGTCGTGGTGTACCCCGACGCGGTCTGGTACACCTACGTCGACCAGTCCGACATCGACGAAATCATCGAGGAGCATCTGCAGAACGGACGCATCGTAGAACGCCTCAGGATGTAATGCGGGCGAGCACCCGTCGCGAATTCATCGCCGGCCCGGCCGGCCGCATCGAGTGCGCCGTCGACAAGCCGGAGGGAATCGCACGGGGCGTCGCGCTCATCGCCCATCCGCACCCGCTCTTCGGCGGGACGCTCGACAACAAGGTGGTGCAGACGCTTGCCCGCGCGCTCGTCGAGCTCGGCTACGAGACCTGGCGACCGAACTTTCGCGGCGTCGGTGAAACCGAGGGTGTGCACGACGAAGGCCGCGGCGAGCTAGACGATCTTGCAACCATCGTGAAGAAACTCGCGCCCCCCACGCTTGTTCTTGCCGGGTTTTCCTTCGGCGCATCGCTGGTGGCGCGGCTCGCCCAGAAGGTGACCCCCGAGTGGCTGGTGCTGGTCGGCCTGGGAATCACGCGGCTCGCGGCGCCGCCGGTCCCTGAAGGCACGCTCGTGATCCACGGCGAGAACGACGACACGGTGCCGCTCGCCGAAGTGCTGGAGTGGGCGCGGCCGCAGGAGCTTCCGGTGGTGCTGGTGCCCGGTGCCGATCATTTCTTTCACCGCAAGCTGCACGTCCTCAAACGAATCGTTCAAGCCCGCTGGAAATGACAGCGCTGTCGGCGCGCGCGCTGCGCAAGTCTTATGGCGACCTCGAGGTGGTCTCGGGCGTCGATCTCGCGGTCGCGCCCGGCGAGTGCTTCGGCCTGCTCGGGCCGAACGGCGCGGGCAAGACCACGACCCTCAAGTTGTGCTTGGGCCTGATCGAGCCCGACAGCGGCGAGATCGAGCTTCTCGGCGAGCCTGTGCCAAGAAAGGCAAGAGAGGCACGCGCGCGCGTTGGCGTCGTACCGCAGTTCGACAACCTCGACCCCGATTTCACCGTCGAAGAGAACCTGGTGGTCTATGCCCGGTACTTCGGCATTGCCAAGGAAGAAATCCGGGAGCGCATTTCCGCGCTCCTGGAGTTCGCCGGGCTTGCCGGCCGCGGAGACTCCAAGATCACTACGCTCTCCGGGGGCATGAAGCGCCGCCTCACGCTCGCCCGCGCGCTCGTCAACGACCCGCAGCTCGTGTTCATGGACGAGCCCACCACCGGGCTCGATCCGCAGGCGCGCCACCTCATCTGGGAGCGACTGCGGCGCCTGACGCAGGAAGGCAAGACGCTCGTCCTGACCACGCATTTCATGGAGGAGGCGGAGCGGCTGTGCCACCGGCTCGCGATCATGGACCGCGGCCGGATCATCGCCGAAGGCTCGCCGCGCGCGCTGATCGCCGAGCACATCGAGCCGCAGGTGCTCGAAGTGCACGGCCCGGGATATGAAACCTGGATGCAGCGCGCGAAGGGCCTCGCGCCGCGCGTCGAGCGCGTCGGCGACACGGTGTACTGCTATGGCGAAGATATCGAGCCCGTGCTGAAGAGCATTTCCGGCGAGCTGAGCTACCTGCACCGTCCAGCGAGTCTCGAAGACGTCTTCCTGAAACTGACCGGAAGAGATTTGAGAGATTAGATGCGGTGGATCTCGGTCTGGCGGAGAAACATGCTGGTGTGGCGCAAGCTGTTTGCGGCCGCGGTCCTCTCCAACCTCGCCGACCCGCTGATCATGCTGTTTGGCCTGGGCTACGGCCTGGGCGCGCTGCTGCCCTCGGTCGAGGGGATGTCGTACCTCGCGTTCTTCGCCGCCGGGCAGCTCTGCACCGCGACCATGTTCACCGCCTCGTTCGAGTCGATGTTCTCCGGTTTCTCGCGCATGCACGGCCAGAAGACCTGGGATGCGATCCTTTACGCGCCGCTCACGATCGACGACATCGTCGCCGGCGAGATCGTGTGGGCGGCGAGCAAGGCCTGGCTGACCGGCTCGACCATCCTCGGCGTCGTGGTGGTCTTCGGTCTGGCGAGCTCGCCCTGGGTGCTGCTCGCCCTCCCGGCCGCCTTCCTCGTCGGCCTCGCCTTCTCTGCAGTCGGCCTCATCATGTGCGTGCTCGCGCGCGGCTGGGACTTCTTCAGCTACTACATGACCCTCATGATGACGCCGATGATGATGATCTCGGGCGTGTTCTTCCCGGCCGAGCAGCTACCGGCGCCGCTCCTTGCCGTCGCCAAGGCTCTGCCGCTCTACCACGGCGTGCAGATCGTGCGGCCGCTCGTCGCGGGCGGCCCGCCGCCGGACCTTTGGCTGCACGCCGCGGTGCTCCTCGCGTATGCTGCCGCCGGGTACACGCTGGCAATCTACTTCGCGCGCAGGCGCTTTTCCTCGTAGCCATGCTCTGGGTCAAGTCGCTGCACATCATCTTCATGGTGACCTGGTTCGCAGGCCTGTTCTACCTGCCGCGGCTCTTCGTCTACCACGCGCAGGCGGACGACAGAATCTCCCTCGAGCGCTTGAAGGTGATGGAGCGCAAGCTCTTCTGGGGAATCATGACCCCGGGCGCCGTGCTCACCATCCTCTTCGGCGTGTGGCTATGGCTCGGCTGGTTCAGGCCCGCCACCGGCTGGCTGCACGCGAAGATCGCGCTGGGGGCGCTCCTTGCCGGCTATCACCTCTGGTGCTGGCGGCTGATGCGCGACTTCGCAGCCGAGC
>Ga0137431_1000562_pt1 | contig 12959 bp, 3 predicted proteins | sample EasRivERMZT800_2_FD_104646 | JGI IMG/M metagenome (GOLD analysis project Ga0137431, IMG submission 104646) | Soil microbial communities from meander-bound floodplain in the East River, Colorado, USA - East River MetaG ERMZT800_2 | ecosystem: Environmental > Terrestrial > Soil > Floodplain ... | reverse complement strand
GTCGGGGTCACAACTTTTTCAAAGGTGTACTCGGTGCCGGAATAGTCGTGTTCAACCGGGTTCGGCTGCCGCAACATCCCGCAAAGGTCGATGAAGTGCGATTGGCTCACGGCGCGTTCGGACAGCTCCACGGGTGACCACTTCGCAATGAATTGTGCCGGGCTGAGCTGCTGCGCCATGGCGGGAAGGATAAGAACAGCGCGAGGCTACGGCAAACGTGCCGGTAGAGGGAACCCAACGCTCCTCAAGCGCCCGCGAGGTGCGCAACAGAGACTTTTTTCGATGTTGGGTTTGCTAAAGCGAACCCAACACCGCATCCCCCGTGCTGCTCCCGGGGCATCCTGTTGGCATACGGACAAGTCTTCACGGGCACGTCGGTACGGTAAACGGATACGGAAAACCGCTGAAGGCGGACACGTCGTTGGAGATATCCGCGAAGTTAGCCACTTGGTTCGGTGTGTTCGGCGATCCGGGGTTGCCCGTCCCGACGAGGTCGGCACGCGGCATGGACGGAGCCGAGGCCAATGCGCTGAAATGTCGGCAAAGTTCGGAATCCTGTTCACCCTATTCTCGTCTTCAGGAGCGCGCCGTGGATTCAACGATTCACTCCGCTGGACACCTATCTTCTGGCTCATTCAGGTTGATGTTCAAAGACAACCCCTGAAAACAACCGACGGCTGCATTGATGTCCGAAAAGTTGGCCACGTGGTTTGGCGTCTTCGGCACGAGGTCCGTTCGCACCAACGGCGGCGCCGTCGGTCGACCGATGAAGCTGTCCACAATGGCCGCGACGTCGGCGAAGTTCGGTTGGGATGCGCCGCCAAAGGGGGGGATGACATCTCCGCACTCGTTGATCGTCTCGATGAACAACGGCGGATAACACGGACCGGAAACTGAATCGCAGAACCGGACCAAGTAAGTCGCATTCGGTACGATGGCCCTTCCGAAGCAGTAGGTCGTGCCGTTCCAGACTTGCATGTGCGGGGTTGTCGTGCATTCCAGCTCCGATGCAATCACCGTATTCCCCAACGGTGGTGGATTGGGGATCGTCTGCGGCGGACCCGCCCACCAGACATCCCCGACGATGGCGGGGAACTGGGGGCAGTTCGCCACCGTAACCTGTAACGCTTGAGGTGTCCCACCCGCCACGGCGGTGCCGGGCGCTGTAATCGACATGTACCGGTTCTTCGTCGCACACAGGCCGCCGGGGCAGGCGGCAGCGTTGCTGCACGCTTGACCGTTCTGAGGTCCGCCTTGACAGAGATCATCTCCGCCGGGTTCCGGTGTAGGCCCAAAGCCATTCACGTTGCAAGCGGCGTCCAACAAGTGATTAAAGGCATCCGGCAAGATGTGCGACATGGGCACGGCAAACCCCGGCTGACAATCCGGTCCGCAATGGCACAGGGCTGTGACGGCATGATTCGATCGTCGAAGGACGGGTGAGCCAGAGGCGCCGCCGCTCGCAATCGCGCTTATCCCAATCTCTGCGGTCGTGCCAGGAATGCACGTACCCGGAACGTCAATGGATGTCACGGTTCCTTCGTCGATTCCCTTCTTGAGGCCACCGCCGTGATGAATCTCGTAGATTTCCTCGTTGAGAACGGCCTCCGCAGGATCAACGGAGAGTTGACCCCAGATCGCCCCAGGATTTCCGCTGACCTTCAGGAGCGCATAGTCCAGTGTCGGATTCTCGTGAATCAGTTCGATAACGGGATATATGTCCGTAGGCTGTTTCAACTGCCCAAGCGTGCATCGATCGCACTCGTAATTGAACTCGATGCTCCGCGTCGTGACATCGTCGATGGCTCCGAAGGGGCTTCCGTCGTCCGTAATGCAATGGCGGTTGGTGATGATGCAATTGGGTGAACCGATGATCCACGCCGTGCACGTCCCCTCCAGCCCACCGCTGATCAGCAATCGTCCCACGGGGCGCCGGGCATCAAATTCAGGTCCGGGATTCAAGCATTCAATGTTGTCCTTGCCGCAATCCGGAAAACAATTCGGGAATGGAGTGTGCCTGGCCGTGACCAGGTTAAAAACGCGTTCTCCCTGCCCCGGCACGGGCGATTCATAAAGAGGCAAGCAAGTAATCGGATGCAGGTAGTCCACGTCCGGAGGGACGCACGTGATCTCGGCTTGGATGCGCAACGGCTGCTGATTGTACAGGAACATGCCAGGGATCGCGACTTCAAAGAACACATCAAAGAAGCTGTCGGCGCGTGCGGGGTCCGCGGGTTGCTCGACAATCGTTCCCAGCGTCGGTGAGATGGGCGAAGCACCCAATCCTGCCCCCGCGGTCAATTGTACACCGCCCCCAAAGAGCGTCATGGAGATGATTTCGGTGTCGATCACGTCGAGGTGGCCATCCATTACCGCGGAACCGGGGAACTGACCGGAATCGTCAAGCGGTCCAATCTTCGCGACCCGCACGGGGCCGTTCAATTGCAAGTTCGTGTCTGCTTTACAGTCGAGATCCAGATCAATTCCGACCAATGCTTCGCTGTCAAACATGTCCTCGCCCGTGCCTCCGGGACCCGGACCGGGACAGGGTGGTAAGTCAATCCAATGGGCGCCAGGTCCACATTGGCTACACTGGGGCGGTGGGGGAACTTTTTCGCCGGTCAGTTCGAAGGCCAGAATGTCAGGCACGTCGGTACAAACGCCCTCATCACACGTGCTGCCGGGGCAATCGACGTCGGCATCACAAGGACCGCCGAGGTTCACGCCGCCGGCGCAAGCTCCGCAATCGACATTGGCATCGCAAAACGCGTCGTTGTTGGTCCCTCCCACGCAAACGCGTGCGTAGTTGATGAACGTCGGATCGTGCATGTTGTTGTCCGTGAGGTCGACGTACATCGACGCGGCGTTATTGGCACCGACCTCGCCGCCGGCCGCGGCGCCGTTCACGTCGTCCACCTCGTTCGTCGCCGCCCAGAACACACGGGCGCTGGGAGCAAAAAGCGTCGCCGCCCGGGCAATCACCCGGCCGGTCGGCGGCAGGATGATCGGCGGATCGATCACGATCGTGCGGACCGCAATGCCGGAACCGGACGGGAAGAACACATCTTCGATCAGGACGGTGCCATCATAGAATTCAAACGAAATCCGCTCTTCGGCGACCGTCTCCACGCCGCCGATGAACACCAGTTGGTTCACCTCGAGGTAATCGTTGGTGGGCAAGGCTTCATTGGAAAAAGTGTAATCATCGCCGATGGAGAACACGTCGGCGCAGGTCGACTGGGAAGCCGGGCCCACGACCACGGTGATCGGTCCGAAGTTCCGATCGCACCGGCCAGTGTCGCAGGTCGCCCCGCTGGCGCACGTTTCACCGTCGTCATCGCCGCCGATGCAAACCAGCTCATTGTCCGCGATACCGCTGGCGTATTTCGGGCAGCCGGGGCAGTCCACTTGACCGCTGACCAAATCCCCCGAGTTAAACCACGCGGACCCCGTCGGGCACCGCTCTCCCGGCAAGCCGTTGGGCGCCGTTTGATAACGCGTAACGGAGCAGGCGAACTCACCGCCGCCGCTGCTCGCGCAGCAACGGCCGAAGTGGCAGCCCGCCGTCGCGCGAACGATGCACGTACCCAGGGTGCAATCGGTATCGACGAGACACGCCTGGCCCGAGGTGCAAGTCCTCTCATAGCACAGCCCACCGGGACCGCAGGGGTTGCCGGTGTGTTCGCAAAGACCGGTAGCCATGTCGCACGTGTCGGTACCGGTACAAAGCTGGTTGCCATCACGTTCGGCGCAGACCTGATTGGGCGTGAGGCAGGCGCCGCCCGGACAATCGCCCACGACCGTGCAGGGTTTGCCGGCATTGGACGATGCCGCGCTGCACACCATCTGCGTACACGGGATAACACACTCGTTCAGGTCATCATCGCAAGTCGCCGTGATGCAGGTACCCCCACCTGGGCAATCGAGTGGGTCGTTCGGTAGAACGCACCGTTGCCCGGGGCTCGTCCCGCCCGCGCACTCGCCCTCACACGGGATCTGATCCTGCGGATCGTCGGCGATACCGGTTCCCGTGCCGCCGGGCTGGCACGAGAGGCCCTGGCACGTCTCGATGCCGTTGCAGAACAACCCGTCCGAGCACTCCGCGCTACCCTGATTGTTGGGAATATTGGTGTGGATACACACGCCAATGTCGCAACTGTCTACGGTACAGTCGATGCAATCGTCACAGTCGATGTCGAACTGGCAGGCCCCGCCCGCCACCGCTAACCGGGGACGAAGATACGGACCCCACGGTATCTCACCGCTATTGCGGAGCCGCGTGGCCTCGTCGTCGTACGGGTTGACCGTCACCGGGGGCGCCATTGGAAGGGTCGTTCCCTTGGGCAAGCGACCGGCCCGTTGGATGTGGATACCCTCGTTGGAGCGTTGTGTCGCGCTGTTTTGACTCGGTCGCTCTTGGTCAATGCCGGTCAGTAGACGAGTCGAAGCCTGATCGGCGGGCGCCAGGACCGTGTCGGGCGATCTGAGATCACGCTCCGTTCCTTCGCGACCCCCACTTGATTGTGCCGCCTCCAGACTCAAGCCGCATGCCGCCGAATCTTGGGGCATAGCGCCAACTGTCGGGTTCCCACCGTACAGCAACCATAAACAACAAGACCACGAAAAGATGACTCCACGCCGCGATGCCCGTCTTGCGTTTGACATGACTCTGCCTCCTATTGAATGAACGAGGAGATGACGCTTCGATGGGGCTTTCAGCGCCCACCTTTGCAGCCGATGCACAAAGGGAGCTCCGACCCCGCGACCGAAATTTTAGAGAACCGAGTAGGCATGGTCAAGAGATTGATCTGGGTTGAATTGAGAGGGCAATGTCCGCCCCTTGAAGGGCGTCATCAATAGGGACGGTGACGCTTTTAGGTTAGGTCTTTGTTTGTAGCCTAAACGGGTGACTTGTTTTGCACCATGCAACTTGTCATTATTCAGGCGGGCGATCACTTGATCGGGTAAGCCACCAAGCCACATGCCGTTGAAAGGGGCACCGATCATACCAGTCGCAAAAAGCACGCAAAATGCCTGTTTTGGCTTGTGTCGGCTAATTCCGAATGGGATTTTGACGCGGACGAGTTTGTGTCAATTAGGTTCATCTGTTTGGGGTCGTTACAAGGAGCCTACCATGGCCCGAAGGACTGCATTCCTAATCACCTGCGTCGCGCTCGTTCTTTCTGCAACGGCGTTCATTCGAGCGGTCGATCGTGCCCCGGATCCCTATACCCAGGATCGCGAAGGGCTGCCTGCCATGCTTTTGTATATCGAGCCGATTCCCGGTCTGACGTTGGAGTCACACCTGGCTCCTCCGGAAATCTCGGTACCCCTCGGAATCGATCTGCGCTTTCGTCAAATACGTCCGGACGGCGCGGTACTCAACTGGTCAGGTGCCGACGAGCTGTCGTCCGTTCCATTGTCGTCGATTGCCACGTTCAACACCTCATCACTCGGACGATTTGTAATTGAGGCGGATGTCCGTCAGGGAACCCACCATTGGAACAACCAATGCGCGATCAACGTGGTGGACGTGCCGGCCGACCAGATACGCGTGATCGAAGTCAGGCTCTCTGTCTTGCCGTTTGATTTGACCGAGGGCGCGTCAAACGTGGATACGATGCAGCGATTTTTCCATGATTCCATCGCGCCGTTGGAACGGTTGCGAGAACACCCGCGTGACGCTCGTAGTATGGAACTTCCCGGAAAACGGGGAGGCGTTGACCGATATCGTACGTCGGTCGATCGCCTCATTACCTTGGATATCAGGACAAAACCTCCTGGTTTTGGAGGACTCATGGAGATTGACCTGCCGGGCGGCCGCCGAAAGCTTCTTTCGGATGGCCCAATCAACTTTGAAGTGCCAGGAAAGCGATCGATCCAAATCGGCCCACCGATGCACACCAAAGAGATTGAAATCGAGACTTATCAGGTAACAATAGTGGGCCACGATCACGGAGATGGCAGAATCCCCGAGGGCGTCGACGTGACTTTTACGGCTTTCACCGATCCGCCGGGCTACGAGGATGAGATTACGTGGCTTTCGAGCACGAAGTACGGAACGGCAAAGCCAGTTTGGGGTCGCGGACCGATGTTCACCGTCCAGTTCGACGACACTGTCGGAGTGGATGATGGCTTTCAGTGGCTGGGCGTCAAGGCGGATAACGCAATCGTTAACGAGGATAATAATAGGTGCACAAGCGACGTAGATTGCAACGATGGACAAGCCTGCAATGGGCAAGAACATTGCGACATACAAACCGGCGCCTGCGATGAGGGAATGGCACTTCCCGATAACGCAGGTTGTTCTGACGATGGCAACCAATGCACGAATGACGTCTGTCAGGCTGGCGCGTGCACCCATCCGAATAAACCAAATAACACAAGCTGTTCCGACGATGGCAACCAATGCACGAATGACTTCTGTCAGGCTGGCGCGTGTACCCATCCGAACAAACCGAACGGAACTGCCTGCGACAACGGCGACGAATGTGCTACGGACAGATGCCAGAACGGTGCATGCGCACCGGCGACTGCGTGCGCCAACAATGGTGATCCGGCACCGGGCGGTAACGAAAACATTGATAAAGTGATCACGGAAAACAGCGAGCCCGTGTACCTTTTTTCCGGTGAATACTACCTGGAGCGCGAAGACCTTCGAATACCCGGTCGTGGCTTCGATTTCGTGTGGGCACGGAAATACCGCTCGCGCGAGCTTGATGAATCGCAACCATCGGCGCAGGGCGTCAATTGGGACTTTTCCTACAACCGCCGCGTGGAATTTGCCGGGGTCAATCGGATCGTCCACGATGGCGATTCCCGCCGAGACGTCTTTGTACCGGCGGGAAGCAATCTCTGGACATCGCCGGGGTTCTTCCGCGAATTGACTCTTGAGCTCGACGGAACCTATGTCCTCACCTTCCCGGACATGCTTCAATGGATCTTCCGACCGTTGGACGGCAGCGTCGCCCAAGGCCGCATCCAAGAAATCAAAGACCGCAACGGCAATCGGATGACGTTCGACTACGACCCCGCGGGGCGGCTGATCAAAATCTATGACACGCTGCATACAGTCTTGCACCCTCGAGACGTAACCATCGAATACAACTCCGATGGGTTCATCGAATTCGTAAGGGACTGGGTAGGTCGGCAGGTCCAGTATGAGTACTACCAAAACGCGGACGACGGCGGCTCCTTTGGAGACTTGAAGTCCGTAACGTACCCGATTGTCGAAAACACCCCGGACTTTCCAATTCCGCCGGGGCACCAGTTTGAAGACGGCAAGACCTGGACGTACACCTATTCCGAGAACACCGGCAACCCGGAGCGCGATCACAATCTCAGGACGATCACCGACGGTCGTGGCCAGACATATCTCACGATTACGTATTCGTCGGCCTCGGATCCGGCGTCACCGATCTTTGATCGCGTGGTTTCCGTTCAATATGGGAGCGGGTCATATCATTACGTCTATGTGGGCCAGACGCCTTCTCCAGCCAACAATTTCGCCACGACCAAGACCATCGCCAAAGACCGCGTCGGAAATGTGGAGGAACTCTTCTACGACGCCATGAACCGACTCGTCTTGCGTCGAGAGTTTACCGGCCGGGCCAATCCGGATATCCCAACGACGGAGTTCTCGAATCGCCCCACGAACAAGCTCCGAGCCGGCGATCCGGACTCGTTCACGACGAGCTATGAGTACGACGCCGATTCCTTACTGATTCGCAAGGTCCTGCCGAACGGCAACAGCATCGAATACACTTATGACGTGTCCAATCCGGATCCCCGCGCTCGAGGCAACCTCTTACAGGAACGGTGCCTCCCCGGAGGGCTGGGCGGCGACCAAACCGAAATCCTGCAAAGTTATACCTATGATCCCGACTTCAACTTCGTGGCCACGCACACGAACGGCCGCGGGTTCACAACGACGTACACCCATGATCCGGTCAACGGCGACCTTCTGCAGATCGACCATCCGACCGTCACGCTCGGCGTACTCGGAGGCGGATCCCAGCCGATTGTGGACGAATACGAATACAACGCTTTCGGCCAGATGACGCGCCATGTTCATCCGGGCGGTCGCGTCGATGAGTTCACGTACCATCCATCCGGTTTCCAGTTGGGATACCTCGAAAATGAAATAATCGACGCCCCGGGATTCACCCTCACGACGACCAAGACGTACGACAAGGTTGGAAACGTGCGATCGGTGACCGATCCGCGGGGCAACACGGAGCAGTACATTTACAACCAGCTCAACCAGATCGTCCGGCACATCTCCAAGCCGCCTTTTTCGTACGAAACTGATTCGTTCTATGACGACAACAACAACTTAATCCGAGTTGACGTGCAGAATGTCGACGATCAGGGTGTCCTTCAAACCAACACCCATCTGACGACGACCTATGAATACGACATTCTCGATAACCGAACCCGAATGACTCGGGAAGTCGACCCAAGTCGGAACATCGTCACGGAGTATGAATACGACAACAACCAGAACCAGACGCTGATCCGCTATGGCGAAGCGACCAACGGGACACAGCCCCGAAACGTCGTGCGAACCCTGTATGACGAACGAGACCTGGCATTTCGGCGCATCCGTGCCGAGAGTGATCCGGCGCAATCGACGACCCAGTACGATTACGACCCCAACGAAAACAAGGTGACAGAGCGCGTTGGCCTCGAGGCTACGCCACGGATCCACACGTACGCCTATGACGGTTTCGACCGACCGGTAACCGTGGCCGATCCGATGGGAAACCTTACGACGGTTCACTACGACGCCAACGGCAACCGAACAAGCTCGCGTAACGACGGCGAAATTACCGACCTCCCCGGTAACACCGGCAACGTCAGGCTCTCAGAATCAACCTTCTCTTACGACGAGGTGGATCGACTCTTCCGCATCGACGCTGCTTTCTTCGAACCGCCCGCCGGCACGCCCATTGCCGACGGGTTCTCAACAACCCGCAAGTTCTACAATCCATTTTCCCAGATCATTCGTATCGAGGACGACAACGCCCATGTGACCGACACCGTCTACGACACGGCCAATCGCCGCAGCGTCGTGACCGATGCTAAGCTAAACACCACGACGTATTCGTACGACGCCAACTCCAACATCACTGGGATCGTTGAACGCGAAAAATCCGACCTAATCAACCCGGACCAGTCGTTCACAACGACCTCGGCCTATGATTCCCTCGATCGTCGGATCCAGACCATCGACAACGTGGGCAACACAAACGCTTATGACTATGACTCGCGCGGCAACCGCACCGTCACTGTCGACGCCCTCAATCACGAAACCCGATACACGTACGACGGCCTCAACCGGCTCACGGCCACCACTCGCGATCTCGACGGCGATGGTGCCGACGGAAACGGATCGGACATCGTGACGACGCAGGCGTGGGACGACACGTCACGCCTCATTTCGCAGGCCGACGACAACGGCAATGCCACGCGCTACGCATTCGATGCGCTGAACCGGCGTATCTTGACCCGATACGCCGATGGCACGCTGGATCAAGTCGGAATCGGCGCCGCCTGGCCCAATCCACTCGCGCCGCCAGAGCTAGGCGGCTTCGGCACTGGCTTCGATGTCCACGACAACAAGACCACCATGGCCGACGCCAACGGCAGCATCGCCACCGCCACATACGATTTGCTCAACCGACAGACGGGCAAGTCCATCAATCCCGCGGCCGGCGTGCTTGGAACCACGGCCGAATCCTATCAATACGACGGCTTATCGCGCCTCGTGCGCGCCGAAGACGACGACTCCATCGTCACCCGCGAATACGATTCACTTGGCCACGTGACGAGTGAAACGCTAACCGTCGATACGGGCATTGAGCAAACGATCGGCACGCTCGTCAGCACATTCGACGGCGTCGGAAACAAGATGACGTGCACCTATCCCGGTGGCCGGGAGGTCACCCGCACCTACGACCCGTTAGATCGCGCCAAAATGATCTCCGACGCCGGCGGAACGATCGCCGAGTATGACTACATCGGCCCCTCGCGCGTCGAACGCCGCGAATACGGCAACGGCACGCAAGCCGATTACGCCTACGACGGCATCACCGGCATGTCGAATCCGCCCGGCGACTTCGGCGTCCGCCGCATCATCGGCACGACCCACCAACGCATCTCCGACATGACGGTTCTGGATCAACGTACCTTCACCTGGGACCGCATGTACAACAAGACGCAACGGAAGGACATTCGCGCTGGTGGGCCGGAACTCACGCACGACTATTCCTATGACGCCATCTACCGGCTGACCCACACGACCGTAACCGCCCCCGGACCAATCACCGTCCGAGATACCGATTACGACTTCGACGGCGTCGGCAACCGCACGACCGTCGTCGGAGATGACTGCCCCGGTCCCTACACCCTGGACCCGACGACACCCGAACCCACGGATTCCCAGGTCAATCAATATACGACGACCCCTTGCAACGCCCGCGAATACGACGATAACGGCAACTTGACGCTGATCGATGACCCGCCATCGGGCGGCCCCACCCTCACTAATGTGTCCTACGACTATCGAAACCAGATGGTCGTATTCAACGACGTGACCGACGGCGTATCGACGAGCTACGCCTACGACGCCTTGGGCCGGCGCATCCAGAAGATTGTCGATGATGGCGGCGCCCCTATTGAAACCCGCTTCTTCTACGACGGCTGGCAGGAGATCGAGGAACAAGACGACAACGGGGCGACCCTGGCCACCTACGTCTTCGGTCTGTACATCGACGAAGCCCTCACCATGCGCCGCGACACGGATATGCTCGGCGGGCCGGAAGACTATTATTACCACACCGACGACCTCTACAACGTCGTGGCCGTCAGTGACTCCACCGGTTTCGTTGTAGAACGCTACGAATTCCAGGACTACGGCCGACCGGAGGTCTTCGACGCCGCGGGCACGCCCGTTTTGGAATCTCAAATCACGAATCCAATTCTTTTCACCGGCCGCCGCTTCGATCCCGAATCCGCCTGGTACTACTTCCGCACCCGCTACCTCGATCCCATCGCCGGGCGATTTACGACGCGCGATACGATCGGAATCTGGACCGACCATTCCAATCTCGGGAATGCCTCTGCATATGTTTCTAGTAATCCTTGGACGTATTTAGACCCATTGGCAACGGAAAAACCTTCCAACGATAATTGGTTTCGCAGAAACCTATTGGAACTCTTGAAACTCCCATTCCGTCTTGTCTCTGGAGAACCGTTGAATGGGAATTGGGCCGGAGAGGGACACAGAGTAGACGAGTCTGGCAGATCACTCCCGCCGCTAGGTCCCTATGACGAAGGGGCAATGAAGCACGATTTTGGCTACGATCGCGCCGGAAGGGCTGGCATTTCTGGGGCTTTGAACCCGTTTGCCGGTGATGTTGCGGATACTGATATCGCCTTGAGCGAAGCATCAGCGGAATCCTTCGGCAAGAACAATTCCGCTGTTAGCGAAGGCTTCGCCATCGCTTCTATACCCCTTTTCGCTATGCTTGGAGCTGTCAAAAAGGTTGTCTCACTCTCTGGGGAGAGAATCAAGTCCTTGGTCTCACCCTCAACCGATCCATCTGGTAGAGTGGAAAGGAGAGACGACGGCCAAATACGCGAGATCCTACCTCGAGTACACCCAGGCGGTGAAGGGCGTGACCCTTTTTCGTATATCACTATCCCAACTTCAATCGACAATGGAAGCTTGTCCATTATCGTGGTACCTGGTGAAGGTCTTAGTCCAAGTGGGGTAGGTCTCATACATCGAATTAATTTTTGAATTGGATGGGACGGGTGGCATGTCGATGCTCGCGTGTGCATCCCTTTGGCTGTCACAGGGCGCCTTCCCACTTGGGTGTTCCCAATCGGGCATCGCGCCATCGCTCTGGCAAACCTTGTGGGCCGCGGGGATGGCGGTGTGAAGATCGCCACTGCTGGGACTCAGTCCTCGGCTTCGTGCAGGTGGGCGATGGCACGGAGGTGGTGGGTGTAACGTCCGAAACAGCGAAGCGACTGCAGGGATCAGCCGTGCGGCCAGGACTCACGCCATGTGCGACGCGACTCCTGGAGTAACTCCAACAAACCATCAACGGAACGTGCGCTGTCGGACCCTACGAAACAGGACGTGATCAGCATGGGTCTACGCTCCCGCCCAGCGTCGACTTCGCATGGCTTTGATAACGGGCCCTCGGCGCAAGGTGGTCGAGGTAGCGGGCGGTGGTGGCAATACTGCTGTGGCCGAGTTGGCGGGAGATGATGGCGATGTCGACACCCTCGATACGGAGTTGAGCGGCGTGGGTGTGGCGGAGTCCGTGGGCCTGGACGCGCTTGTCGATGCCGGCCCTGGTGCCCAGACGTTTGAGCATGACCCAGCCGTAACAGTCGCCATTCGGAGCCTTGGAGCGTGCAGAAGACAGATGGGGCCCGCCAGGGCCGAGGTGTGATCGCTCGTCCAGCCGTGTTCTATGACAGCGCGGGCTTCAGCTCCCCATCCTCCGCTCCATCGCCTCGATTAATCGGCCCAGGTGACCCACGGCCGGCCGTCCGGTCGGATGATGTCGAACAGAGACCGGACCTGCAATGTCTGGGGTGGTGCTGGCTGAGCGTCCGTGTCGTCCGGCACGATCCGCGCTCCGCAGTAGTACGCCGCCGCGCAAGTGTTGTATAGGGCGTCCAGCCAGTGGTTCTGGCGCCGTACCCGTTCCCACTGCACCACCACGCCCTTTCCGGCGACGTAAGCCTCGACCTTGTGCTCGGCGGTCAGGTGTCGAGCCAGGGACAGATGCTCCGCCGGCGCTGCCCGGTACAGGGTCATCGCCCCGGGCTGACCCAGGGGCGTGCGCAGCCGCTGCTGCACCCAAGTCTTCCAATGATCGGCGTCCACCTCCATGCGGTGGATCCGTTCCGCGGGAAGCCAGCAGACGTTGAAACCC
>Ga0137431_1000561_pt1 | contig 12973 bp, 19 predicted proteins | sample EasRivERMZT800_2_FD_104646 | JGI IMG/M metagenome (GOLD analysis project Ga0137431, IMG submission 104646) | Soil microbial communities from meander-bound floodplain in the East River, Colorado, USA - East River MetaG ERMZT800_2 | ecosystem: Environmental > Terrestrial > Soil > Floodplain ... | reverse complement strand
AGACAAAGCGGGCCCTCTCCAGAGAAGAACTGAAACTGCTCCTCGAAGATGCCTGGGCGGATACCGCGATGGTGGCCTATGTCCTGGATGTCCCGATCAATCGAGTCCGGGCATGGATCAAGTCCAAGAAAGTCATAGCGGTCAAGAAGCTTGGCCGCTGGTACGTTCAACTGGAACAGTTCCGTTCTGCCTTCTTCTTAGAGGATCTCCCAGGGCGGTATGCCACTCGTGTCGGAAAATCAAAGATTCCGGCATACGTCCGTGGTCTCCGTCACGACTTCTGGAGAGAGTTAGAGGCGGGTCGGATCGAGCCTCTACCGTTGAGCGGCCCCGTGAAGAAGCGGAGAAGCCTGCGCATCGATCCGGACGGTTAGGGCGGGTTCCGGGTTCCGGTTCTATCCGGATCGATGTACAGGCCCTATAGGCGGTCGGGGAGGATAGATGCCTATCAAGCTGAAAAAAGAGACAAGTAGCGGAGTCTATACCAAAGAAGATGTGGAAGCCCGGGAGCCGTATGAGATTGTCTCCCATTCGGTTACCCAGTTGTCGATGGCGCTACGATGTCCGCGCCAAAGATTCTTCAGATACAGGATCGGTCTGAAGATCCCGCCCGGAGGAGCCATGATCATCGGACGTGGCGTCCACAAGGGTGCTGAGATGTCACTAAAGAAGAAGCAGAAGACAGGCAAGCTGCTGAAGGACAGCGACGCCAAGGACATCTGCGTCGAGTACACCCGCAAGGTGCTCAAAGAGGAGCCCTGGGATGGGGAGGCAAATGCGGGCGACCTGATCGATGACTCTGCCGTCATGATGGATGTCTGGCAGGAGAAGGTGGGTCCCAAGAAGAAGCCGCTTCACCCGGAGTCGGATGAGTGGCCGAAACTCGTCAAGTCCTGGGAGAAGGTCAAGCACATTGACTTCCTCAAGGAAGCTGATGAGGAGGAAGAGATCAAGGCCGACCACGACCGGAAGGAAGAACCATTCACCGGGATCGAGGCAGGCTTCACGATCAAGCTTCCTGGGGTAGACCACCCGGTGTCGGGATTCATCGACGTGATCGAACAGCTGGGCGGAAACCGGGTGGAGGTTACAGACACCAAGACTTCCGGCAAACGGAAGTCTGAGCTGGACCTTCGCACCTACCAGCTGTGGCTGTACGGACTCGTCTGTCGGGCCATTGGCCTCAAGCCCGTCAGGCTCAAGTACGACGTGATCATCAGACCGAGGCCAAAGTTGCCTGGTGGCGACTATCAACCACTCAGCATCCAAGTAGGGGATGATACTCCCTACAAGCACGTGGTGGCGGCTTTTCGCTACCTGGAAAAGATGGACGCTGATGGAAGCTATCCACCCAACTATGGCCAACATTGTAGCTGGTGTGGTTATCGCGATCTATGCGACAAGGTATCTTCCGTCAAGACGTTCGCGGCGTGATATGGGCTACAGCCATAAATGGAGTACGAAAGATGAAAAGGGGTACCAAACGTGCGAGAGGTGCGGGGTCCGCGCGAAAGGCAAGGCGGGCAACGCGAACACCTTCTGGGTCCTCAAAAACGGCAGGACGATCTTTCAACGTCCCGATTGCTCTCGTGAGCAAGCTGTGGGAAACCCAAGACAATCTGGCCAACCAAATAGATTTCTGCGAGAGCAGGATCAAGTGGTTCCAGAGATCAAAGAAGGCTCTGGAGCACGCACTTCAAATCCTCAATTTGGTTAGGCCATTCGAGAGGGATGATGAGGAAGAGGAGGAGTATGATGGATGAGGAGCAGGGGCTTGAGGATTCCCTTGAGGGGCTGATCTCCAACAAACATGAGTTGGAAGAACTCAAGGCAAAGCGTGATGACATTGAAAGGCGAATCCGGGGCGTCGAGGAGGCACGGCAAAGACTTGAGAAAGACTTGGCCCCCTGCGTATCCAAGGATAACCCCAAGCGGCACTTCGCTGTCGGGAGCACCCTGGTCATCGCGCACTGGTTTCGAGACGACAGTATTTCGTTCCAGATTCATGACTTGGAGATCATGACGTGAAAAAGGATTGGCCCGAGATCGTGTACGGCGTAGGTTGTACGTGGTGGGAGTCAATCAGCAAGGTGGCGCAGACACCAACTGGCTTACCGATCTGCCCTCACTGTGCCAGTGTTCTCATGCAGGTTCCGAACATCGACTCCTGGTGGAAGGGTATCGACAAGAGGGTTGGGACCGACCAGCCAAAAAACTTCCACCAGATGGTCGAGTGGCAACGAGGGAAGTGCTTCAAGAACATGGCGACAGCATGGGAGGAATACCGCAAGGTAACGGGAGAGACAAAGTGTGCTCGGTGTAACGGCTGCGGGAGTATCGCGGACTCCGAACAGGGAGAACCGTGGACCTACTGGGCTGAGCTTCCGAGGGGATCGAATGCGGCAGTGGTGTTGGGAGTTGTGAAACCCATCCCATGCCCGGTGTGCGACGGATCTGGAGTCAAACTGTGACCAACCATCATGATGAAGAGCGTGAGCGAGAGAACAGCGTGGAAGCTGCCAGGATCAAGGCCCTGGCGGATGAGTACGAAGCTGAGATGCATGCCGTCCAAACCGGAGTCAAGATCAAGCAAGAAGTCGATCCGGTCAAGGAAGATTACAAGGATCTTCGGGTCGGCATCAACTCCGCTCATGTCAGCGATTCGGCTTTGGTAGCGATCCTTCTGCGGAAGGGGATCATTACCAAGGCTGAGCTTCACGAGGCGCTGGTCGAAGCGGCCAGGAAAGAGAAGAAGATGTACGAGGCGCACTTGAGCAACATCCTCGGGGAGAAAGTCACCTTGCTATGAGCGACGATCCAGCAGTCGATCTGGCTGAGATGTTGAGCGGCAAAATCGGGATGATCGTTCCGGATGATCTCGGTGTCATCGCGATCACGATGTCCCAAGACACTGCGGATGAGTACAACCGGCTCCTGGCCCTCCACAAGAAGCAGAGGGAGAAGAACCGGGAGATTGTCTTCGATGAGCTTCCGACCAAACAGAAGACAAAGCAGCTCTACCCCAAGAGCATGACGACCAAAGAGCGGGAGGAGACCATCGACAGTGAGATCCGCCTCTCACGCAAGGCAATGGCTACGATCATCGAGTGGGTCGTTCACGCCCATCCCGAGATCCCGCCTGCGATCCAGCAAGCTGTGACCACTTACCACCGTCAAATGAAACCCATCAACAAGGCACTGTAACCATGGCAATGAAAGACAGCCAAATTCAGACTCTGGCCGATGATCTCATGCGCAATACGCAGATGTTCCTGGGCAGAACCAACACCTATGCTGAGCAGCTGAAGGTGCTTGAGATCTTCGAGAGGCAACTTCAGGATGAGATCCGGGTCACTAAGGAAAACGTGAGGATCGAGGAAGGTGATGCCAAGCCTTGATGCCTGTCCCTTCTGCCACGAGCACTACGATGTGTTCAAGGGCCACCAGTGTCCGACCGGACCCAAGGGCGATGTAGCCGCAGTCACTAAGGAAGAAGAATGACCCGGCCAAGTATCCGGCTGATCTGTAACGCTTGCTCCGCTGAGATGAGCTACAAGATCGCGGCCGACTTGCATGTTTGTCCGGCGTGCGGCGAGACAAAGAAGCTGAGTCTCGTGACCGGCAAGCACCACTGGGAGAAACGGAAGAGTGGCTGGCAGGAGTGTAGCCTGTGCGGGATCTTCAGGAAGCCCCGGAAGCGCACGAAGAAGTCACGAGCCAAATTCAAGCTCATGAGCGATGAGGGGCGCCCACTTATCTGGCTCCCGGCCTGTAGGCCTGTTGTTGGATAAAAGGAAAAGGAAAAAAGGAAAACAGGGGTATGGGGGTACCTCACCTCTTTACAAATCACAAAAAGAAAAACTTTTCCTTTTCCTTCCTCACGGCACGGCGGGGGTACCCCCATACCCTCCCTTTCCTTTTTTCTATTTCCTTTTCAAATCAGCTTTCTCAGCACCCCCTATTACTATCTACTACTACTTACATCGTTAGTACGTCGATGAGTAGCGGTTGAGAGGTAGGGAGGTATTAGCCAGTATTTGCCGGCCCGTGATTGGTTTCTTTCTTAGGGGCTGATCTGGGCGGGCGCGACACAGCAGGCGCTCACATGGACAGAGCGGTGCGCTCCAGAATCCTAACGAGCGGTGTGGGACGGCCTGATGTACGGACGTGGGGTGTTCTCATTTCCGAGGGGCTCTGAAGGGTGTAGGCTTTTCGGCTCTGTAGGCCAAAGCCCTCAGACCCCGCTCTTTTCACGCACGGCGGTGAGGCTCGACTCAGAGACCTCACCCGGATAGGATAGAAGCCTTCACCCCATGGGGGTAGAAAGAGAGTGCGACAGTGCCATTGAAACTGAAGAAGTCATCCGAAGCAGGCGCGATGCGGCGTATGCCTCTACTGCCGGATGACGAATACTTGCCGGGCAAGATCGTCGAGCTGGAAGTGTTCGACGCGGACACCAAGTTCGGCAAGAAGAAGAAGGTCAGGTTCGTCATCGAGTTGAAGGATCACAAAGATCCTCACAGCGAGGGAGGCAAGGAGCCTCGCAGGGTGTCGGTGAAGTGCAACCTGCCCGAGAAGGGACGAGGCGTTCACGAGAAGTCGAACCTGTACAAGTTCGTCTGCACTGTCGTGGGTTCCGACCCATGGGAGGACGATGACGAGTTTGACATCGAGGATCTCGTGAAGAAGAAGTTGCCTGTCCGGGTCATGCTCACGACATCCGAAGCGATGGAGCAGACCATCCTCAACGACGACGATGAGGAAGAGACGGTGGACGACTACCAGTACCAGTACGTCACCTCGTACCGCGGCGCCAAGAACAGCAAGAAGGACGACGCCGAGGATGAGGGTGAGGATGAGGAAGAGGAAGAGGAGGAGGAGAAGCCCAAGAAGGGCAAGAAGCCCGTCAAGAAGTCCAAGTCCAAGGACGAGGATGAGGATGAGGACGAGGAAGAGGAAGAGTCTGAGGACGAAGATGAGTCCGACGACGAGGATGAGGAGGAAGAGGAAGAGAAGCCCAAGAAAGGCAAAAAGGGTGCCAAGTCAAAGAAGGATGACGAAGAAGAGGAGGCAGACGAGGAGGAAGAGGAAGATGAGGAATCTGAGGAGGATGGAGACGAGGAAGAAGAAGTCAACGAAGACCTGAAGCTGCCGGACGCCATCTTCAAGCCGCTCAAGAAGGGCCTGGAGAAGAAGGCAACCAACGAAGCCGGCAAGAAGAAGGTCATCGAGGTCATGAAGAAGTTGGGCGTCAAGAGCATGTCCGACCTTCAGACGGTCAGCGAGGACAAGGCCCGCAAGATCGCCAAGCTGTGCGGGGTGGACCTGCCCGAGTCCGAAGAGGATGAGGAAGAGGCTGATCTGGGCTTCTTGGGGAAGAAGTCCAAGACCAAGAAGAAGTAGCCAGAGAGGGCGGCATGTTCGGTCTGGGGGCTGATCCTCTCAACGCAACCGGGTCAGCCCCCGGCTTTTATCCGGAGGGAACATGATCTCTGACTCCACCCTGGACAGGATCCAGGACTCAGTATCTCTCGTTGAACTCTTCGAGCGCGAAGGGATTCAACTCAAGGCAACAGGCAAGGATAAGTTTGCTTGTTGCCCTTTCCACGACGAGAAGACACCATCGCTGTCGGTCAACGATAGGTTCTTCCACTGCCTCGGGTGCGGAGAGCACGGGAACCACTTCCAGTTCCTGATGAAGCACAAGAAGGTTAGCTTCATCGAGGCAGTCAAGCAGGTTGCTGTTATGGGGAAGGTTCCCCTGGACAGCATAGACTTCGGGGAGGCACAGATCCAGCATGAGACAACGGAGAAGCGAGACAAAATCCTCGCCGCTGCCGTTGCCTACTGGAAGCGGACCTACAAATCCACTAAGGAAGCAAAGAAGTACATCAAGAGTCGAGGCATCAGCGCGCAGGTAGCGGAACAATATGAAGTGGGCTACGATGACGGTGAGCTGAAGGGCCACCTCATCGCGGACTGCGGATTCGATCTGCGCGATCTGCGGACCATGGGTCTGGTCAACGAGAAGGGAAATGACCGGTTCTGGGGTAGGGTGGTCTTTCCCATCTACAAGGACGACAGGGTAGTCAATGTCTGTGGGCGGAGTCTCCAGAATGACGCGAACATCAAGTACCTCAATCTCCATGAGAATGAGGGGGTGTTCAACTTCAACCTGGGCAGGAGGGAGAGGGAAGTATGGGCAGTCGAAGGTGTGATCGACGCGCTGGTCATGATCAGCAACGGTGTCCCGAATGTGGTAGCCCACTTAGGGACGCAAGGCTTCAAGGACAGCTATCTGAATGCCTTGAAGCGCTCAGGGGTATCGCGTTTGCTCTTGCTTCCGGATCACGACGAGCCAAAGGGATCGGCAAAGTTTCCCGAATCATACAAGACTGCCGCAGTCACTTCTGCTCGGGCTCTCAACCAAGGGCTCGACGTGATGGTGGGAGAGATACCAGAGGCAGGCGAAGATCCCGCTGACTTCTTCTCCAACACAGGTTCGACCGACAAGATCAAACTCTTCGAGCCGCTGCGCTGGGTTCGTGAGCGGACGGCGATCAGTGATCCTATCTTAGTGGCTCGTAGGCTCAGCCCACTGGGAGCAGGACCAGATGTCTCGAAAGAGTTTGAAATGGCGGTGGGCGGTCAGAAGTGGAGGATGCTCAAGTCGAGCCAGACATCCTCGGGGCTCAAGGGATGCCTTCTGATCGAGAACAAAAAGGGTCGTGAGGTTTTCAAGGACCATGTCGATCTTTGGTCTACCACTCGACGCCGGAGCATTTCCAAAGAGGTGGGGCTGGACGAAGAGATCGTCAACATCATCTGCTCGGTTCTGGAGAAGCAGTTTGATACCATCAGCATCTTGGACCGTGAGGAGCGGCGAGCCTACAAGATCGCCAAGTCCAAGAACGCCCTGCCTGAATACGCCGAAGAGTTAGCCGCAGAGCTACGGAATAGCCCAACTCTTCTGGAAGACATTCGCAACGATGTCACGTCGATGGGCTATGTCGGTGAGGACATCAACAAGGTTCTCCTGTACCTGATCGGTCTGTCCGCGAAGATGACTGAGCCGCTCGGTTGCTTCATCGCTTCCGATTCAGGCGCTGGTAAGTCGGCGCTTGTCGAGGTAGTAGTGAAGTTGTTCCCGAACGACCATGTCCATCTTATCAGTAGAATGACCGACCAGGCATTGTACTACATGGACGAGCATGGACTCAAGAACAAATGGCTCATCGTGGCGGAGCGGTCCGGTATTGAACAGTCGGAGGCTGCTGACTTTAACCTACGGACATTCTTCTCAGAAAAGAAGTTGGTACTTCTTCGCCCTGAGAAGAACGAAGTTACTGGCACATTTGAGAGCAAGACTCACACCGTCTACGGTCCGATTGCCTACACCGAGACCACTACGGCTCTTGGTGTTCACGATGAGAACGCAACGCGACTGATCGAAATGAACATTCGGGAGTCTGATGACCAGACTGCCGCGGTTCACGACTATCAACGTAACATGGTGATGATGGACACTGCTTCGGCTCGGGCGCTCGATAAGGCCCGGAAGAGGCTCGTGATGAAGCACAAGGCATTCATCAATAGCCTCAAGCAAGTTGAAGTGCGAATCCCTTATGCCGACAGAATCACCTTCCCGACGAATCTGACCCGTGCCCGTCGTGACCTCCTGAAGTTTCTGAACCTGATCAAGACGATTGCCTTTGCCCATCAGTTCCAAAGAGAGATCGTGGAAGAGGATGGGGTCTCTTTTGTTGACGCGACAGTCGAGGATTATGAAATGGCGTACCATCTTTCCAAGGACGCGATCCGAAAGGCATTCTCTGCGGTGCCTGAGCGGAGTATGGATCTGCTCCAAGAGATTTTTCAAGTCCTGAAGGATTCCAAGACAGGGCTGATCGACATCGAGGATGATGAGCTGTCCACCTTCACGATCAAGGATCTCATCGACGCCGGGGTCAAGCGATCACCGCCGACGATCAGGAAGTATCTTGCCCCGCTGATGGATCAGGACATCGTCGAGCCGATGGGACAAGGCGGTCGAGGCAGAGGGAATGTCTCTCGGTTCAAAGTCAAGATAGCTGCCCTCGACGATGCTGTTGACGTCTCCGCCAAGGAGATCATCAAGCCGAAGAAGATGCGTGAACTCGTTGGCGCCGCCCCTAAGAGAAAGGTCAAGGTGGGCGATGAGTTCGATTTTAACGCCTGAGTGCCTGGCCTGTACCGCATGCAGGCTCGGTCGGAGCGGGCCACGGACGCAGGTAGTACCTACCTACAGCCCCGACTACGAGGACGTGCCCGTGGCCTTTGTAGGCGAAGCGCCGGGGGCCACGGAGGATGCGACGGGGATTCCGTTCAAGGGTAGGTCTGGTCGTGTTCTCAACGGGATCATCAAGTACCTCGGACTGCGCCGTTCGGAGGTGTTCATTGGAAACGTTGTCCGTTGTCGCCCCTTCCAAGAGGAGCCCTACAGCAACAAGCCTACCAAGAAGCAGGTTGCTATTTGCTATCGGAAATGGCTACATCCTGAGCTGGTACGGGTCAAGCCTCGTTGTATCGTTGCTCTCGGCAGATATGCTGCCGACGCGCTCCATGGTGATCTCTGGAGACTCGGTGCCCTTACTACTGTCCTTGGTGGGATACCCGCCCAGAAGTCAGTGACGTTGGTTTCGCTTCTCCATCCGGCCTACTGGCTTCGGACCAAAGATCCGAAGTTCAGATGGCAGGTCATCAACCTGAAGCGGATCTTGAAGAACTGGAACGAGGTCATCGAGAAGATGGAGCTACGATGAAGATCCTGGCTCTTGACGTTTCCCTGACCAGCACTGGCTACGCTTTCTGGGACACCCGAGAAGATGAAGCATTATCCGTTGGTGCAATACGAACCAAGTCCAGAGGTTTGCCGCGATACCGAGAGATTCTTGCGACAGTTGAGCGCATTAAGCGAGCATTTGGAGCGGTCGATGTTGTTGTCTTCGAGGGTTATCCATACTTCCTGTTCGGATTCCAAAAGAAGGGAAGGAATGGCGGGGGCAAGTTTTATCGAAGCGAGCATGGTCAGGGCCCAGGTAATCAGATCTTTGGGCTTGCCGGGATAACAGAAATGATCAAGATGAAGGTCCACTACCAATGGAACCTTCCCTACGCAAGCATCTCACCGAGCAGCATCAAGAAGTATGCGACCGGATTCGGCAAGGCCGGTAAGCCTCAGATGATCGATGCCTTGGAGTACGAGCACGGAATCACTTTCAAGACTGACGACGAAGTAGACGCATGGTATATTGGGCAGCTTGCCCGAGCCGTGATTCTCTTCATTAGTGAAGAAGAGAAGCCAGAAGCGAAGCACCGACTTGAGGCGGTCAAGGGAGTGCTTGAGGCCAACAACCCGGAGGGAACATGGAACTGGTTAGAGAATGAGCCGTTCGCCCAACTGTGGGGAAGAAAGAAGGCATTCAAGAAGAGGAAGCGACATGCCAGAGGAAAGAGACAGCGTTCCGGTTCTGACGATCTCGACGTACAAAGAGAATGGTATAGCTCCAACGCTTCTCAGAGGAGTTAAGTGCCTGGTCGTCAATGCGGAGTGCTACACCAGAGAGCAAGCGGACAAAATGATCGAGTTGATCCGAGAAGTCAAGGTAAGGATGTGGCCATGAAGATTGTTGTGCTGGGCGCCGGTCCTGCGGGACTCATCGCCTCGCTGATGATCCAGAGAGCCTTCCCGAAGGCAGAGATCACCTTGATCGACAAGAAGCCTGTCGACAAGTTCAGCGAGCCTGAGGTGAAGCATCCCTTCTTCATCCACGAGGACATCGGTCCGCTTCTGGGCGTACCGTTGAAGAAGGTCAGGATCAGCGAGTCGGTGCTGAGCGACAAGAGTCCTGCGGAATGGGCCAACTACTATTCGTGGAACACCATCGGCTTGTTGACCCCGAATGTGATTTGGGAGTTTGACAAGCCATTCCGGGTTCGCGAAGCGTTCATGGCGGATCGTCTCACACACGGTCTGTTCGAACAGCTCAACCCTAATAGGGTGAATGCGGTAGGCGGCATTTCTCTGGAGGGCATTGACCTGGGACTCAAGATGGTCCAATACTGTGAGGTGGGAGTTGTGAGACCCAACACCTACCATGTACCGTATGACTATCTGATCAACACCATCCCGCTTCCGATGTTCCTGAAGCTGTCTGGACTCATCGACAAGCGGCCGTTCCCGAAGATGGCTAACTCCCCGATGCTCATCTTCACCTGGGACCAGAGGAACAATCCCTTCTACAACAAGGTGGCTCAGATCTTCTTCAACCCGGAGAGCAATCGAGGGTTCACCCGATTCGGAAACATCTTTGGTCAGGTCACCTGGGAAGCGCCATGTTCGGCGGACCCTGACTCGTTCGATCTCCACCAGTATCCGATCAACTTCCCTTGCGGCTATCACGGACTTGCTACCATCCAACCGGAGAAACATACCCCACCGCTACGCTTCATCCCAGCGGACGAGCGAGCCATAGACACCGAGATTTTCAGATTGACCCGAGAGCACGACATCCTCCAGCTGGGCCGCTATGCGACCTGGAGATACCGGAGGGTGGACCACCTACCTGGCGACATGACCAAGATCGTTGACCACATCTTCAAGGAATCATGAACATGTTGGAGAGATACGAACCTTCGGGGCAAGCACGAACGGTGATCGGTCCATTCACGACCGTCACTTCAGTCGGTGAGCCCGAGCTTGAGTTGTCCGTGATGAAGCGCATGTTCACGGGCATCGCAGCTACCTGGGGCCTGGACAACTACGATCCTGAAAAGGAATCGGATGACTACATCCAGGCCGTCGTGATCCGCGCTCTCTGTGGAGACTTCTTCTTAGGAGCCCACGAGGAGGCGCTCAAGTTCACCTTCAAGATCACCAATGCGAGTCGAGGCTTGACGCACCAACTGGTACGCGCTCGCTTCGCCGCCTGGGGCCAGGAAGGGACTCGCGACACCAACCAGGAAAACTTCGACTGCCTGATGCCCGAGACAATCTCTTGGGTTAAGAAGCTGGCGGATGATTACAAGGACATCGTCGAGCGGATGCGTCTCTTCATCCGAGCGGCACACTCCGCTGGAATCCCGTTCCAAGATGCGAGCTACATAACGCCGAAGGGATTGCTGACGGATATCGTCGGCCACTTCGACTACCGGGCTCTGCGAGACTTCTGCGCCAACCGGCTCAGCAACACGATGCACTGGGAGATCAATCGGGTAGCTCGTCAGATGAAGATGGTCTTCATCGAGCACTATCCGATCCTCGGACTCTGGCTGATGCCGCGGTGCGAAGTGAGCGGTATCTGCCAATCCAAGGGAACCCTGTTCCCGCCGTGCGGGAAGCTGCCACTAAGGAAAGATCAATCGCCTACCCACGCCGCGACGGGCCAGCCCTACGCCCACCCGATCATGATGAACCCGGGAGCGGAGGGAGCGAAGGTCGCAGCGGAGCGGCTGGAGTATGAATCGGAGCAGGACGCACGGACCAGGATCAGCAAGTGGGCGCTCGATGTATTCAGGAGCCACGGCAATGCATCTACTCAACGGCAGCTCTTCCCAGGAACCTGAGAAGAAGCCGGAGATTCATCCGGCTGTTCTTCAAGGGCTCGCGACCTTCAAGGAGGCAATGACCCAGGTGGGTCTGATGCCCACGAAGGAAGAAATGCAGATTGTCTCTGATGTCCTCGTGCTGTCGACAACGGCAGCGATCCGAGCAGAGGCAGCGCAGTCAATGTTCACCCTCCAGCTCATCTACAACTACTTGAATGACATGATCTTGGTCGATAGGCCGCCCAATCGGGTCAACCGGAAGATCCATTCTCTCAAGAAGCTGATCGAGACAGGAGAGAGGGATGACAACATCCAAGAATACATCAAGAGGATGGAAGAGCGGAAGGCGCAAGCGCGAGCCAGAGGAGAGATTGATTGACCTCATCACCCTGCTTGGTATCACTCCGGTTCGGGATAAAGTGGATCCAATGCGGGTCAGATGGTTACTGTTCCGGTCCGATAGGTACAAACCAGCTCTCGGTCAGGCTCTCAGATCGGACTGGTTTGTGGATCGGAGTCTCTTGCCCCAAAAGCTGCGTAAGTGTTCCGATCACGTTCTTGGAAGAATCTACAGAGAAATGTATGACGACGCAAAAGCCGGAAGATGAGCCGACGCTCGACCACCTTCAGGAGCATCCTGGGGTGATGTTCTTCAAGATCCCATTCCCCGAGGGAGATCCCAAGAAGTCTGATGTCCAGTTCGTAGATGCGGCGTTGACTGCGATCAGCCACTACTTCACCGACGGCCGCAAGCGGTATGGCGACGAGTGGTTCCACGAAGAGAAGGCATGGCTGTCGGCCGTATGGGGGCTCCACAAGTTTGCGCGGCGCCTCCATAAGATGATCTTTCTCAGGACTCTGCCGATGGCCGAGCCCGAGAAGTTGAGATCCGACATGAAGGATGCCGCGGTGTTCGCTCTCTTTCTCTTAGTGACCGCTCAAGCCATGGGAGAGAAGGATGTCTAACGGGCACGTTCTTCACCGCTGCCTCGGACACTACGGTTACTACTTTGGTGTCCTGGTAGCGGCAAAGAAGGATCGGTCAGAGGGCTGCGGTGATTGCGTCCATATGGTAACTTGTAAGGCAACGACCAAGCAGCTGCTGAAGGACTTCTTTTGGGAGAGAGTCAAAGAGTTCACCATCCTTACCCGGACGAATGGCTACGAGCGAGCACTGGAGATCATGCATGACAAGTACGGACACGGCGACCCCTGGGACTCCCTCATCATCCGGAATGAAGAAGATGGTATGGCTGGTCGCCCTGCTGGTCATTTTCTGCGCACTGGCAATGCCGACGATCTTCGATTGGAAGACAAGCACGCCAAAGAAGAAGATCCAGGGGAGGGTGATTGACTACTTCGAGAAGGTCAGCGACAGCTTCGGATT
>Ga0137431_1000560_pt1 | contig 12974 bp, 15 predicted proteins | sample EasRivERMZT800_2_FD_104646 | JGI IMG/M metagenome (GOLD analysis project Ga0137431, IMG submission 104646) | Soil microbial communities from meander-bound floodplain in the East River, Colorado, USA - East River MetaG ERMZT800_2 | ecosystem: Environmental > Terrestrial > Soil > Floodplain ... | reverse complement strand
TTTCCAAGCCGGATGCCAGTGGGCGTTGATCGGCCCGTCGTCCCCGCACGACTCCAATCGCAAAGAAAGGTGCGCCAGTGAGCATTGCGGTGGCCGTGAACGATTCGTCAGCTCGTCGATGCACAAAAACCAGCAAAGGCGCCAGCGGCACCAATCCGGCGAGCACGAACGCGGTCATCGTCGCCAGTGCCGCACGCCACGGCGACGGCGACTCCAACCGCAGGCCCCATTCCTCGGTGAGCATGGTATTTACCCATTGCTGCCGGTCCTCCGTGATGACCGTCACCACCCGTTCGAGCATTTCGCCGTCAAACCCTTTGCCACGGAAAATCTGCCGTATTTCTTCCCGCTCGCCCTCTGGGATACTATCAATGTGCGCCTCTTCCATTAAGCGAAACCGCTCGACTAGTTGTTGGTCCGATCGCGCTCGAAGAAAGTTGCCGGCCGCCATGCTGAATCCGTCTGCCAGCAAATTGGCCAATCCCAAAACCAGGACAATTCCGTTCGATAATCCGGCGCCAGCGGCCCCGGCCACGATGGCCAACGTCGTCACGGCGCCATCGACTGCCCCCAGCACGAAGTCGCCTAGATAGCTATGGCTCCTGGCTCTGGCTAGTCGCTTAGCGATGGCCTCATTGGTATGATCGCGCTGCAGGAAATCACCGGTTGACTTCATAAGGGTATCCTCTGCACTCCGGGCGACCTGATATCGCGCTTAAGTGCCGTCGATCTTCGCATTTTCTTTGCCTGAGCATATCTCCCGTCGCGTGCCGAAGCCGCAATGGGTGACCGAGCCGAATGCGTCATGCTCAACAAGGGACCGCATGTTCGTCCGAGCCGTCCAGACCCTGGACGACATACTCCGGCGGATGCACGCCCACCAGTCCAAGAAGCTGTCACTGCTCCGCGGCTTGCGATTGGCCCACGACTTTTTCGCGGATTCGTCCAATGAATTACGTGCTGATCGTGGATGACAACCCCGTCGATCGTGAGTTGGCCAGCCAACTGGTGGTGCGGCACACCGCCCTATACACACAGTTCGCCAACAACGGATTGGAAGCGGTCGAGCGCTTGGAGGCTGACGCCGCGCGCGCGGTGTTGACCGATCTCCATATGCCCGAGATGGATGGACTGTCGCTGGTGCGGACCGTGCGGCGGCGGTTCCCAACGATACCCGTCGTCCTTATGACCGCGCACGGAAGTGAGGATATCGCCATCGAAGCCCTCGTCGAAGGAGCGGCCGACTACGTCCCTAAGCACCGATTGGCCTTGGACCTCTCGCGCATTCTTACTAGCGTCCTGGGCGCTGTCGCCGGTGATCGACGACACGACGAAATCACCCGCTGCCTACTCTACAAGCAGCTCCGCTATTCGATGGACAGCGACACTAACCTGATTCCACCGCTGGTCGATCAGTTACAGCAAGCCGCCTTTGATCTAGGACTCATCCCAGGGAGCGACCGTGTGCGGCTGGCCCGCTGTCTCGCCGAAGCGTTGCACAATTCGGTGACGCACGGCAACGGCGGAGGGGGCGCAAATTCTACGGCGGACTCATACAGTACGCTGATGGTTAACATCGCTGCCGAGTACACGCACACTGAAGCTCGCTTCATCATTCGCGATCAAGGCAAAGGGTTCGATCCGACAAGCGTGGTTGATCCGCGCGAGGAACCGCGCCGCTTGATAGCCGATTCCGGACGCGGCATGTCGCTGATGCGCCTTTTCATGGACGAGGTGACTTTCAATGCCACCGGCAACGAAATTACGTTGGTCAAGCGAAAGCCTGTTGGGCCGTCAGCATAGCCGTCTGCGGGAGATAGGTCTACTCATTGCCTTCTACATCATGATCCGCTGCCTCACCGCCAAAAGCCGTTTGAAGTACCTGGTTCTCCGCACACTCATGGGCTCGAAGGTCCGCAGCGAAAGTCTCAAATCTGTATTGCCATACTTTTCCATCGCCCTCTCCGGTCTTCATCGTAGAGATTAAACGTTCCAGCTCTCGGTCCAAGTGTGGATGCTCGTGCAGAAGATCTCTTGCTCTCGGACCTAGGCTGGGGCAGCGAGCAGCGGCCTCGTCCAGGCAGCCGCCCCCTTCTTCTTCAGCAAAATGTCGCCGCAATTCGTTTAGCAAGTCTTCCAGGCCATCCCGGATGCTCTTCAACATGGCTTGTGTCGAAGTTTCGCAGCTTGCGATCGCAAATTGGCGACCAATCTCCGCTAGAACACGGTTCAGCCGGTGGTGCTCCGCTTGGATGTGTTGCAGATACGTGCCGCATTGGTTTGCCCCGTTCATGTTGCGCTCCTCTCTTGATCCAATCGGCTCGCAATTTGCGGGCCAAGTGCGAGTGCCGCGAAAACCCTCGAACTTCTGTTGATTTTCGCTGCCAACTGCCCGCAACAGCACAGTAGCGCGCTGCGACGCACACCGCGCATTCATCGCGCCACTCACTCAGTTCCGCTGGCTGATTGACTGGTGCCACCAACCATGTGGCTTGGCTTCACGTTATCAAACGGTGTAATGCGCGCAATAATCAGAAACCGACGCGTTCGCGGAAGTTCAGCGGTTTATTTTAGTATGGACCATGATGGAACCATTGCCAGTCGCCTACGAACGCTACCAGCAGCTCCAGCGCTATGTTGGCTGGACCGATGAGGATGCGCGCCGCGTCCAAAGCATCGGGCCGCTGGTCACGCCCTATTTCGGCCAGCTTGTTGACGATTTCTATGCTGAAATCCAAAACCATCCGGAGGCCAGGAGCGTTATCACGGGGGGCGAGGAGCAGATTTCCAGGCTCAAGAAAACCCTGCGCACCTGGCTGGAAGAATTGTTCTCCGGGCACTATGACCGCGACTATGTCGAACGTCGCTGGCGCGTGGGCAATAGGCACGTCGAGATCGGCCTATTACAGGTCTATACGAATGCAGCACTTTGCCGATTGCGGCGAGGGCTATTGGCCGTTTTGGAGGTTGAATCTGAGGGCGGAATTAAAGAATTGCTGGCTCTGCGGGAATCGTTGAATATTCTGATCGATCTCGATTTGGCCATCATCGAAGACGCCTATCAAACCGAGTTCCAGCGCCGCCAGGCGCTAGCCGAGCGTCAAGCCAGTGAGGAGCGCTATCGATCGCTATTTGAAAATACACTGGACGGCTTATTGATTGTTGATGATCAGGGAACCATCGTCGCTGCCAACCATGCGGCCCGCATCCAATTCGCTCAAGCTGTCGGCACGCTTGAGAATAAGAGCATCAACATCTTCACCATTGCGGCAGAGGGAGGTTCTCGGGCCGCTGTTTGGACGGACTTCTTCGACCACGACAAGAACACCGGCGAGATCACGCTTCTGCGCCCGAATGCAACGTCCGTGGACATCGAATATCGGTCCGTGACGAACATTGCTCCAGGCGTCAACCTGCTCTCGATTCGGGACATCACGACCCGCAAGCGTGCCGAGGAGAGGGCGTTGCAATCGGAGCGCCTGGCCGCCATTGGCGAAACGATGGCCGGGCTAGTTCATGAAAGCCGCAATGCTCTGCAGCGAAGCAGGGCCAGCCTGGAGATGCTCTCGCTGGAAATCGAAGACCGGCCGGAAGCGCTGAAACTCGTGGCCCGGGTCCAGAAGGCTCAAGAGGACCTGCATCGACTGTTCGAGGAAGTTCGGCAGTGGGCCGCGCCGCTCCATCTGCAGCGCGAAGAGTGCAGTCTGCGGGAAATCTGGATGGAGGTCTGGTGCCATGTGAAACAGGCTCATCCCCCGCAAGCGGCACAACTGGAGGAGCATCTGGAGTGCGATCCCGCATGCCGCGTCGATCGTTTCGCAATGACGCAGGTATTTCGCAACATCTTCGAGAACGCCCTGGAGGCCTCTCCCAGCGGTGGCCGCGTGACAATCCGCTGCTGGTCGTCGTCAAACAGCAACGGGCCAGAGGTATCTGTCGCGATCAGCGATCAAGGGCCGGGACTTACAGCCGAACAGCAAAAGCGCATTTTCGAGCCTTTTTTCACGACCAAGGCCAAAGGAACCGGTCTTGGCATGGCAATCGCCCAGCGTATCGTTCAGTCTCACGGTGAAACCATCGCCGTCAGCTCGCCCGGGAGCGCACAAAATCAAATCACGCTGCCCAATGGTGCCGCATGAATAACCGGTTGCGGATCGCCGTGGTCGCCCTGCAGCGGTTTGCCAAGCTCCAAGCGCTGAAAAACCGCCCTGGCCGCCATGAACTTCCGGCGACGCCACCAAGAAAAACCAAGGGGCGAGCCAAATAGCTCGCCCCTCACGGCCGTACGCCGCGTTGTCGCGCTTGCGAAGGATCGGGTCAGCGTTTGACTTCGATCTTCTTGGGCGCGGCTTTCTCTGCCTTCGGCAGAGTAATCTTGAGAACACCTTCGGCAAACCGAGCGTCCACTTTGTCTTCAACAACCTCTACGGGCAGCTCGAAGACGCGGCGGAACATTCCCGTTCGCCTCTCAATTCGGTGAAAAGTCTTTCCTTTATCCTCCTTTTCTGTCTTCTTTTCACCCACGATCCACAGGTTGCCTTCCTTGATTTCCACTTTCACCTCCTCGGGCTTCATGCCGGGAAGCTCGACGGCGACTTCGACGGTCTTCTCCGTCTCGACGATGTTGGCCTCGGGCAGGAATTTGCCCTCGCACCCGAAGATGCCCGGCTCGGGTCCAAAGACCTCCGTCATCCAACGGGGAAAGTCCGTCTCGAAGTCAGGCAAACGCGGGACTCGCGTAAACCAGGGGTTCAGCATCCGTGTCATGGCTGGTCTCCTTATTCAGGATCCCGCCGCGCCGGTAAAGAGGACTTGGCCGGCGCGGCCCCGTCTCTGCCTACATCACAAACCTCCATCCATCACTCGCTCATTGGAAAAGGATGGCCCGACGCCGCGGTCGATGGTCGTTCAACATCAGCCGCGGCATCCAGCCCCGCGTGGAGCACGCTGATCGACTTCTTTTTCGCCGCATCGAGCCGTGCTTTCCATTTCCGATACATGACGAAAGCGAACCGAGTGCCAATCGAAATGATTAGCGAAGATTCATTCGACTCAGCGACTGCGTGGACCTAAATTGTATGCTGAACTTGGTTTGTGGCAGCCCGGCCATTTTTCAGACGCGGCCACGTGTTTCCGTAAGCAGGCGAGGTGTGCTGCGGTGGCGCGCGCGTCGCGCTCCAATGCGCGCGCTCGACCTGTGGATCGGAGGCAAAAAAGAAGGGCGCTGATCTTTGCATCAGCGCCCGGTTCCGCAAAGACGGACGTCACTCGGTTCTGGCCGCTACCAAAGCCAATTGGCAATCGGTAACTCCTCAGTGACGCCGAACCACCGCTCGCACATCGGCGCCGCCCACGGGAACTGAACCTCCAAGTCTCTTCCGAGGGCTCGCATGGCATCTGCAGTTCGCTCTTGAACGACATACGCCTCCGCCAGATCGCGGTACCCATACAGCACGGCAATGCCGCTCTGCGCGGCCTGGACCAGATGGTACTCAGCCGCGTCGAGCTCGCCGCGCTTGAGTTGCACTCCAAACACCGTGTGGTGGGCCTTGCCCGAGAAATTATCGGCGCCCAGTGCCGCCAGCAAATCCGCGGCCCGCGGCACGAACACTGCTTCCTCAAGCTGCATATCGGCCTCAATCAGCGGCTCGTCGAGCCGTAACTCAAGCGCCCGGGCAATCGCGAACTGCAGCTCGGCAATTGCCGCCGCTTCGTACATCGCCTTATCGTCCCTTGGAGAATAGCTCACCAGGCGATGCCGACTCTTGTTCAGACGATCAGGCACTCGCGCTGTAGCGGCTGCCTGTTCGAGCCGCAAAAGGCCGATGAAATAAGCGAGGACGGCATGCTGCGGTTCCATTTGTCGGGCGGCCTCGAAATGCTGCTCCGCCCTCGTCAAATCACCCGACTGCAGATAGGCCGCGCCCATCGCAATTTCTCGCCAGTGCGCCGTTGCTTTGGGCAGGCCGACTTCGTCCCATCCCCTGAGTGCTTCCACCAGACGTCCGGCTCGATGGTTGTCGAAAATCATCCACAGACACGCCGCCGCTTCAGCCGGCGGCAGTAGCCGCCCCGGTGGATCCTCTGGGAAAAACGGCGTTAGCGGGGCTGGCATCATCGGCTTGGCCAGCGCACTCATGGCGCGCGGCAGCAACCGCGGTTCCTTAGGGATATCCGCCGCCAGCGCCGTCGCCAGGGCCAGCATCAGCGCAACGGCTGCGGCAACCAAGAGCATCCAACGAACAAGCTCCACTTCAACAACACTCATATGGCGGGTGGTAATCACGGCACACCTACCTTTTCGAAAGAGTGCCTCGTCTCTGATCGTTCTTAAGGCAAAGCATGTGCCTTCCACTGAGAACACACTCAGGTGCCCAGATAAGGCTCTTTCGTTGACGTTTGGGTGTTTTCCGCAGAGTTTGCCGCCTCAGAGGCGCGATAGCACCGTGCCCCATCGCACAGCCCGCGCCCGCCGCCGCGCGCTGTTGAAATCCTCGAACTCAGCCAATGGAAATACCCGCTCCGCCTCGCGATACTCGCCGACAATTCTGAATAAATCCCAAATCTCTTCGAACCGGAACCGGATCGGCATCGGCTTATTGGCATATGAATGCGACAGCTCAGCGCACCCGTGATGCCTGGATAGCCCTGCGATGCCAGTCGGGTGAGACCAGTGCGTTTCGCGAATTGGTTGCGGAGATGGAACGTCCCCTGCTGTATTTTGCGACAAAGCTGCTGGCTGATGAGGACGAAGCTCTCGATGTGCTGCAGAAGACGTGGTTGCGGGCGTTTCGGACAATTCACCGGCTCGAGGAACCTCAATACTTGCGTGCCTGGCTGTATCAAATTGCCCGTGGACTCGCGATCGATCAGCTTCGTAAACGAGCTTCTGCCCAGCGGCTCGAACACGAGTACGCGGAGCTGCAGACAGAGGCGAACGACGAACCTGAATTCGATCAAGAAGATGTAGCGGCTGTCCATCGAGCGCTCGACAAGCTCGATCCACACGTGCGTGAAGTGCTGCTATTGCACTTCCTCGAAGACTTGCCGATTGCCGAAGTGGCGACAATTGTCGGCTGTCCAGAAGGAACCGTTAAGTCGCGCCTCCACCACGGCAAGCGGCTGCTGCGAACCCTGCTGCCAGGGGAAACACAATGACTGAAAAACCAAACCCGTTGCGCGAACAACTTCTGGCCCAAGGCGGGCCGGCGCGTGACAAATATGTCCGCTATCAACAGGAGACCCAAGCCATGATAGAGAAACTCGAACATCGTCTGCGGCTTCAAAAATGGTATTCGGGCGGCATTTGGATCTATGCCGTGTTGTTTGTGACGGCTTACCTGCTATTTGTCGGCTTCTCGGGCGTCGTTTCGCCGCAATTGACCGTGATGGCTGTGGCCTTCGTGTTGCTGATCAGTGCTGGCGTCGAGATCGTCAAGTACTTCATTAACCGCAGCCGCGTTGAGGTACTTAAGGAAATCAAAAGCCTCGAACTTCATGTTTTGGCGCTAGAAGAGCAGCTTGGCAACAAGCCGCGATAACACTCCCTCGAAGCTCCGCTCATTCAATTGGTCCGGGCAATAAACCGAACGAATGGAAAAAGATGCCATGCGACGAGACATTTCCTATGGTCATCCGGCAGCAGGCTTTCGACGAATAGCGGAGTATCGAATTCCAGGCGAACCACCACTGGTGTGGTACGAGCTCGATACCCCAATTGTCCGAGCGACACCGCCATTGCGGTTGGTGAAGTGGCAACTTGTCTCGCCCAGGTAGTTCGGGAGACGGGTCATGAACCGATTGAATCTTGCCCTACGGTCCGCACACTGGGCAATGGGCCGTTTGCGAAGCGGCCGCTGAGATAAACGATGCATCACGCACGATCGAAGCCGCGCCCGTGAGTATCATGCCGGGCGCTGTTCCTAGCCCAAACGTGGCCATTGTCAGCACGCTATGCGTGCTCATAGCATCTGAACTCCAACAAGGTCTCAATTCCGCAACCCTGCGCGCATTTTTCTCAAGTGCCACTTAACCACCAAAGGAGCAAGCCATTGGCAAAAACGCTACAATCTGATTCGCGCTGCTATTGAAGGCCACTCTGTTGCTGTATTACGTCCGCTCGTGACTTTGCTTTATACCGACCCTCTGTTCCGCGAGCATATCACCGGCTCGCATCCGGAACATCCTCGACGCCTGGCGGCCATTGTGGCGCACCTGGACGGACTCGGGCTTTCCAAACAATGCACGCTCCCCCACTGGCGGCCGGCATCGAGCGAGCAGCTTGAGCGCGTCCACGACCCGCATTACGTCGAGCACATCCAGCGGTACGCTGCGGCAGGCGGCGGCCATATCGAAGCCGACACCGTGCTCAGTCCCCGTTCGTACGAGGTCGCCACACTCGCCGCCGGCGCGGCTTGCGACGCCGTTCATCGCGTTCTCGCCGCGGAAGATTCAAACGCGCTGTGCCTTGTGCGACCGCCAGGACACCACGCCCGCCCTCACGATGCGATGGGTTTTTGTCTATTTAACAGCGTGGCCGTCGCCGCTCGCTCCGCGCTGGCCCAGCACGATCTGGATCGCGTGCTCATCGTCGATTGGGACGTTCATCACGGCAACGGCACACAGGAGATGTTCTGGGACGATGGCCGCGTCGCTTTCCTATCCATCCATCGCTGGCCTTTTTACCCCGGCACCGGCGACAGCGATGAAATCGGTTCCGGCCGCGGACTGGGATGGATTCGCAACGTGCCGGTTGAGTTCGGAACACCGCGCCAGTCGTTTCACGATCAATTCGAGCGCGCATTGGCCGATCTGGCCGCAAAGGTTCGGCCTCAACTCATCCTTGTCAGCGCCGGCTTTGACGCTCACCGCGAGGACCCCATCGGGTCGCTGGAACTGGAAACCGAAGACTTCACCAACCTGACAAAAACCGTCCTCGCGGTCGCAGATGAATATGCTGGCGGCCGAACAGTCAGCCTCCTCGAAGGCGGCTACAACCCTCAGCGGCTTGCCGAGTCAGTTGAGGCCCATTTATCCGTACTGATCGCCCATCCATAAGCCGCAGGCGCGACCTATCTGTGTCCGGCTCATTCCAAATCACATCACTCGAATCCTTCACGAGCGAACCGTAGCGAGGACGCAACGATGAAACGAATGCTGTTTTCCACTGTTTTCCTGATGGCGACCGCCGCTGCCGCTCAGCCACCGCCCTGTTGGTCGAACGAGCCACCTGGCCCCGCACCCCACTCGCAAACGAATCCGCTCGAATGGATTCGGGTGAGCGATGACAAAACGCACTTCGTCGGCGGCCAATCTGGCAACAAGGTCATCATCTGGGGAGTCAACTACGATCACGATGATCCCGGACGCCTGCTGGAGGACTACTGGGACCAGCAGTGGGCAACCGTCGTCGAAGACTTTCAGGAGATCAAGGCCCTCGGAGCCAATGCCGTACGCGTTCACCTGCAACTCCCCAAGTTCATGAATACCGCCCAGCAGGCGAACGAGGCGAATCTCGCGCAACTAGGCAAACTTGTGCGGCTGGCCGAAGAAACGGGCCTGTATCTCGATATCACCGGCCTCGGCTGTTATCACAAACAAGACGTGCCCAAATGGTACGACGAATTGGATGAAGCAGCGCGATGGGATGTCCAATCGCGTTTTTGGCAAGCCGTGGCCAGGGTCTGTCGGGACAGCCCGGCAGTCTTTTGCTACGACCTGATGAACGAGCCGATCCTGCCCGGTGAAACGAAAGAGACCCAGTGGCTTACGGGAGAACTTGGCGGCAAGTATTTCGTGCAGCGAATCACGCTCGACCTGGCCGGCCGCACGCGAAACGAGGTCGCCCGAGACTGGGTGAAGAAGCTGACGACCGCGATTCGCCAGATCGACAATCGCCACCTGATCACCGTCGGTGAGATTCCCTGGGCTTATGTGTTCAAGGGCGCAAAGCCCTTTTTCCATGCGCCCGATGTCGGCGGCCCGCTGGACTTCGTGAGTGTCCATTTCTATCCAAAAAAGGGCGACGTCGAAGGCGCTCTGGCCGCGCTCACCGTCTACGAAATCGGTAAGCCGCTCGTCGTCGAAGAGATTTTCCCGCTCAGCTGTAGCATCGAAGAAGCCGGCGCCTTTATCGAAGGCTCGAAAAAACATGCCGACGGTTGGATCAGCTTCTATTGGGGTAAAACCATCGACCAAAATGAGACAAGCGGCGACATGAAAGGCGCGCTAATCGGCCAGTGGCTGCGCCATTTCCAATCCCATTCCCCCCACCATTCCACGGCTCCCTAACGTCAATCTCCCAGCCGCGCTGCCAAGTCATCAGCCCGCAAGCTCGAAAAAGGGAGTTGATTGGCAGGCCGCCCTCCTGACACAATTGCCCTTACGGCCTGGGCGAGGTGGACCGTTTGGTCGCAGTTCCCACTGGCGGGGCCAGTGGCACACTTCTCAAGACTTCTTTGGCAGTGCCACAACGGCCGTGAAGCAACCGCTGACGAGCCACGTGCATACTGATCTGGTCCAGGCCCCTTCTATGAATTTCAAAACCTTCTTCGCAAAACCTCCGAAGGCGAAACGGGCGTTTCTTTCTCCCTACGGTTCCGAGAAACTGCGAAGAAGGTATGGTGTCCGAATTGAGCTTGAGCCATTGCTATTTTCAGGCCCGCGCGAGTCGCCAGAACATGACGCAGAAGTCATTCTCGACCACCTTGCCCTACCGTCGATTGTCCCCAAAGAGCTGCAACATACGCGATACAAACCAAAGGCCGAAAAATCCGCCCGCACGCGATATGAAGGCTCTTGTTACTTTCTGGGCGAGCACAATTGGGTGGACCTCAACGAGATCCGTTTCCTAAGTGCGCGGGGTCCAAGTATCCGTACCGAGTACGACGTGATCATTCACCTGCCGATTCGGCCGCCGAACGAGTATCCGCTCGTGCTGTCCGTTTCCACGAAGGTGGAGTCCGACAAACACAAATTTCTCCCGCGGCCGCCCAGGCACGTCGCCCCCATTGGCACGTTTACGGAAACTCATGAAGACTTCTGGGAGTGTCAAACTACCTATCACGGATGTCCAATCACGATCCAGCTCCACGCAGAACACAACTCATTCAAGAAAATCACGGCCTTTGCGAAGGAGGTCATCGTAAAGAACGCTATTGCCCCCACTGACATTCAGAAGCATGTCAAAGAACAAATTGGCGGCCTCCAGTCGAAATTCGACTATTTCAAGGTCCGCACGCGCTTCAGGCCGGAAAAGTTTGTACCGAACTGGTTTTCTTTCTACTGTGAGGACCACCCCGATGATTTGAGGGTATCGATTGGTTTGCGCGATCCGACCGACACTGGCCAATGGTATCTGCGGTTCCGCGGCACAACTCCCTGGCACTTGGAATGGGTGCCAAATAAGTCTCGCACCTGAGCCTGCTTCATTAAGCTTGCTCACGTCACGCCGAGTGCCATTGGCCTGTCGTCAGTGCGATCGCACCGGTAACGTTCTTGCTTCCGAATCGCCTTCCAATACGGCCCTCATGATGAACGATCCGCCGACATCAAACCCTTTCTTTCAGGCAACTCCCATTTGCCTCTGCCTCCCTCTCCGCGTCTCCGCGTGATTCCCCCGCCGTCTTCGTTACCTTCGTTCCCTTCTGTTCCATTTGCCTTCTCCGCTCTGTGCCTCCGTGCCTCTGTGTGAGTCTTCCCGCACCGCCAAATGCCACCCTCCCAAAATGGACCAGACTAGTCCATTTCTCCGACCACCGAGAAAAAAACTTCGCCACTCGCTAACCCTTACGCCCCAATCCCTTACAGCGCCGCTTCTCGCCAATTCCACAACAATCCGCGCACGACATTCTTGACGCACTTCAGTTTTTTCGGCAGAAAGTGCCTTCATGTACACTATTAGTCAGAAATGCCTTTCAGCCAGGAGTGCCCAAATGCCAAACAAACACCTCGTCGATCAGCTCCCCGAACTCGACCGGCAACAAAAGCTCGACACGATTCTCGCCGTCCTCAACCAGCACCCCAGTCTGGCCCATTTCCGCTCTACCGTGCGCACGCCGCCCGAGCGACAGCTCGCCCTCTTCGCCGCACTGGAGCGAGCCGTAACAATCGGCACCCCCGCTGCCGTCCCGCCGAAGCTCGATGACGAAGCCGATGGTGTCCTCTGCGACATTCTTGACGTCATCGACTCGCATCCCGATCTGAAAAACCACGGCTCCTATTACGGGCCCGACCGCTACTTGGCCAATCTCCAGGCCCTCGGCGTCTGGCGCGGCTCGTCGCCCGTCCAGCAACCCTCAGCGCGGGAATTGTTCGCCACCGCGTTTTCCAGCGCAAGTGCTGACCCACCAAGTGGTTTAACCACCTCCGACACGAATACTTCGCCAGCCCCCCAGGATTTCACCTCAAATGGCGAAGTAATCGACGCGAACTGCACCACACAGCCGACGCCCGAAGGTGCACCACCTTTGCCGCAAACCGATGATGGCGTTCTCGTTGTGACGATCGGTCCCAAACATGAAATGACCGTCCAGACGCCCAATTTACCCGGAATACTTCGCCACGAGTCGCAAATACCCGGCGAAGTAATCGACGGCTGTTTGACCGATCCGTCCGTCATCCCCACCCGCCCCCTTCGCCGCGGCCAACCCCCAAAACTCGACGACCTGGCCAAAGGCCGCATCTTGGGCCTCATGTCCTACGGTCTCTCCTTCCGTCAGTCTGCCGCCCAGCTCGGCGTGCATCATCAAACCATCCTCAACGCCATGAAGCGCGACGAGCAATTCGCCCAGCAAGTTTCCGAAGCCCGCCTCGACGCCGCATCTCAGCCGCTCCTCACCGTTGTCAAAGCCAGCCGCACCAACTGGCGCGCCGCGGCCTGGCTTGCAAAATTTCTCAACGACCGCCGCGCCAGCAGCTACGAAACCACCCCCGAAGCAAAACAGCTCGATCGCCTTCGCACCTGAACCCAAATT
>Ga0137431_1000556_pt1 | contig 13021 bp, 10 predicted proteins | sample EasRivERMZT800_2_FD_104646 | JGI IMG/M metagenome (GOLD analysis project Ga0137431, IMG submission 104646) | Soil microbial communities from meander-bound floodplain in the East River, Colorado, USA - East River MetaG ERMZT800_2 | ecosystem: Environmental > Terrestrial > Soil > Floodplain ... | reverse complement strand
TCCCGAAGTCCAATGAGACAGTGAACAAACCATTGCTAATCGTGACAGGCGCGAGGCTGACCGGCGTGCCAACCAAGGTGCCGTCCGTGACGGCGTCATAAAGCGCAAACTGCATTTCGTAAAGTCCATTGGCCGGATTACCCGTTTGAGTCAAATGGCCTTGATAGGTAAACGCAGTGCCTTGGGCGTAGGCATAGGCATGGACAGCCAGCAGCGTGCACAAACAGCTAATTGTTCGGATAGTTTTCATAGGAGTAGCTCCTTTCATGGTGCACGGCGTAATTTTACCTCATGGAATTCGCGAGCTACATCTCCACACAAGTGCTCGCTGGTCTTCGGTCGATGATGTCTGAGTGTAACAGAACCTGGCGGAAAAGACAAGCTTCGGCGCGAATACGGTTCCTTCTCCTGGAGCGGGAACGATGCAATTCTTTAACAGAAGGAAGCGAAGGTAACAAAGAATGAGAGCTTTCGGCCAATACACTTTGCCTGGCTAGATCGGTTGCCAAAATAAACTTCCACTTACCAAGGTGGTGAGTCCTCCCTTTAGCGTAGCGGCGCTTCGGAAAAACGCCGTAAACCAGGGCAAAGACGGCGCTCTACCGAGCCGCCGCTACGCCGTTTAAACTCTCTCATCCGGAAATTACTTTCGGCAACCACTCTAACCATTCCGCTTGCGCGTTATGACGTTTCCTTCCACCTACAAACCCAAAACACCGAATGACTTTATCGGGCCAGCCAGAACGGTGGCTCTTTCCATTGACCGATTGTTGGCTGGAACTCTGCCGCAAGGCACCGCACTTAAAGTGCTCATACTGGGCAAACCGGCATTGGTAAAACCGAACTCGCCAATTACTTCATGGCTCGATTGAACTGCGACCGTTGGCACACCACGCTGCTCAATGGCACCCAGGTGCGAATCGAAGCCGTCGAAGAGATCGCCGCGTCACTGCATTACCGCGAACTCTTCGGCCAATACCGCCTCATCCGCATCGAAGAGGTGGACAAAGTGCCGATGGTGGCACAGGTGCGCCTGCTCACTCTCTTGGATGAGTTGCCCAGTCACACGGCCCTGGTCTGCACGAGCAATTGCTCGATCAACGACTTGGAAGAACGATTTCAATCTCGCTTTCTGGTCTTTGATCTCGCGGCGTCTTCTGCCGATGAAATCGAAGTCCTATTGCGAAGACTTTCCACCGCGTTGTCCGAACACGTCATTCGGCAAATCGCCACCTTTGCCTGCGGCAATGTGTGCCAGGCCTTGCTCGATGCTGACAACGCTCTCCTCCTTCACTCCGAAACAGAGGCCGCCTCACCAAATCCAAACGCTGCCCTCAGCGCATGAATGGTTCGCAGATCTCGCCACCGCCTGAATTGGCCGCCCTCTACGGTCGTTGTTCGACAAATCGTCAGGAGCAATCCATTCAAGCCCAGGAAGCCAACATGCTTCAATGGGCCAAGGCCAACGGTTTCAGCGTCGATGATCACGCCGTCTTTCTGGAGGACGACATCAGCGGCACTGTTCCCTTTGGCCAGCGCCCCAAAGGCGCGGCCTTGCTTCACTTGCTGGAGCGAGGCCAACACAAACATCTGATCGTCCCCAAAATTGACCGGCTGGGCCGCAGTGCCATGGACGTGCAAAACACGATTCACACCCTGCGCGAGAACTTGGGCGTGCGAGTCCACATCATGGACCTGGGCGGTCATCACTTCGACACTGGTCATCCTTTGAGCGGCATGCACGAAGTTAACTTTGCCTGCGCGCTGTAATGCGACCTCTTCGGGTGATAGCGCCTCTAGTTCGGGCGGTACGCGTTGGCCGGTAATCGCGGAAATCCGCAGGGCAGCCCGACTCTGCGGCATCGGTTGCAATTCCAGCGATAAGTCGTGTTGCTCGGCGACAGGCGGACGGCGTCGTCAAAATGCGGCAGGGCGGCCTTAACATCACGAAGGTTGAGCGCGAAGTTCGCAGCCGCAACGTGCAAATAAGATTGATGATTCGCGCGTAGCGCGCTCCCGGCGCGAACATCAGAGAAATCCGAAGCAGCGCATCGAGAGCGCGACTGGTATCGTGAAAACCTTCTTGGCGGGCCACCTGATTGGCGAAGTTTTGGATGTTCACCGTTCGACGCCATTGCCGCGGCGGTTAATTAATACTACGACTGAACGAGGTCCTGCAAGATATGTTCGACCCTTAGCCACAGGAGCGGAAGGCCAATCCTGGATATCGTTCGGCGAGTCACGCGACGTATCAATCCATCGGCGCCAGGGTTGGCCGGCCGCGAACGGCAACTCGAATTCGAGGGGCTCCCAGTAAGCATTGAAAATCATGTAAAGAGAGAGGTTTTCTTCCGGTACTTCCGCGCTGAACGCCAGGCTGTGCGATTGCTCGCTCCAGTCAGGTTGGCAAACCTTGATGCCATGCCAAGCCTTCGTGGCGCCCCGCAGGAACTGGTTCAAACTCCGCCTTGGACGCTCCGTATCCATTTTGCGCAAGGCGCGGCGAGTAGCCAGCAGCTGGACGAACCGGTGGAGGCCCGCGTGCTGTCGGACGAGGTTCCAGTCGAACCAACTGGTTTCATTGTCCTGGCAGTAGGCGTTGTTGTTCCCGCGCTGGCTCCGCCGCGCTTCGTCGCCCATCAAGAGCATGGGCACGCCTAAAGAAAGGAAGGTCACGGCCAGAAGGTTCTTAATCTGGCGCTCGCGCAGCTTTTCGATGGCGGGGTCGCTGCCGGGGCCTTCCACACCGCAATTCCAACTTTGGTTCTCGTTCGCGCCGTCGCGATTGTCCTCGCCGTTGGACTCATTGTGCTTCTGGTTATAGGACACCAGGTCATTCAAGGTGAACCCGTCGTGGCAGGTGACGAAGTTGACGCTTTGCTCGGCCTCTCGCTCTTTGTGCCCGTAAATCTCGGGGCTGCCGAGGAACCGGTCGGCCAACCGCCCGACAAAGCCGTCTTCCCCGCGGAAAAAACTGCGCACATCATCGCGGAAGCGCCCGTTCCATTCCTTCCAACTGTCGCCAATGAAACTGCCGACCTGGTAAAGGCCGGCGGCATCCCAAGCTTCCGCAATCAGTTTGGTGCCCGCCAAAACCGGGTCGGACTCGATGTCCCACAACACGGGAGGGTTCGGCAAAACCTTGCCCGAAGGGTCGCGCGCGAGGATGGAGGCGAGATCGAAGCGAAAGCCATCCACGTGCATCGTTTCCACCCAGTAGCGAAGGCTGTCCACGATGAGCCGCCGAACGATGGGGTGGTTGGCGTTGAGCGTGTTTCCCGTGCCGCTGAAATTCGCGTAGCGGGCTGGATCAGCTTCGAGCAGGTAATAAATGGAATTATCCAGTCCGCGCAGGCTGAGTGTGGGGCCGGTGTGGTCCACTTCGGCGGTGTGGTTGAAGACGACATCCAGAATGACCTCCAACCCTTCCCGGTGCAGCGCCTTGACCATGTCCCGAAACTCGTCTATCGGACCGAGCGGGTCGCGCCGCGAGCTGTAAGCGTGATGCGGTGCGAAAAATGAAACCGGCGCGTAGCCCCAATAGTTCACCTTGCCCGGAGGAGAGTCTTGCGGATCGAACTGGAAAACTGGCAGCAACTCGACCGCCGTAACCCCGAGTTGTTTCAAATAGGGAATCTTCTCGATCAGCCCGGCGTAGGTTCCACGAAGGTTCTCCTTCACGCTGGAACTCGGATGCCGGGTGAAACCCCGAACGTGCATCTCGTAGATGATGGTCCTCGAAGATGGCCGCCTTAGCGGCGTGTCGCCTTCCCAATCGTAGGCGGAAGGATCCACCACCACGCTTTTCATCGCAGTGGCGCAGTTGTCCCCGGGTCTCCGAGCGGCTTCGCGGGAGTAGCCCCGAGGGACCACGACGCCGCGTCCATAGGGGTCGAGCAGGACCTTGCTGGGATCAAAGCGCCTGCCGCTGGCGGGGTCGAACCGCCCGTGCACTCGGTAGCCGTAAAGCTGGCCCGGCCGTATCTCAGGGACGAAGGCGTGCCAATAGTGATAGCTTCGGCTGGTAGTAGGGTCCAACGGGATCACCCGGGACGGCCCCGCATTGTCCTCCCGGTCAAAGAGCAACAACTCCATTGCCGATGCATTGCGCGAGAAGACGCTGAAATTAACGCCGCCGTTGACGATTGCGGCGCCCAGCGGCGAACTTCGTCCGGGAGTTACGCTGGGGTGTATCGCCGTGAGAGTCATCTGAATTTGGTTGCGGGCAGTGACAAAGACTCAGCGCGGCTACTCGTTTATCCCCCAATGTTGATACCCTACAGAGTAAAAGTATTCCGGCTCCCGCGCAGGCGAGGGAACACGTCGCGGCTCACTCAGACCCGCTGGAATCCATTTCGGACGCGGCGGAGCGGGCCGGTCTGGCTCCGGCTCAAACAGTTTGGGAGAAAGATCCCCGAGCGATTTAAGAACGGTTTGTCGTTTCATAGATGGCGATTTGGTTGTTATGGGAGTTATTCCCAATTGGTTTCAGGTGACTGGCACGGACTCGCAGCCCACGCAATTTTCCGTAAATGTCTCACGGTCCCCGCTCCGCAGCAGTTCTTTGGCAACCGCCACGACTTGGTCCGGCTCGAAGCCGAACTTTCTTTGAAGCTCCTTGAGCGGCGCTGAAGCTCCGAAAGAGTGCATGCCAATCACCCGGCCCTTGACGCCAACATAACGTTCCCAGCCGAAGGTCGAGGCCTGTTCCACCGCAACGCGCGCTTCAACTTGAGGCGGCAGAACACTGTCCTGGTACTCCTGACTCTGGTGCTCGAAGATATCCCAGGAGGGCATCGAAACCACCCGTGACTGGATAGCTTCGGCCAGCAGTTTCTCGTGGGCCTGGACGGCGAGAATCACCTCGCTGCCCGAAGCGATCAGGATGACATCCGGCTTGCCGTTGGGCGCGTCGGCCAGGACGTATGCGCCCTTGGATACCCCCGAGGCCGGAGCATATTTGCTTCGATCCAGCGTAGGCAGGGGCTGGCGAGACAGGACCAGGACAGCCGGTTTGTGCCTGAGCTTCATCACATACCGGTAGGCTTCTACGACCTCATTTGCGTCCCCGGGTCGCAGAGTCACCAGCCCTGGCATGGCACGAAGGGACGCCAGGTGCTCGACTGGTTGGTGTGTCGGGCCGTCTTCGCCGTCGCCCAGGGCGTCGTGCGAGAAGATGAAAACCGCGGGCAACTCCATCAGCGCGGAGAGCCGGACGGCTGGCCGCGCATAGTCAATGAAGACAAAGAAACTGGCGCCGAAGCCGCGCAGCTTCGAGAGCGACAGACCATTGACAATGGCGGCCATCGCGTGCTCGCGGATTCCGAAGTGCAAGTTCCGACCGCCTGGATTGACTACCTGGAAATGACCCGCTCCTTCGAAGTTCAAAGTCGTTTTGTTCGAAGGCCCAAGGTCCGCCGAGCCGCCGATGAACCAGGGGATATTCTGCGCCAGGACGTTCAGCACTTTGCCAGAGGCTTCGCGGCCAGCCAATCCCTTCGGATCGGCTGGAAAGACCGGAAGATTGCAGTCCCACCCCTTGGGCAACTCGCGCCGTTGCATCAACTCGATCTCGGCCGCGAGTTCAGGGAACTTGTTTCGATAAGCCGAGAGAAGTGCCAGCCACTCACGGCGGGCCGCACTGCCGCGGGCGGCGATTCCCGCAGCGAAATGCGCATAGACTCCGTCCGGTACGAAAAACTTAGCGTCTTCAGGCCAGCCGTAATTACGCTTGGCCAACCGGACTTCCTCCTCGCCCAAAGGTTCCCCATGCGCTTCGGCGGTGTCCTGCTTATGGGGAGAGCCGTAACCGATGTGACTGTCCAGAATGATGAGCGTCGGCCGGCCTTTTGTCCGGCGGAAAATCTGCAGGGCCCGTTCGATTCGGTCCACGTCGTTGGCGTCGTCGACGCGCAATACATTCCAATGGTAAGCAAGGAAACGGGCCGCTACATCCTCGGTGAAGGCGATGTTGGTGTTGCCTTCGATGGTGATGTGGTTGTTGTCGAAAACCCAGCAGAGGTTGTCGAGACCCAGGTGGCCCGCGAGCGAGGCTGCTTCCGAAGAAATTCCCTCCATCATGCAGCCGTCGCCGCAGACGGCATACACCCTGTAATCGCACAGGTCGAACCCGGGGCGGTTGTAACGATTGGCGAGCCATTTCTGGGCCAATTGCCATCCCGACCGCGGTGGCAACGCCCTGGCCGAGTGGGCCGGTGGTGGCCTCCACTCCGGAAACCCACGGGTACTCGGGGTGGCCTGGCGCCTTGCTGTCGAGTTGGCGGAAGCGGCGAATCTCGTCCAGCGTCACCGCCGGTTCGCCCAACCGCTCGAAGTCGGCATCCACCGCCTGCACCCCGGAGAGGTGAAGAATGGACCAGAGCAGCATCGAGGCGTGCCCATTGGAGAGGACGAAGCGGTCGCGGTTGGGCCAGATGGGATCCTGCGGATCGTACTGCAACACCCGGTTCCAGATCGTGTAGATCAACGGCGCCAGCGCCATCGGCGCGCCCGGATGGCCGGACTTCGCCTGCTGCACGGCATCAATGGAGAGGGTGCGGATCGTGTTGATCGCAAGTTGAACTGTGTTCTCGTTTGTCATTGGATTCGCTTTCACTATTTTGCTTTCTCGAGAGCGGCGACTTTATCCAGCCGCCGCAGGTGTCTTTCCGCCTCGCTGTACTCCGCTGTGAGAAACGATTGAACGAGGTCCCATGCGACGGCTGGACCAACCGTCCGCCCACCCAGGCACAAGATGTTCATATGGTTGTCTTCGACTCCTTGCCGGGCTGAAAAATGGTCGTGAACCAGAGACGCACGGACGCCTGGAATCTTATTGGCGCAAACGGAAGCCCCGACGCCACTGCCGCAGATAGCGATGCCGCGCGTCACTTCGCCGGACGCGACGGCCTTAGCCAGCGGAGTGACATAGTCGGGGTAATCATCGTCGGATTTGAGTTTGTGAGCTCCGAAATCAACGACTTCGTGGCCCGCGCCGCGAAGCTGGGCAACCAACTCTTCTTTTAAACCAAAGCCGGCGTGGTCGGTGGCAATTCCTACTTCCATAATTTTCGTTTCACTCTGTGGATTCCCTCAGCCGCCTCATCGCCGTTTCGATGCCCTGACTGCAGCCAAAGATCGTGGTGCCGGCTACCAAACATTCGTGCCTGCTGCCACGCTGAGTGGAGCCGTTGTCTCATCAATCCCGCCGTCCAGTTCGAGTTCACATTCAGGCCGCACTTGCTGAATAATGCGCCGCGCGCGTTGGATCTTCGCCAAGGTCGAGTGGATAAGGTGTTGATGCTTGAAGCGAGGGTTCACGGTCGGTTCTTGTTGATGCTTTCGAATGCAAATCGCATACGAGACATGAGCTATGCAGCGTGGATGCCAACAATCCAATAGACGCGGAAAGCACTGGAACTCCGTGCTTAACAGCAAAGAGGCTACTCGCGGTGAGGCACTCGACATTTCGAGTTTCCGAAAATTCGAAGAACTGAAGATCTCTCGGAAGACCGCGAACCACGCCAACCACACGAACATTTTTGAACCGCTGATGAACGCTGATGCCGGAGCGCCGGTCTCCGACCCGGCATGACGCAACCGCGAAAGCCGCACTTGTCGCGCCGTGGGCGGGGCGGGATTCGATATGGCCAAAACAACAAGAATCGCACATTCTTGCGCGATGAAGATCGCCGAAGACGTCCGCAAATACGCCGCCGAACAAGGCGTCGCCGAGGAAGAGGCGCTGAAGAAGGGGATGGAAGAGAAGTCGAAGAAGTTCGTGGACCGCGGTTCGGACATTTACGCCGGGCGAGCCGATTGATACCTTGTGCCGCCGTGAAATCTGCCACCGCTCAATCAACCACCTGGAGCAGCTTGCTGTCGTGTGCCATCCGGGCGGCACAAGTAATCCTAAGAGTTGCTGGAAGGCGGAAGCGCGACATCGCGCGACTGAATCAAGCCGAGATCGACAAGGCTGCGGACTTCACGCAATTCTTCTACAGGCTGCGCGAAAAAATAAACCACCATGCTGAAGGGCAGCTTCATGCGGCGCTAGTGGTTGGAGAGGAACTTCGATTTTTCTTCGGCGCACAAGCGGCTGCTGTCTTTCAAAACGGCCGCTGCGTTCACCGTTCACTCACGCAGAACGAGTTTGAAAAGCTGACTCAGAAAATCGTTAGCGCCGCGCAGGATAACGCAGTTCCGACGTGCCGAATTGAGCCAATATCTTTCACCGAAAGCGAGAGGCAGGAGATTGGCGCGAACGACAATCTGGGATCATGCACCACACTGACCATCGGTAGCAGGCTGGGGAAGTCTTCGCAGTGGACGATATGGCTCTGGAGCGGATCTGAGAGCGAGCGGCTGAAAGTTTTCCAACCTCCAAATTCTGGAATGGCACTGGAGTTTTGGCAACGCGTGGGAGGGTTGCTTGATCTGGCGTCTACTTCCGAGGCCGAAGCAACAACCGAAATCTCGTCACTGTCGCCGCCTGAACGCGCCACCGGAAAAGATGACTTCCTGAAACAATACGAAGAACGGTTTCTTCCCTTGGACAGCATTCTTGAGCCGCTGCGCCGCCGGATTGCCGAGGAATTGCAAGATTACCTTCAAGTTGCCCAGACCGGAGTTTCATGCGCTTTCTCAGTTCGCCATCGCGAACAAGATGCCGTCCATTTTTACATTACGGCTCGCCAGGCGAGAGAGGCAGTGACATCCGACGCCGACATCGAGCCATTGCGGAAGTTCTCGAGCTTCTGCTATGGCCCCGGCGAAGCGCTCAGCGGCTGGGTGATGGAGACCGGGGCGTGCCTTTACCTTGAGAATTTCACGACTTCAAATCTTTGGCGTCGCTACATCGGCAGCAATGGCACAACGAATCCAGCCCGTGCAGAGCAATTGGCGCGCGTTGCAAAGTTTTTCCATGTTGAAAATGGAAATCTCAAGCACGCCTACCTGATTCCGGTGCTTTTGCAGCGGAGAAAAGACGCCCAAGGCAGCTTCCATCTGCGAACGGACTTGATGCTGTCCATTACAATGGCCAAGGAGCTTGAAGCAGAAAAGAGGCAGCATATTTTCGAGCTGGTTCAACGCCTCGGAGATGCAGTTGCCGTGGCGTTGAGATCCCAGCAAATCTACGAAAGTGCGATTGAACAGATGACCATTGGCGGGTTGTTGCAGCCACTGGCACGGTTTGTCACCCACGATTTGAGGGGGAGTGCTCAACGTTTGCAGCTCGCGCTGGGCAATGCGAATACCACTGCTTCAGAACTACAAACCAAATGCGGCACCATCGTAGGGGAGGTCAGCGCAATCTGCTCGGTCGTGGAAGCATACCACGAATACTTGAGCGCTGGCCGCGTTCTGGTGCGCGAAAGTGTTGATGACTTCAAATCGTTTTTGGAAAAGACATGGTCTGACACATGGAATGAATTGATAGGAAGCGCGCCGGAAACCCAGATAATCAAGGCCGCATCTGCTGCACCTCAAGTTGGTCAGATGCCTGCAACGTTTCGAGTTCACAAGGCTTCATTTTCTTTTGTGATCCGCCATCTCCTAAAGAACTCAGTTCATGCAATGAAGACCAGACCCACTGGCAATGTTCGTCTCTCAATGAGCTACGATGGCACGAAGGAGCTTGTCCGGCTCGAATTTTGGGACAATGGGCCCGGAATGACACCAGTCACCCGTCAATTGGTCCTCGCAGATCGCCGAGTATCACGCGTTCCAGGAACCGACCAAGACAAGCAAGATGGGTATTCAGGCTTTGGAATGTATTTCATCCGGCTCTTTTGCCGAGCACACAACGCTAGAATACAGATTCCTTTCACAAACGAAGAAAAGCCGAACGAATGCCTGATTGTTGTCGAGTTCCTGCTGTCAGACACGACCAGCAAATAATAACCCGAGAAAACGAAAAAGAGACTATGAGCAAAAACGAAAGCATGAGGGCTGTCGTCGTGGACGATGATTTTGCCATCGCGAAGGGATTTGCCGACGAATTGATCCAGTTGGGATTCAACGCCACGCCGTTCAATCGTTGGGAGGCCGCCAAACACGAACTGACCAGTGGCAACAAGATTAACTTGCTGGTGATAGACAATGCGCTTGGTGAGGCGAATTCAGGCATCCAGTTTATCCAGCAGTTGGCCGAGAGCGGTTACCTTTCGGGCACGAAGGTTCTGGTGGTTACTGGTTTCGCCGAATCGCTTGAGGAGGCTGACAAGAGAGCCGTGCAAACCTGGAAGATCAAATTGTGCAGCAAGCCTGTGGGGCTATCCCGCGAGGTCAAGGGGTTGTTCCCAGGGAATGACCTGCGTGCCAGCGAACCTGTAAAAGCGTCTCATTGGCAGAGTTTCTGGCATTGGTGGGTCAAACCGGAAGGAATAGCCGCGCTAGTCGCAATCTCAATTGGACTTGGTGCATGGTTCTGGCCACGTAACAACGGAGCTTCACAAGACACTAACAATCCTTTTAGGGGGCCACCCATTAAAGTGCGTGTTGCTGTGAATCCTGTCCCGTTGGGAGCTCTAGCAATCATTGCCGAAAAGGGCGGCCATTGGAAAGCCGCCGGCTTGGAAGTTCAGATGATATCCTTTCCCACCGGCAAGGCGTCACTTGACGCAGTTCTCGGAGGAGGTGCCGAATTCGCCACCGCAGCAGAGACGCCCATCATGCGCGCTGGATTAGCTGGGCACACACCTGCGGTCCTGGCGACTATCGCTTCTTCGCCGGAAGACTGCAAAGTCTGCTATCGTCCTGACCACGGCATCACAAAGCCGACCGACCTCAAGGGCAAGAAGGTCGCGACAGCGTTTGGAACGAGCGCTGAATATTTCATGGATGCGTTTCTCCGCAGTCATGGAATTCGTCGAGACGAAGTGACTGCGCTTAGCATGAAACCCGCCGAGATGGTTAGCGCTTTGAATCGGGGTGACATCAGCGCGTTTTTCATTTGGGAACCGTATCCCTTGGAAGCGGGGAAACTTTCGAAAGGCAAAACTGGCATCTTCCTCGGTAGTAGCATCTACACCGAGACATTCCAAATCGTGACGCGCCAAGATTACGCGCAAGCAAACGAGGAAGCTTGTCAACGCGTGCTGCGTGCGTTGCTCGCGGCGGAGCAGCACGGAGCCACAAATGAGCCAGATGCAGCAGCGAAAGTGGCAGAGTTCACCGGACTGGCGCCAGCCGACGTGCGGGCGATTTGGAAAAACTTCCAGTTCAGGGTTGGTCTTAACCAGGACTTTGTGTCGCTCTTGGAAAGTCAGGCAGTTTGGGCGAGGGCGAGCGATCCTACGCTCACGACGAATGTCTCGTTCCAAAGCCTTATTTGGCCTGATCCCTTGAGAAAAGTCGCCGGCAATCGAGTGACCCTGAAACCTTAACAGGATTATGCTTCTTCAACGAACCTCGGCACATGTCGCTGCCCGCCAGACTTTCTCGGAATGTCTGACTTTGGGCTGCCAGCAGTTTCACTGCTTGTTCTCAGGAACACCGCAACCGATTCGGAGTTTTCGCGGAGACATGTCACCCCTCAGCGAGCTTGGGATTATAGAAATGGCATCTGGCGAGGCCTGTGCGCTTACCCCGGTGATTGCTTTCGATGGGCTGTTCCTGAAATGTGATTCCCCTTCGCTGAAACTGTGGGACAGGGTTTTCCCAATTCACGATGACGAATCGCTGTTGCTCGCACGTTGGGCGACGGCGCAACCGGGAGAACGCGTTCTGGAAATTGGAGCCGGTGCCGGGGTGGCGGCGTTAAGACTGGCGTCGCAAGGTGCGAGCAAAGTCATCGCAACGGACATCAACACACGCGTCAGCGACTACTTTGCTTTCAACGCGGCGTTGAACGGACTGACCGACAGGGTTGAGTATGTTCATGCCGACATTTTTGCCGGCCTCAATGGTGAGAAGTTCAACGTGATCGTCAGCAATCCACCGTTCGTTCCTGTGCCCAACGGCTCGCACTATTTCCTCCATTCGGACGGCGGTCCATTTGGAACGGCAATTCTTGAACGCGTAGCGGCGGAGTGGCGAAAGCATATGCTCCCCGCAGGCAGGCTTTATACGCTTGCGTTGAGTCTTGGCAATGCACAGTCATGGCGAATCTCTTCGCTTTTTCCTGACGCATATTTCAGTGCAATCTACGGCGAACCGCACTTGGATTTAGCCGAGTTCGTTCGTCAGTTCGGATGGGCGGACGGCGTTGATGAATGGCACGGGAATCTACGCGATGCGGGCTACGACCGGATTGGCTACTTTGGTCTCGCGGCCAGCACCAATGAAGCGCGCTTTGATTGGCGGGAGCCAAGGAGCGCAGTCCAAGAAATCAGTAACGGTGCGACGCCGTGGAGTTATTGCAGTTGGAGCATGGCTGCGCGGCTCAGACGCTATGTTCCACCACCGCCTCAAACGTGACACCGCTCGCAAAAACACTGCTGCTGAGACTCGCGGTCGCGTTGGCGACGGTTTTCGTCTGGCAAGCGTCGTGGAGACTGATCCAGTGGAATGAACGCCTTTTTCCACCACCCTCGAAAGTATTCGCCACACTCGCTGGCGACATCACATCGGGGGCACTGTTTGTCGATGTCTGGGCGAGCCTGAAGCGCGTTGCCATCGGCTATGCGGCGGGAGCCTCTTTGGGAATCCTTTTTGGCGTGTTCACCGGAACACAAAAATGGGCGGATGCTGTTTTCGGTAGCTTGTTTCAGCTTGTTCGACCAATCCCACCAATTGCGTTGGTGCCATTGGTCATAGTTTGGTTCGGCATCGGTGAAACAGGCAAGGTGCTGCTAGTCATTGTAGGCGTCATGTTCCCGGTTTGGCTGAATACTCATCTGGGCGTCAGCGCCATAAGCACAACGCATCTCTATCTTGTTCAGAGTCTCCGGGCTGGCTACTGGAGCCAGCTTTGGAACATCTGGTTACCCGGAGCAGCGGGTTCAATTGCGGCGGGCTTGCGGGTATCAGTTGCATTGGGATTTTATTGCCTCATTGCCGCCGAGATGACGGGCGCATT
>Ga0137431_1000555_pt1 | contig 13035 bp, 5 predicted proteins | sample EasRivERMZT800_2_FD_104646 | JGI IMG/M metagenome (GOLD analysis project Ga0137431, IMG submission 104646) | Soil microbial communities from meander-bound floodplain in the East River, Colorado, USA - East River MetaG ERMZT800_2 | ecosystem: Environmental > Terrestrial > Soil > Floodplain ... | reverse complement strand
TCCTCTATGAAGTTTGATTTTTTAATGAGTTTCGAAGTTTGGCGGAACAAAAATGATTGGGCAAAAGAATGGGGCAATAACGGGCCCCGTTGCTATGTATTACTTTCAAAAAATGCTTCTGTAGATAAAGTAAATACCAAAATAAAGCATTATATAAAAACAAAAGAGAAAGAAAGCAACGTGGAACTTTTTCTGCAAAACTTCGGAGAATCGTACCTGTATTCCAATTGGGACAACGGGAAGCAGGCAGGTGGAAGAATTGAGTATGTAAAAATATTTTCAATTGTCGCCATTATTATTATGATTATCGCCTGCATCAACTTCATGAACCTGGCTACTGCGCGGTCATTGAAGAGAGCAAGAGAGATCGGCGTAAGAAAAGTGGTAGGCGCCGGCAAACGTCAATTGATTGGCCAGTTCATTGGAGAATCCCTGTTGGTTTCTTTTCTCGCCATGTGTTTTTCCCTGCTGATCGTGCTATCGTTACTTCCGACATTTAATTCATTGACAGGAAAAGAACTTTCTGTCGGTTTCGGCGATTCGTCATTCATAGTATTAATCCTGGGCCTGATCGTGGTCACTGGTCTCCTTACAGGCTCTTATCCCGCCTTGTTCATGTCTTCCTTAAAACCGATTGTTGTGTTAAAAGGCCTGCTTAAGTTTAAACCGGGCGCCACCTATTTCAGAAAAGGCCTCGTAGTTTTTCAGTTTGCGTTGTCCATAGTTTTAATACTGGGAATGATAGTTATCTACAGGCAAATTGATTATATACACAATAAGAATCTTGGGTTTGCTAAAGAGGGGCTTTTGTATATGCCATTGGAAGGCGAATTGCAAAAGACCTTCATGACTTTCAAGCAGGAGCTGCTCAACCAACCGGGAATTAAGTCTATTTCAAGTGCACAAAGTTCTCCGCTGGAAGTAGGGAGTTCCTCTGCGGGGATACGTTGGCCGGGAAAGGACACCTCCAAACTTATTTTGTTCAGCACTAATCCTGTTACGTTTGACTATGTGAAGACGATGGGGATTCAGCTCGTTGATGGAAGAGACTTTAGCCCGGAGTATAGCCTTGACACCAACAATTACCTGGTGAATGAAGCCGCATTAAAAAAAATAGGATACAAAGATCCGGTTGGCAAGGAACTGACCATGTGGGGAGACAAGGGAACAATCATTGGCGTGATGAAAGACTTTCATCACAACTCACTTCATGTACCTATTGACCCACTAATTATTCGCCTTTTTAAGAAAAGCTGGAATTCATATTGGGGAAATATATTGATCAGAACTGAGAAAGGAAAGACGAAGGAAGCCATTGCAAGCATGGAAAAAGTATTCAGGCAATTCAACCCCGGGTTTCCTTTCAGATATTATTTCACCGATGAGGAAATGCTTAAAAATTATAAAGCCGAACAAACCGTAAGCAAGCTTTCCCGCTATTTCTCATTCCTTGCCATATTTATCTCTTGTCTCGGATTATTTGGGCTTGTCACATTTACTGCGGAACAGCGTGTCAAGGAAATCGGTATCCGTAAAGTGTTGGGCGCTTCTGTTTCGGGCATCGTGCGGATGTTGTCGCGGGATTTTTTAATACTGGTATTAATCGCAGCGATGATTGCATTCCCGGTCGCATGGTGGGCAATGAACCGTTGGCTTGGCGATTTTGCATATCGAATCGATATTGGCTGGTGGGTGTTTGTGGTTGCAGGAATTGCCGCCTTGTTGATTGCCTTACTGACCGTCAGTTTCCAGGCGATCAAAGCGGCGATTGCAAATCCTGTGAAATCATTAAGAACAGAGTAAATGGTTACATGGTTTGATGGATGAATTGTTTATAACCATCAAACCATTCAACAATCGAACAATATTTATATCATGATAAAAAATTATCTCAAAACAGCCTGGAGAAACCTGGGTAAAAACAAACTCTATTCGGGTATTAATATTATTGGGCTAACAGCCGGGCTGGCGGCTTGCCTGTTGATCGGGGTGTTTATCAGTAATGAGCTGAGCTATGATAAATTTAATACCAATGCGGAAAAAATTTTGCGGGTGACGATGGAATACGGCAATGCCGGCACCAAAAATACAACGGCAACTACGGGCACTAAAGTAGGTCCGCAGCTTAAAAGAACATTTCCTGCTGTAGAGGAGTATGTCCGCACTTTTATAAGTCATGGGGTCATTAGATACGGAGAAAAAGCATTCGACGAACAGCACATTCTTTTTGCTGATCAATCACTTTTTAAAATGTTTTCCTTTCATGTTCTTGAAGGCGACGCTGCTACTGCCCTGGATGCACCCGATAAAATTGTCCTGACAAAATCAGCGGCTGAAAAATATTTTGGCGATGAAAACCCAATAAGCAAAACGATAACTGCTTTTGGAAAAGACCTCACCGTTTCTGCCGTTTGCGAAGATGTGCCTCAAAATTCACAGATCAAGTTTGACTTTGCAACGCAATTTTTCAATCTTGGTAATCATGTAAAAGATGAAAAATGGTGGGAGGCAAATTGGATTACTTATCTCCTGGTAAGAGATAAAAAAGACATTCCCCAATTACAACAGCAGATTGTTGCCTATACCAACACACGGGAGGTAAGGGCTGATGCGAGGCTGGATGGCAATGATTATCTCGTATATCATTTGGAACCACTTAAAAAAGTACACCTGTATTCGCTACTGGCGGGATTTGAACCGAATGGCAGCATTTCCTATATATATATGTTTGCGGTCATTGCCTTGCTGATCCTGGTTATCGCGTCAGCCAATTACACTAATCTTGCCACTGCTCAATCCGTAGCTCGTGGTAGTGAAATCGGGATGCGAAAAGTATTGGGAGCATCAAAAAAGCAGGTATTTTTTCAATTTATCGGTGAATCCGCCGCTGTTACCTTTCTTTCGGCGGCCGTTGCATTAGCGCTGAGTGTTTTTTTAATTCCGTATTTCAATAATGTAACCGGTAAAGCATTTACTCCTGAAGATTTGTTGCAACCTATGCCGCTTATTTCATTGGCATTGTTTTCTGTGCTGGTGAGTTTCCTGGCAGGATTTTACCCGGCGATGGTATTATCGGGGACCCGTGCAATGGGTGTTCTGAAAAAGGGTTTTCGTATTACCGGTGGCAGCGTTGGGTTACGCAAATCCTTAATCGTAATCCAGTTTGGGATTTCGGTATTCCTGATCATTTATACCGTCATCATTTTGCAACAGATGTCTTTTATGCAGAGGAAAAACCTTGGATATGACAAAGAGCATGTTGTTGTGCTGCCTATTGCAGGAAAAATGCAACAAAATTTTCAAAATATTAAAGAAGGCATAGCACAGTCACCAGGGGTTGAAGGAGTGACGGCTGCATATGAAACGCCGGAGTTTGTAGAATGGGGCGATGGGATAAATGTTACCGACGAAAATGGGAAAAAGGAAATTTCTTTAAATGCCATGCCGGTTGATTTAGATTTTATTGAAACTATGAGAATGCAATTGCTTGCCGGCCGTGACTTTCAGCAATCTGATTTTACCATGATGGATACCTCAAATAACTACGCAGATTTTCGTCAACCTTATATTATTAATGAAACATTGGCTAAAAAGATTGGATGGACATCTGACGAGGCTATCGGTAAATCAATTGAAAAGGGTTATGCCGGACCGGTGGTGGGTGTAGTAAAGGATTTTAATTTCAGCAGTCTTCGTGATCCCATTGGTCCTATCTTAATATTCCTCGGACGTGACTATTCCCGTTCCTTCATGGTTCGTATCAGTGGCAAAGATATGTGGTCAACTTTGTCGAATCTAGAGATGATGTGGAAGCAACGGGTACCCGAACGGCCATTTAATTATCATTTCCTGAATGAGGATTATGACAGATTATATGTCGGTGAACGACGATCATCCGCATTGTTTACTATAGCGGCAGGACTGGCCATATTGCTTGCCTTCCTGGGTTTATTTGGCTTAGCTGCCTTCACTACGGTTCAGCGAACGAAGGAAATAGGAATTCGAAGGGTGTTGGGTGCAAATATTGCAAATATCACAATGATGATAGCAAGAAATTTTTTGCTGCTGGTGGGGGTTGCTATACTTATCGCTGTTCCATTAGCCTGGTATGCCGGAAATAGATGGCTGCAGGACTTCGCTTTCCGTATTCGGGTGCAGGGTTGGGTGTTTGCAGCGGCTGCTATTGCAACAATATTGATTGCACTGTTAACGGTAGGGTTTCATTCTGCAAAATCGGCAAGGATGAACCCGGTCAAGTCATTGCGAACGGAGTGACACATAAATTACTAGAAAAAATGAAATGTTATTTAGTATTATTCAATAACTGACGTATGATACGTAATCTTTTGCTCACGGCAATTCGCAACCTGAAGAAGAACAAGTTTTTTTCTTTACTTAATATTCTTGGGCTTGCGATTGGAATGGCTGTTTTCCTGCTCATCGCTCAATATGTGCGGTTTGAGCGCAGTTACGAAAAATTTATCCCGAATAAAGACAATATTTACCGCGTTAAGCTGGAAACCTACCGCAATAATGACCTGATAATGGCCAGCGCGGAAAATTATCCGGGAGTGGGACCGGGGTTGAAGGACGAAATACCTGAAGTGCTTAGTTATGCAAGGCTGTATAACCAGGGATATAAAAATAATGTGATCATCACCAATAAGGAAGCCAGGCCCGATCCTATTGCTTTCAAACAACGAAAATTTCTTTATGCCGATTCTTCATTTTTGCCAATGATGGGTTACCCAATGCTGAAAGGAGATGCCCGCAACGCTTTGGCTGAACCTTTTACAGCCGTGATATCAGAAAAATATGCAGTGATGTATTTCGGCAAAGAAAATCCTATTGGAAAAATGCTGCACTTACAGGATGATGATTTTACTAATGAACTGGTAAAAGTTACAGGTGTATTTAAAAATCTTCCACTCAATACACATTTAAAGTTTGATATTTTATTTTCTTACAAAACCATGTTTGCCCGCTTCGAAGGAGCGCCGGAACGTTACGGTACCGGTTGGTTCCGCAAGGATATGTATGTATTCGTACAATTAGGACCCGGAACAAATCCAAAGAGTATTGAAGCAAGGTTGCCCGCTATTGTAGACAAGTATAAACCTGATTTGAAACAAAGTCAGCAAAAGGATGTGCTTAGCCTGCAGCCAATAAAAGATATTCATCTTAAATCAGAATTGGCTGAAGAGCCTGAGCCCAATGGCAATGCCCGTATTGTTTTCTTTATGAGCATTATTGGAATTTTCGTTTTGGTAATTGCATGGATAAATTATGTAAACCTTTCAACGGCCAGGGCCATTGAAAGAGCAAAAGAAGTCGGAATTCGAAAAGTGGTTGGTGCTTTCAGGCACCAGCTGATCAATCAATTTTTAACTGAAGCCGCGTTAGTAAACCTGCTTTCAGTTATAATTGCATTTGGACTTGTTGCCCTGGCATTACCTTATTTTGATACGCTTTCCGGGCTTTCATTAAATCAATCATTTCTTATTCAGCCCTGGTTTCTTGGGTTAGTATTCATGTTATGGATCGGGGGTACATTTTTGTCAGGCGTTTATCCTGCATTGGTGCTGTCATCATTTAAACCGGTGATAGTTTTGAAAGGTAAATTGAAGAACAGCAGCACCGGTATCTTATTGCGGAAAGGATTGGTGGTAATGCAATTTATGGCTTCAATTGCACTGATAGCAGGCACTTTTATTGTTTACCGGCAGCTAAACTATATGATGAACCACAGCCTGGGAATGAATATTGACCAGGTATTGGTATTGGAAAGACCGGGTATTGCTGATACTGGCCGCACTGCATATAATTCTGCAATTGATGTATTCAGAAATGAATCAAAAAAACATCCTGCAATAACCAGCGTATCGGCCTCGCTTACCGTTCCCGGGAAACAGCGGGAATACAAGGTAACTATCACAAGATTCGGGAGTAGCACGAACGATTCAGCAATCATGCGGGTAAACAGCATGGACTATGATTTTATGGATGTTTTTAAAATGAAACTCCTGGCAGGAAGAACGTTTTCCAGGGACTTTCCAAAAGACGAAGACACGTCAGTAATCATTACTGAATCATCCTTACGACCTTTAGGTTTTAAGGACCCCCAGGATGCTATTGGCAAAACGCTGAACATACCCCGGTTTGGAGACTGGAAGCCTATAATTGCAGGAGTAGTAAATGATTACTACCAGGTTTCTTTAAAAAAGCCACTCGATCCTTCCATATTTTTTTGTACGATATATGGCGGTGAATTTTATTCACTACGAATTCAAACTAACAATATTTCCCAAACCCGTGAGCATGTTCGTCAATCCTGGATAAAAGCATTTCCCGGAAACCCTTTCGAGTATTTTTTCCTCGATGATTATTTCAACGCCCAGTATCAGAATGAACGAAAGTTTGGAAAACTGTTTACCAGTTTTGCCATATTGGCTATCATCATCGGTTGCCTGGGTTTGTTTGGGCTCTCCGCATTTATGGCCAATCAGCGCATCAAAGAGATCGGCATTCGTAAAGTGTTAGGGGCTTCTGTTGCTGATATTACAACAATGCTTTCAAAAGATTTTATCAGGCTGGTGGCAATAGCGGTTCTGGTTGCATCACCGGTTGCTTGGTTTGTAATGGACAGGTGGTTGCAGGATTTTGCACACAGGGTTAGTATCAGTTGGTGGGTATTTGCAGTTGCTGGTATGACGGCATTACTCATTGCCGTAATTACCGTCAGCTTCCAGGCTGTAAAAGCGGCTATCGCAAATCCTGTAAAATCATTACGAACCGAATAAAAATTATATAGCCATGTTTAGAAATTATTTCAAATCCGCATGGAGAAACATGCTGCACAATAAATCAAGCAGTTTCATTAATATCTCCGGATTGAGTATTGGAATAGCCTGTGCTTTATTAATAGTGATCTTTATAAAGAATGAATTGAGCTATGACAGGTTTCATAAAGATGCCAACCGCATTTTCCAGGTAGTATTGAATGGGAACATGAATGGCCAGGAATTTTGGGCCGGCAATACACCACCACCCGTTGGTGCTGCGCTGGCAAACAATATCCCGGAGGTTGAAGCTTACACAAGGTTTTATAAGCCCAGGGATATTGTTGTTCGCTATGAAGAAAAGGGGATATCAGATAAGTTCTTCACAGAAAAAAATGTTTTAGCAGTTGACTCAAATTTTTTGCGGGTTTTCGATTTTATAATAATTGATGGTGATGCAGCTACTGCTTTGATGAAGCCTGGTTCAGTTGTGATAACCGAAGCTATGGCAAAAAAATATTTTGGTAAGGAAAAAGCAGTTGGCAAAACTCTTCTAATGAATCAGGACAAAAAACCGTTTGCAGTTACAGCCGTTGTAAAAAATATTCCTTCGCAATCATCCGTACAGTTTGATTTTTTAGCACCTGTCGCTGATTTCCCCGTTGTAAAACGATTTAGTTGGAGTTGGGTGTGGCAGCAAATGGTTTGCTATGTGAAACTGAAAAAAAATGTTCGTATAGATAAAGAAAACATTCATAAAGTGGAAGCAAAGTTTCCTGCAATGGTGAGAGTGCAGGCAGCCAACGGTTTTAAACGAATCGGGAAGCCATTTGATGAGTTTATTAAAAACGGGGGTAAATGGGATTTTCATTTAATGTCTCTTACCGACATTCACCTGCATTCCGGAACTATAGGTATGCCATGGTTAAATCATCTTAGTAATATAAAATATATCTACATCTTTGGCAGCATTGCTTTGTTTATCATTCTTCTTGCTTGTGTCAATTTTATGAACCTGTCTACAGCAAGAGCATCCAACAGGGCAAAGGAAGTAGGTATACGCAAAGTAACAGGGTCGACAAAAACTCAATTGATCAAGCAGTTTCTTACAGAAGCATTTTTGTATAGCATTGTTTCTTCTGTAATAGCTGTTGCATTAGTGGTATTGCTTTTAAAAGGGTTTTCAGTTGTTATTGACGAACCAATCACTTTTCAATCTGCCTTTACACCGGGCATTTGGCTTTCTTTGATCGGACTAACATTTATAGTTGGGTTATTTGCCGGAAGCTATCCTGCATTTTACCTCACCTCATTCAAACCCGTGCTCGTATTAAAAGGAAAACATCTTTTGGCCGGAAGCAGGAAAAATTTGCTGATCAGAAATGGCCTCGTTGTTTTTCAGTTCACTATTTCAACTATAATGATCGTAGGTACTTTGGTTGTTTTAAAGCAACTTAAATTCTTCCGCAACACTGACCTTGGATTTGACAAGGAAAATGTTCTTATTATATCATCGACAAATCGTTTAGGGCAGAGTGAAGAAAGTTTTCGCCAATCAATTTGCCAAACACCAGGCATTTTAAATGCAAGTATTACTACAAGTATTCCTTCAGGTTCTGCCTTTGGAGATAGTTATGTACCTGAACCGGAAGGTGTCGAAGAAACAGTAAAAGAGATCAATCTTAATTCTTTTATGGTTGATGAATCTTTTATTCCCACTTTGGGGATTAAGATAGCAGAGGGCAGAAATTTTTCCAAAGAATTTTCGGATTCAGCCTCGGTTATCGTAAACCAGGAAGCGCTGAAGCAAATTGGGTGGAAGAACCCGCTTGGAAAATGGCTGGAATACCCGGGTGGAGATAATGTCCGTTTCAAAGTGATCGGGGTTATCAAAAATTTTAATATAGAATCATTGCAAGCCGCGATCACACCTTTTGTTCTTTTTCATACTACTTCTAAAACCTATGATATGGGTTTTTCTAATATTGTTGCAAAAATAAAATCCCGGCATCTTCCTCATGTAATAGATCAGGTAGAGAGCAAATGGAAAAGCTTTGTTTCTGCTGAACCCTTTGATTATAAATTTTTAGATACCGAGTTTGATGCGCAATATCGTACGGAACAAAGGTTGGGAAGTATCTTCAGCATATTTGCTACACTTTCCATTTTTATCGCCTGTCTGGGTTTGTTTGGCTTAAGTGCTTTTATGGCAGAAAGACGAAAGAAAGAAATTGGCGTACGGAAAGTTTTGGGCGCATCTGTACAGAGCGTTGTCGCATTATTATCCAAAGATTTTTTAAAACTGACAATTGTCGCAGCTGTGATCTCATTTCCAGTTGCGTGGTATTTTATGAACAAATGGCTGGAAGATTTTGCGTATAGGATAAATATAGGTTGGACAGTATTTCTTGTCGCCGGCCTAGGCACATTATTAGTAACGCTGGTAACGATCAGTTTCCAGGCGATCAGTGCTGCAGTTGCGAACCCCGCGAAATCACTGCGAACGGAGTGAGGCCGTCATTGCGATCCCGCCTTTGGCGGGAGAAGCAAAAGAACAGAGTAAAATATATAGCTATGATAAAAAATTATTTCAAAATCGAATGGAGAAATCTTTTTAAAAATAGAGCTTCTTCCTTTATCAATATCGGTTGTCTCACTATTGGTATGGCCGTGATGCAGGGAGTTTTTGGTTGCGGTGGATCCTCACCTGGCACCATGGCGGATGAATCGATTGAAAATAAAGAAAAAGCACCGCGGTATGATAAAAGTGACCTGAAAAAGATAAAATGGATCGAGGGTAAATGGAAAGGATTGTTTAAAGGGGAGCCCTTCTATGAAATTTACCAGTTTGTCAACGACACCACCCTGGAGATTACCAGCTATAAATGGAATGGAACGGATAGTAGCAAATCCAAAAAGAGCTATGTGTATTTTAAGGATGGCCTTTACTGGCTGGGTGAAAAGCAAAATTGGAAGGTAGTATCCATCACCACAACTGAAATAAAGATGCTTCCTAACGTGGAAGACTACAATGATATTATTTGGAAATATAAAGACAGCCTTGCGTGGGACGCTTTGCTGACAAGCAAAAATGGTATGACAATTTATAACATGCAGTCTTTTGATCCATTTAAGAAGTAACGAATAAATCTTCTGTGACGATGTTAAAAAACTATTTCAAAACAGCCTGGCGGAATCTAATTCGTGGAAAAAGTTTTTCCATTATCAATATTTCCGGACTTGCAATCGGGATGGCCAGCAGCCTGCTGATCATGCTTTGGGTAAACGATGAAACAAACATCGACAGGTTTAATAAAAAATCATCGCTTTTATACAGTGTCTATGAACGGCAGTTCTACAACGGTAAAACAGATGCCTTTCATTCCACACCTGGATTAATGGCGGATGAGATGAAAAAGGTCTTCCCGGAAGTTGAATATGCATCAGGTTTTGGGTGGTTAAATACAAACACGTTCACGGTTGGCGATAAAATAATTAAAGAAACGGGTGGTTGGGCAGGCGCTGATTTTTTTAAAATGTTCGATTACACCTTGCTCCAGGGCGATTCGCATACCGCCCTGAATGCTCCATCTTCAATTGCAGTATCCCGTAAAATGGCGGAAAGCTTTTTTGGCACGGTGCAAAATGCCATCAGCAAAACGATACGTTTTGAGAATAAAAGGGATTTTAAGGTTACGGCAATATTTGAGAATATTGGTGATAACGCATCTAACAAATTTGATTATCTAATCAACTGGGATGCCTACCTGGACGATAACCAGTGGCTTAAGGACTGGAATATCACAATTAGTGACGGTCCGCGAACCTACCTCAGCTTGCACCCGCGAACCGATGTGAAGCTTTTTGAAAATAAGATCAGGAATTTCTTAGATGGATATTTTAAGGAGCAACATTCAGGATTTCATATCGAGCTTGGGTTGCAGCGTTTTGATGAGATGTATCTTCAGTCTCATTTTAAGAACGGTGAAGTGGATGGGGGACGGATAGAATATGTGCACCTCTTTACTATCATCGCGATATTTATCCTGCTCATCGCATGTGTAAATTTCATGAACCTCTCTACCGCGCGGTTCATAAAAAGAGCAAAAGAAATAGGCATAAGAAAAGTTGTAGGCGCGGTAAAAAGCTCGCTGGTAAAGCAATTTATTGGCGAAGCTATGATGACAACTGTCCTGTCACTGATCATTGCATTAATCATTGCCATCCTCCTTCTGCCCGCCCTTAACAGGTTTACAGGTAAAGAAATAATATTACCCGTATCAGGCATCAACTTTTGGCTTAGTGTATTTGGCCTGGCTCTTATCACTGGTTTGATTTCGGGCAGCTACCCTGCTTTTTTCCTTTCATCATTAGATCCAATCGGGATTTTGAAGGGTTCGGTAAAAGCGGGCCCGGGTGCCGTCTTATTTCGCAAGGGGCTTGTTATATTTCAATTTTCACTTTCTATCATCCTGATTATCGGAACAATCGTGGTTTCACAACAAGTAAATTACATTCAGACTAAGAACCTTGGTTACAACAAAGAGAATGTGATCAGTACTCCACTGCAGGGAAAGTTCCTTGCCAGCTATAATGCATTTAAGCTGGAGGCCCTTAATATCCCGGGAGTAGAGGCCGTAACACGAATCACACAGATGCCTACGAAAGTTACAAGCGGCACATCAGATGTAGCATGGAAAAACAAAAACGCCGAAGAAAAAACTTTGTTTATCTGGGCTTCGGCCGGATATGATTTTTCAAAAGTGCTTAACCTGCAAATGATAGAAGGCAGGGATTTTGGAAAGGATTTCGCTACCGATTCATCCGGGTATATCCTTAATGAATCCGCACTGCGTGCCATCAATTACAAAGATCCTGTCGGGAAACAATTTACTTTCTGGGGAAAACAGGGTACGATCATTGGAATAGTTAAAGATTTTCACTTTAACTCTTTGCACGACCCTATCCGTCCGCTTATTCTTCGGCTTGGTGAAAACGAAACGTTTGGAAATGCACTAATAAAAATTGCACCGGATAAAACAAGGCAAGCTTTAGGTGGCCTGGCAGCATTATCAAAACGAATTGATCCGCAGGTTTCATTTTCATACGAATTCCTTGATGATGCGTACCGAAATCTGTACAGCAGCGAGCAGGCTATTAACAGGCTTTCCAATTTCTTTACTGTTCTTGCTATTTTCATTTGTTGCCTGGGTTTGCTTGGTCTTGTAATGTTTACAGCGGAGCAACGCACCAAAGAAATAGGTGTAAGAAAAGTGCTGGGTGCAAGTACGGTCTCGGTTTTTGTATTATTCTCAAAAGATTTTTTGACGCTTGTATTGATTGCATTCGTAATTGCATCCCCGGTTGCCTGGTGGTCAATGCAAAGCTGGATTACAAATTTTGCCTATCACATTCAGATAGGATGGTGGGTCTTTTTAATTGCCGGGTTGATGTCGGTATTGATTGCCCTGGTGACGATAAGTTTCCAGGCATTCAAAGTGGCCATGGCCAACCCGACTAAGTCCTTACGAACAGAGTAATCGTCATTGCAATCGCGCCTTTGGCGGGAAAAGCAATGAGTTTTGAATATAAGTTTCATGAGAAAATAAAAACGATCCCTATGTCGACTATTGAATTTTTATCATGAACTGTTATTAAAATCAAAAACTGTATGTTTAGCAGCTATCTAAAAATTGCCTTTCGCAATCTCAGCAAAAGAATGAGCTATTCCCTGTTAAATGTTTTCGGGCTGGCAATAGGGATCACCTGCTGCCTGCTCATTTTTCAGTATGTATCATTCGAAAGAAGCTATGATCGTTTCCCCAAAAGGGCAGGCGATATTGTCCGCCTGCGACTGGATTCCTATCAGCAGGGGAAATTATCCTGGAAATCGGCAACCATTTATCCGGCTATCGGGCCGACTATCAAAAAGGACTTCCCCGAGGTCGAGGATTTTTGCAGGCTTCATGACGCCGAGCTTTTACTGTCTAATGAAGAAAAAAATGTAAGATTCAATGAACTCAAAGGGTATTATGCCGACCCGTCTTTCCTGAACATGTTCAATGTTCAACTGTTGAGTGGTAATCCGGCTACGGCGTTGAAAGGACCGGACAAATTATTATTATCAGAATCGTTATCCAGAAAATATTTTGGCACTGAAGAGCCTATGGGGAAAAAACTGGTCTTTCGTGATCCTCAATTTACAAGGGTTTTCGAGGTAACGGGAGTCTTTAAGGACTTTCCTGTAAAATCACAT
>Ga0137431_1000554_pt1 | contig 13057 bp, 8 predicted proteins | sample EasRivERMZT800_2_FD_104646 | JGI IMG/M metagenome (GOLD analysis project Ga0137431, IMG submission 104646) | Soil microbial communities from meander-bound floodplain in the East River, Colorado, USA - East River MetaG ERMZT800_2 | ecosystem: Environmental > Terrestrial > Soil > Floodplain ... | reverse complement strand
ACCCGTTTGATCCAAGACCATTATCGTTAGCAGTAATAATTTTACCACCAGAGGCTAAAGTAAACGTACCGGTTGAACCACTTAAAACAGAAGTACCAAAGTTTACTTTTGCATTGAGGTTGATCGTAAAATTAATTGCATTTGAAATTGTGCCCCCGGTCTTAATGAATGCCTGCTCAGTAGTACCGGCAAACCTCACATCAGCTATACCTGAAGCGCCAGCCCTGGTCAGGGTACCGCCACTCATATTGAAATCTCCATGAATAATTAAATTGTGATTTTCACTTGCTCCAATAGTAGACACCCTTCCGCCCGTTTGAATGTAATCCCCGACCACATTAGTAGAAGTGGTACCACCAGAATTTTTCAAAATGATGCTGCCCGTGCCGGTGCTGCCCACCGTAAAGTCGCCATTTACCGTTGCGAGCGCGCCGCCAAAAGAAAAGTTTAATGCCTGCGAAGGGCAGTTCCATGTAAAATTGCCAAAGGCCTGGTTAATATTGGTTGGACCCGAGTTAATGATTCCTTCCACACTCATTGTTGAAGCGCTGTTCCAGGTTGCCAAAGGAATGCTGCCACTATTACGTGCATGAATATATGTACCGCCACTGGCAAACGTTAATCGGCCTCCTGCCCCTGTTACTGTTCCGCTGTTTTGAATAAGCCCGGCAACGGTCGTTGCAACATTGCCGTTATCGCTGTCAAAGGTCCTGTTAGTTTCCACTATCAGGTTTCCGTCAATTGCTGCACCGGTCGGATCACCCGCTACGCCCGATGCAAGTGACAGGTTAATATTTGTACCAAGTGTAAGCTGTGCGCCGGTTTCAATGAGGAAGTCATTCCCCGCAACACCATTTGACACCGTTAATGTCCTGCCCACCGTATTTACGAACCTCACATTTGAGTTACCAAGGATTGAAAGGCTGAAAAGTGTAATGTTACCTCCCTGAGCAACCCTTGTAATAGTCGCTGAAATATTATTTGGGAAGATCACAATATCATTTGCTGCAGGAACGCCGTTATCCCAATTCACAGGGTTGTCCCAGTTGGAGTTGGCCCCCCCGACCCAGGTGGTCGTTTTCGACCAGCCCATAGCTGCTACAAGCAAGGTCATTAAGAGTAAGTAGATTTTTTTCATTGCTCAGAAATTTAAGTTGTATGGAAATTTAAAAATTTGCTTCCGTAGGGTAGTCAGAGGAACCGGACTTCTGAGCTTTTAAAGGAGTTGGATGAGAATGAAGCCTTGCTTCGAGACATCAGAAAGAATTACAAAACGCAATATTTACACACTGACTCTTTCTGCAAATAGTAATAGGATGCTGGGTACGGATTTCAGTAGAAGGTTGGATGGAAGATGTTTTGTACCTTTTTTTAACAATACTGCACAAATCTATAGTCTCATTTTTGATTCTGCAAGTATTTTCCTCGAAAATTTATCCGTGCTAACGTAAAAATACCCCAAACCCGCGTTTTCAAATTAAATAAAACTTGCGGTATGACTTTCCCGGATCTTCTTTATCCCTGAGGGAGGACCTGCATATATCAAATTCCCTCCGCCATCGCCTGCTTCTGGACCGAGATCTATTAACCAGTCGGCATTTCGGATAATATCCATATTATGTTCAATCACAATAATAGAATGCCCCTGTTCTATCAGTGCATGAAAAGAGGTCAGCAGTTTTTGGATATCGTGAAAATGCAGGCCCGTGGTTGGCTCATCAAATATGAATAATATTTTTTGTGTGTTTCTCCCTTTACCTAAGAACGAAGCCAGTTTTACCCGTTGTGCTTCACCTCCCGACAATGTATCCGATGACTGGCCAAGTTTTACATAACCAAGCCCTACATCGCTCAATGGCTGGATTGCCCTGGCAATGCCTTCGGCCCCTTTTCCCTCATTGAAAAAATCTATCGCTTCATCCGCGCCCAACTCCAGTACATCAAAAACATTTTTGTCGTGGTATTTTACTTCCAGTATTTCTTCTTTAAATCTTCTTCCCTGGCAGGATTCGCAGGTAAGATGTACGTCGGCCAGGAATTGCATTTCCACCACCTGCTCGCCTTCGCCCTTACAGGTATCGCACCTGCCACCGTCCACATTAAATGAAAAGTGCTTTGGCTGAAAACCACGCATTTTGCTAAGAGGTTGCTTCGCATAAAGCTCCCTGATTTCATCATAGGCTTTTATGTAGGTAACCGGGTTGCTTCGTGACGATTTACCAATTGGGTTTTGGTCTATCATTTCTACCTGCGAAATGCTGTCTATATCGCCTGAAATGGCTTTATGAAACCCAACCCTGTCGCCAAATTCACCCTTCAATTTTCGTAAGGCAGGATATAGAATTTGCCTTACCAAAGTTGTTTTGCCGCTTCCGCTTACTCCGCTAACAACGCATAGTATATTCAGGGGAAATTCAACAGTAATATTCTTCAGGTTATGTTGACGGGCATCCTCCACTTTAATGGAACGGTTCCATTTGCGTACACTTCCCGTCGGTTTAATTTTTAAAACACCACTGAGGTATTTACCAGTCAGGCTTTGGCTATTATGAATGATATCATCATAGTTTCCATCAGCTATTACCTGGCCGCCGAGGTGTGAGGCTAGGGGGCCCATATCTATGATATGATCGGCCTCACGCATCATCATCTCATCATGCTCAACTACTACTACCGTATTACCAAGGTCTCTTAATTCTTTCAATACCCGTATGAGATTTGCCGTATCGCGGGAATGTAATCCGACGGATGGTTCATCCAGTATATATAAAGAATCAGTAAGATTGCTTCCAAGACTTCTTGTCAGTTGTATTCGCTGGCTTTCGCCACCACTCAGCGAATTGGCTAACCTGTTTAATGTTAAATACCCCAATCCTACATCCAGTAAAGTTTTCAGGCGGTGATGAATTTCCAGCAGTATCCGTTTGCCCACTTGCCTGTCATGTTCGCTTAATTTTTTTTCTGTTGCATTAAACCACGAATGCAACTCTTTTATGGGCAATTCTCCCAATTGGCCAATATGCTTATCCCCAATTTTTACGTACAGTGCCTCCCTGCGTAAGCGATATCCTTTGCAATCGGGACAGATCGTACGTCCCCGATAGCGGCTAAGCAAAACGCGGTACTGAACTTTATACAGGTTTTGTTCTACTTCTTTGAAAAAGTCATTAATTCCCTGTGCATATTCATTTCCTTCCCATAAAATCTCATATTGCTTTTCGGTAAGGTCGGCGATCGGCTTATGCACGGGAAAATTAAACTTCCTGGCCTCTTTGATAAAACGGTCTTTCCAAAGACCAAGTTTCTCTCCTTTCCAAGGGGCCACTGCTCCTTCATATACACTCAACCTTCTGTCAGGAATTACAAGGTCGCTGTCTATCCCTAACACCTGGCTGAATCCCTCGCAGGTAGGGCAGGCGCCAAAAGGATTATTAAATGAAAACAGGTTTGGCACCGGCTCCTCGAACAATATTCCATCGAGCTGGAACCGATTGTTGAAATGGGCAAGTGAACGGGAATGATCCGCTGGTTTGTCAAATTGTATTTCCAGGTATACATCACCTTCCCCTTCATAGAAAGCAGTACCGACGGAATCAGAAATACGATGAATATCATCTTCGTCAAATTTCTTCACAACAATACGGTCAACTAATATATACGGCATATGGTTTTTAAAAAGAGATCCTACTTCCTTTTTCTCCGCTAACTCTTCAATACGCCAAATTTCTCCTGATCCCATGCCATTTTCCTGAGCCCCCGCACCGGTTATTTCCTTCTTTCTGAAGTACAGCCGGGAAAACCCTTTTTGCACCAGGATATTCAATTCTTCTTTTATATCACGGTTTTTATGCTGTTTAAATAATGAAAGAATATAAACTTTGTCCCCGTGCTGTAAATTTTCGATTGCTTTGACCACATCACCCACATCATCTTTTTTAACCTCCTTGCCCGAGACCGGCGAAATTGTTTTGCCTATTCTTGCAAAAAGAAGCCGCAAATAATCATAGATTTCAGTCATGCTTCCTACAGTACTGCGAGGAGTACGGGTAATGACTTTTTGTTCTATGGCAATAGCGGGGCACAATCCTTTGATATAATCAACATCCGGTTTATTCATCCTGGTAAGGAACTGGCGGGCATAAGCACTAAGGCTTTCTGCATAACGGCGCTGACCTTCGGCAAATAGAGTATCAATTGTAAGGGAAGATTTGCCCGAGCCGGACACACCCGTAACCACGATGAGTTTATTACGTGGTATTTCTACGGAAATGTTTTTGAGATTGTGAACCCTTGCACCCTTTATGAAAATACTCTTTGCAGGATTTACGGTCTGAATTCCAAAGGGTTTTTTCCCTTTTATTTCTTTTTCCATTTTCTGTTAATCAAAGTTAAATCCTTATCCGACGCAAACTTCCGCGAATATGATTAACATTTTTTTTACAATAAATTTTTACCCCATCGGAAAAAGACCCTTGGAAGATCGGCGAAAAACTCTATTTTTATTGTCCAATATCCAAACACATGAAAAACCACAAAATTGCCCCGCCTATAAGCACATACTTCTACATTTTTAGCTTTTCACATTAATTGCTGTTTTTAATTTTTTGACCAATACCCATTTAGCCACCACTAAACTGTAGAAGTTTTATGAAAGTTTTTACCGAAAAAACCGACCATGAATTGATCCATCTTTTCAGAGATGGCAATCTTGACGCGTTAGAAGCCTTAGTTCTCCGCCACAAGGACAAGCTCTACACTTCTATTTTATTCCTTGTAAAGGACAAGTACCTTGCTGAAGACATTTTCCAGGATGTATTTATCCGGATTATTGATACCATGCGCGGGGGACGTTACACGGAAGAGGGGAAGTTTCTTCCCTGGGCAATGCGTATCGCCCATAATCTTTGCGTAGATCATTTCCGTAAAGTAAAAAGGACTCCCACTATACGCAATAGCGAAGACAAAGATATTTTTGAGGTGCTGAACTTTGCGGAAGACAGCGCCGAAACAACCATGATAAAAAGACAAAGTCATCACCGGGTTCGGGAAATGCTGGAACGACTGCCGGAAGATCAGCGGGAAGTGATCATCCTCCGTCATTATGCAGACATGAGTTTTAAAGAAATAGCGGCAACTACTAATTGCAGTATTAATACAGCATTGGGGCGTATGCGCTACGGGTTGATTAACTTAAGGAAGCTGATGGTGCAAAAACAAATTGCATTATAAGCTTTGAAGTTTGAATTTTATCTTTATATCTTTGATATAGCGATTGGGAAAAAACATTGTCATTCTGTTTCTCCCGCTGCACTTGAAAAGTTCGTACTAAAAAAGAATTTTTCCTTTGCTTGCCCGGCAGCAGGCTGTTCCAGAATGACACCAAATTGAACCGTCCCGCCTTTGGCGGGACGGTTTTTTTTGAAATTTGTTGCCCTTGATCCGGGATCACTGTTCTACTTCTAATTTACATCCGCCAGGCTTCGGCGATGCCGAGATTAATTTCCACTTTACTTATTGTTTATTTGCTAACTGCTTATTTTTCCGATCAGCTTCTAATCCACATTGAAGCCAGCCGGCAAATTCGGCAGCATCTGGAGTATAAAACTTTGTTTTTACCAGGGCTTTTTCATCAGCACTGATAATAGCATATTGGGGTTGTGACGTCGCGCCAAAATTCTCCAACTGGAAGGCGGTCCACTTGTCACCAACGGTAATAATTGATTTTTCAGCCCCATCCCTGGTGGTATACAACATACGGCTCCTGGAAGGAAGCTTGGTCCTTTCATCCACGTATAAAGACACAAGAATAAATTCTTCTTTCATTAATTTCTCAACTTGTGAATCAGTCCAAACATTTTCTTCCATTCGCCGGCAATTGACACACGCCCAGCCAGTAAAATCTACCAGCACAGGCTTATTTTTTTCTTTAGCTAATTGAATAGCCTGCTCATAATCGAGCAAAGGTTTGTCGCAATTAACCGGACTTTCATATAGACTATAGCATACCGGTGGCGGAAAGCCGCTGATCAAATTAAGTTTTGCCCATTTTGTGTTGGTAAGACCGGGAACCAGGTAAAGTGTCACGACGGTGAATAAGCAGATAAAAATAATTCTAACCATGCCAAACCTTTTGGGTTTTGAGCTATGCGAGATACGAATAACCCCGGATAAATACAGAACAATTGCGAGGCCAATGATTACCCACAAACCGATTAGTATTTCCCTTTTGAATATATTCCACTGCATTACGTTATCGGCATTTGCCAGGAATTTTAACGCCAGTCCTAACTCAACAAAACCCAGCACTACTTTTATATCGGTCATCCAGCCACCTGATTTGGGAATTGACTGAAGCCACCTGGGAAACAAGGCAAACACAGCAAACGGAAGCCCCAATGCCAATCCAAATCCCGCAGCTCCGACTGTAAGAGGCCAAGCCCCCCTGTTAATAACGCCTGCCAACAAGGTGCCGAGTATCGGTCCTGTACATGAAAACGAAACAATTGCCAACGTCAGGGCCATAAAGAAGATACCGCCTACTTTCCCAATCCCGGATTTTGAATCTGCCTTATTTGCGAGCACCGCAGGCAAGGTAATTTCAAACGCTCCAAAAAATGAGATTGCAAAAACAACAAAAATGATAAAGAATAAAATATTCAACCAGACATTGGTGGATATATTATTAAAAATGGCCGGGTTTGTTTTACCGGCAATATGAAACGGAACAGTTATCAGGACATAAATAAGAAAAATAAAAAAACCATACAAAATTGCATTCCCTGCACCTTTTGATTTTTCACCCGGTTTACTGGTAAAAAAAGACACTGTCAGCGGGATCATTGGAAAAACGCAGGGCGTAAGCAAAGCGATAAGCCCTCCCAGTAAGCCTAATAAGAAAATGGTAAGATAACCGCTGCTGGCTGAAATGTTATCACCACAATCGGCTACCGGATTATTAATATTAATGGTAGGTACGAGAATCCGGGTATCAGACACTGCACCTCCCTCTAATGAGACAGTAAACGTGTGCACTGTAGCTGGATAAAATTCGTCATCTTTCCCATAAGTATATAGCAAAGTTCCCTGCAGTTTTGCAGGCACAGTGCCATCAATAGCAATAATAGCCTTCCATTCCGCATCGCCCGGAAATATCTTTACCCTGGTATTTTCAAAGATAGAACTGGATTGTTCCTTAACCTTTGCCTCATCTATTATGAAATCACCGTACTGTTTTATTGATGAATCTGCGAAACTCAGCTCCGAAGTCTTCACCTCAAGCAAAACCTGGTTAGGCGCATATATATACCAGTTGCCATTGGCTGAAGTTTTAAACGTCAGTTCGTATTTACCGGCTCCACCCAGTTTTTTGCTTTCGACCCTCCAATTGTGAACCGGTACAACTGTATCCTGGCCCGAGGTAACCGAAAAGAAACCCAGGCTAAGAAATAAAACAAAAATAAATCGCAGGCGCCCAGGCATAAACTTTATCCGGTTTAATAAACAAACGGGTTCTCAGAAAAGAACCCGCCTGGATGTTTTTATTTTTTACCATTCTATTTTACAGGGATACTAAAGGTAACTGTTTTTGGCGGCAAACATTTTTGATCATCACACGTTTGATATTCAACACTCCCTGTAATGCTTGTTTTTACATTGCTTTTTAGTTTTACCAACTGCACAAAATCCACTTTATTGGCATATTGATTTGCCGATATATCCAGCTTTGCATCGTGAAATTTTTCCATTTTCCCGATTTCTTTAATTTTTCCATCGAGTGTCACCAATGGGTTACTATTAATTCTAAATCCCGTGGGAATGGCCACAGCATCTTCTGGCTGCACCTGCGAAAACAAATGCCACCCTGATTGCATGGTAGCAGTAAGATGAATTTCAAAAGTTTTATCGGCAATTTTCCTGGACGTAAAAGTCCAGCTGACGGGATTGAGCTGAGCGTTTAAAGAAAAAGCTCCTGATATAAATACCAATAATAAAATTATTGTTCGTTTCATTCTTATCCGCATTTTTTAAGCTCCGGCACAAAAGTAAAATACCGGATCGGTGCTTTTGTCGGTCAAATGATAAAAGGCTGCTAAAATATAGCTAAGACGTAATTATCCACCAACCAGTTGGCCCGTCATTAACAGATTTTTAATTATTTGACGGCCATCTGTATTCCCTAATATTTCAGAGCAGGCTCTTTCAGGATGAGGCATCATTCCAAATACGTTGCGATTTTCATTGCAGATTCCTGCAATATTGTTAATGGCCCCGTTAGGATTTGCGTCGGCCGTAACCTTTCCATTTTCATCACAATAACGAAAAATTACCTGCCCGTTTGCCTCAAGTTTAGCCAGGGTTTGATCGTCAGCATAATAACGTCCTTCGCCATGCGCTACGGGTATTTTATAAATTTCGTCGCTATCTGCCTTAATAAAGACATTTTTGCAAACGAATTGCTGGTTCGCATTCCGCAACAGGGCCCCGGGTAATAAAAGTGACTCGCATAATATCTGGAAACCATTACACACGCCAAACACTTTTCCCCCAGCATTGGCAAATTCGATTACACTTTGCATCATGGGACTAAACCTTGCGATAGCGCCGCATCTTAAATAATCACCATAAGAAAATCCACCAGGAAGTATGATGCAATCCTCCGGGCTAAACTGGCTAAGGTCTTTATCCTTGTGCCAAAGCATCATTACATCCTGCCGCAGATCATGACGAAGAGCATCGTGCATGTCTCTGTCGCAATTAGAGCCAGGGAAAACAACAACGCCGAATTTCATGTAGATAAATGTTTGAAAGATTGTAAAAAGCAAAGATAATAAACTAAGAGGGTAAAGAGAGAAAGAGCAAAACAGCTTTACCAGTGCCGGAATGATATGAGATGATATTCCCTTCCCTTTTCAACTCCTCATCTCCTTTAAACTTTACTACCATCCCGGTCCGTAATACTGGTAACCAATAATGAACGCAACCGTAAGCCAAAATACTACCCGCGGATACACACGCCAGGCAGAATAGAAATAGGTGTAGCCATGAAACGCAGCCATAGGGACCATTGCCATGATCCAATTCTCAAATGTATTGCTGCTGTTAACAAAAGGTAACAATAAGGCAGCAAGCAGGTAAAGTAAAAGTAAACTCCATCCCTTGCGCACATTAATTAGCATGCGCCTGAGGTTTTCCTGCACATAATATCCGCCCGTTAAAAAAGGAATCATAATGAGAAAAACACTTCCGGAAAGCCATGCCGATTGCTTCAATGAAGGAAAGTCTATGGTGATCCGCGGCACAAATTCATCCCAGCTCCAGCTTCCATCAATTACAGTATAGATAGCATAAAAATAAAAGGGAGTCGTGATACCCAATAAACAAATCAGCCATTCTGTAACCTTGAAGGGGCGCATAACTGCCATTGCCAGGAGTATCCAGATAATAAAAGTGAGAGATGAAATAAAAAGAAAACCTGCAATCCCCAGGGCCAGCCCCACATTGAATATGGTTGACTTAACGTTAGGTTTGTTGTAGATCCCGAATAAAGCTGAGAGAATAAACAACATAAAGGTGTTGCATAACAATGGCGCTGAAAAATAATTCCATTCAGGCAATAACGAGGTGATAAGCATATACGATAACCCGGGCAGGTAGGTGGGTTTGCTCATCATCCGCTGCGAATTAATGAAACGGGTAAGCATTGCTGCCTGGATAAATAATAAAACAAAGCTCAGTAACGGATATAAAACCGGGTTTGATTTTGCCGTAGACGAAAAAAAGTAGATTATTTTTTCAAAAAGTATTCCATCTCCGGGACGAACCACCGCGTCGTGCGGCTCCAGAAACATGGGTATCTTGACAAGAACCCCGGTGATCAGCAGTAGTAATAGATTAGCAGGGTTTTTCTGTTTAAATATTTCAATCACGGATATAGGAAGTATTTCATTTGTTTAAATTCCTGTTGTTATTGAGCCAAATGGAATGATTTAGTTATACTCAAGTTTAGCAAAGCAAATATAATTTCTGTGAATACATGGAATGATCACTTGCCGCGAACTCACCTGTTTTGCAAATTTTGGCATTAATTCATATCCTCTGTCGAGGTTTTTCAGCGTTGGATTACGACTAATTTTGCCATCGGGCTGTACGCTGAAATCATTGAGCAGGTTAGCTTTTTTTTCGAGGTTATTAAATAAAAAATGCGCCTGGCCCCCGGTGATCACCATCTGGTACGACAAAAGATCATCTGATTGGTCATCAAACTGTTCTTTTGTAATAATGCTGCTCCATTGCTGTACACCATGTTTATCAAAGGCCAAAATAGCAATATTGTCCGCCTGGTAACGTACGCTCAGACCTGTATTCCACCTGTTTGCCCAAAGGTTATTGTACGAATATGGAGAGTAATAATAATAGTCGTATGACCGCATATATGGGGACCCATAGAGGTTATTCCATCGGTTCCACCCTCCTCCCCTTGATGAAGTATAATACGCTTCGCCGATTATGATAAAACCGCCATCCTTCCGGGCGATAATATTCCTTATAAAATAGTCATTAAAGGCTGTGCGGGTAGTGGCGTTTCCCTTTGCCTCGCGGCGGAGCTCTTCACTAAACAGTACCGTATCTTCTAAAGCTGGCTGGGATGTGGTCTTGTCCCATATATAAAAATAAAAACCATCTACATTACCCCGTCTTTCTTTGTAAAACAAGGAAGTAACTATATACCGTTTGTTCGAGTTATCAGGTTTAATGCGTATCTCATCCAGGTATCTGTTTTTTGTATCCAGTTCCCTGCTCACCAGGGAATCGGCCTGTGCATATTTTATCATCAATGCAGCACTGCCAATATTCTCATTGTTTACCCTGTCAAACTTGGTAAAAATGAGATCACCATCATTGTCGAGGTGAAATTCATTCAAATAATCCTCGGGGTTCTCCAATGAGATTGGCAACCGGCGGCTTTTTTTGATCGGGTTTAGTTTATCATCCATCAGCAGCGTGGAGAGCTCATACCGTTTCTTATTCCTGCTGTTGATCTTGAAGACCATGATTTTGCTTTTGTCTTCACTAATGACAGCGGAATATACTTTATCTTCGGAGCCGGCACCGGAATTCACATGGGAGGTGTCCAGCTCCAACACATCCCCTACCCGTTCACCATTCCCGTCAATTTTTGTGACGGCGCAATAAATAACATTTTTTTTCCGGTACTGAAAGAACATGTAGGCGAAATCAGGGAAAGCTAAAAAGCCAACATTGGTTCCCCGGCTATTACTGGGCAAATAATCATGCTCCACGCTTTTTATCTGCTTCATTTCACTATCAAGGACAGCTATAGTATTTTTATTGCGGATACTTTTATATATTACAAAATTGCCATTGATCTTGCCCACGATATCAAAAATCAGTCTCCGGGTATCGTCTTTTTCAGGAACTGAATAAACGAGCCGCTGCGCATTGGCTGCAAAACCTGTCAATAAAAACAAACCAATTGCAAAACACCGTCCGGTACGCATAATATTCTCATTTTTTGCAGATTAAAGTTACAAGATGCCTGCCAAAAATAGTTGAGTTTTATTTTGACAAAAACTTAAATTTTAAGCATCCGAAACGAAGCATCTTTCAAAGTCAAAAATTGCTGATTGAGGGACACGTGATATATGTTTTACCAGGGCTGTTCTTTGTAATTGGATTTTGCCTATACCTTTGCAGGCGCAGTGCAGGCGAAAAGAAACGCTGAACCGGCACAATTATAACTTCAGATAGTGAAAACACCGACTAATAAAGTCACAACAGCTGGACTTCTCATTGCTTTAGGAATTATTTACGGAGATATAGGTACATCACCCCTTTATGTGTTTAATGCCATCATTAGTGATCGGGTAGTTAACGAAAGTCTAATCATTGGGGCATTATCCTGTATAATTTGGACCCTCACATTACAAACAACGATCAAATATGTGATTCTTATCCTGCGGGCCGACAACCGGGGTGAGGGTGGCACGTTTGCCTTATATGCTTTGGTTAGGCGGAGGAGGAAATGGCTCGTTATTCCGGCCATGCTTGGTGGTGCTGCTTTACTCGCGGATGGTATGATTACACCTCCAATTTCGATTACTTCTGCAATAGAAGGCCTGGGTGAACTTCCGGTTCTCCGGAATATGCCTGTTGATACAGTGGTTATCATTGTATTGATCATTTTATCGCTTTTGTTTTTTCTTCAGCAATTTGGCACTGCATCTATCGGGAAAATATTCGGACCCGTAATGTTGGTATGGTTCACCATGCTGGCCATTTTGGGTGCTATTCATGTATTTGATGACCTGTCTATTTTCAAAGCTGTATCTCCGCACTATGCCATTGAGTTTTTAAGAACCTATCCCGGAGGATTTTGGTTACTGGGCGCTGTTTTTCTTTGCACAACGGGGGCAGAGGCCCTATACACCGATTTGGGTCATTGCGGAAGGGAAAATATTCGCAATTCGTGGATATATGTAAAGACCTGTCTTTTGATTAATTATTTTGGACAAGGGGCCTATCTTATCTCTCATCGCAATGGTCTTCACGTTACAGCTGAGGTAAAAAGAACGATGGGGATTAACGCCTTTTATGACCTGATCCCCGAATGGTTCATTATAGCAGGCGTTGTAATTGCAACAACCGCTGCCATTATCGCCAGCCAGGCTTTGATATCGGGCGCATTCACGTTAGTAAGCGAAGCCATGCGGCTCAACCTATGGCCGAAAATGAAGATCCGTTACCCGACCGAAGAAAAAGGGCAATTATTTATTCCGGGTGTCAATGTGCTCTTATTTTTGGGATGCTCCGGTATTGTATTGCATTTTCGCCAATCGTCTGCTATGGAGGCTGCTTATGGTTTAGCTATCATTATGACGATGCTGACAACTACCATGTTGTTTGCAAATTACCTCGTACTGCACCGATTTCAACGGTATAAGATCTACGTTTTCCTGATTGGCTATTTTATTGTGGAGGGCCTTTACTTTGTTGCCCTGATGGATAAATTTACCCATGGTGGTTATATCACTCTTTT
>Ga0137431_1000553_pt1 | contig 13092 bp, 11 predicted proteins | sample EasRivERMZT800_2_FD_104646 | JGI IMG/M metagenome (GOLD analysis project Ga0137431, IMG submission 104646) | Soil microbial communities from meander-bound floodplain in the East River, Colorado, USA - East River MetaG ERMZT800_2 | ecosystem: Environmental > Terrestrial > Soil > Floodplain ... | reverse complement strand
GTGGCAAAATGTATAAGATGCTCATCACCAGTTTGCCAGGAACTATCCGTAATTAAAATAACCGGGTTTTTGATCTTCCGCTCAAGCAACTCAATAAACATTCTGCGAACAGCTGCCACAGAATATCTATTTTCTGAAGAAAAACAAAATACCGCCGTTGGATTGTTCGCAAATTTTTCTAACCAGGACAAATCGTCTTTAGATTTAGAAAAACAATCAAACATTACAAAATTCAAAGTACTGCTAAAAAACACTTCGGTTTTTTGTTCGGGTTTTAATGATTTCAAACTTTGAACATAAGATCGAGCGTAATAGATCGGAAAATATTTCGTTTTATCTTTTGCCAATTGCCAGTTCTCGGGGTAAACAATAACTTTTAAAGTCCCCGGTAGTTCAAAATCCAGCAATTGATTTCCCGTAAAAACATAATCAGCCGCAGCTTCACTGATATTCCATTTATCTGTAGTTTCATCGTAAGTATAACCTACACTTTGCAAATCACCAGGCCTGATTGCGGGCAACTTGCTGAGATCGGCGACAACTACAGGAACATGTCTGCCACCAATATTATCAATCGCAAATGTTTCTCTTCGCTGATATTGAAATGGATCATAGGAAAGCCCGGAAGCGGGCAAGTCGGGAATTTCGGAGGATTTTTTTTGCACTGAATTAGTGTCTCCCGGTCTTTCGATCTTTCGATCTTCGTCTATTCCCGACTCATATCTTTTTAGGATATCCCTGCACACTGGTATTTCTAATTCAGGATCTTCCGTCAATGAAACCCTGATGGTATCTCCTAACCCGTCTTCTAGCAATGTACCTATTCCAATAGCACTTTTCACCCGCCCATCTTCTCCATCGCCTGCTTCTGTAACGCCCAGGTGCAAGGGATAACATTCACTAAATTCTTCAAACATCGTTTTTACAAGCAATCGATACGCCTGCACCATCACCTGGGGATTGCTGGCTTTCATACTCAAGACTATATTGTGATAAGCTTCATCCCTTGCTACCCGTAAAAACTCCATCGCGCTTTCAACCATCCCCATTGGAGTATCACCATAACGGCTCATAATTCGATCACTCAGCGACCCATGATTAGTGCCGATACGCATTGCAGTACCATGATCCTTACAAATTTTAATCAATGGAGTAAACCGTTCCCGTATCCGGTCGATTTCTTCGGCATAATCTGCATCGCTGTATTCAATAATCTCAAATTTTTTCTTGTCCACGTAGTTGCCTGGATTTACCCTCACTTTCTCAACAATTCTTGCGGCGATCTCTGCTGCATTTGGTGTAAAGTGGATATCCGCAACAAGCGGTGCGGTATAACCCCTTTTCCTCAATTCATTTTTTATCGGCAATAAATTTTCCGCTTCCCTTTTTGAAGGGGCGGTAATCCGAACCAGCTCAGCACCGGCTTCAATACAGCGAATGGACTGTTCTACCGTTGCCATGGTATCCATGGTATCGGTGGTTGTCATGGTTTGTACGCGAATGGGATTAAAATTGCCCAGCAAAAGACCACCGATCCGTACTTCCCTGGTAGCAAGACGTTTAAATTCTGTCAATGATTCACAATAAGATTGCATAATTAATGTGCAAATTCGCTTCCTTCCCTGTCGGCAGACAGGTGTGCTAATATGTTGATTAGTATTTTAATTCGCAAAGCTACTAAACAAAAAGGAGGATGATTGCCCGAGATTATGATCTAGCACATCGGTTAATAGACCAATCAGCACATTCGTCACCAGTCTTTTGGCTGGCCGCCTCCCGTTTTGGATTTTTCTTTTTGCAGTCGCTCCTGCACTTCTTTTTCCTTTTGTTCTAGCAACTTTAGTCTCTGTTCCGCTTCTTTTTGATTCATTTTCGGCTGCGGCTTTTGTTGTTGTGGTTGTTGCTTTTTCTTATCGTCTTTTTTCGGGGGAGTTTTCTTTTTTAATTCCAGTAAGGCCTTTTGAAGGTTTTCCCTTGCCTCTTTGTCGTCCGGGTTTTGACGCAGGGCATTTTTGTAGGCTTCAATACTTTCTTCCAGTTTTTTTTGTGCAGACAGTATCGCTCCCTTGTTGTAATATGCTTTTGACTTTAATTCAGCGCCTTCAGTTTTGAAAGCAAGATCTTCCAACACTTTAAGAGATTCAATAGCTTTGGTTTGCCTGTATAAAGCGGCTGCCTTATTGTATTTGGCAATGTTGTTAGCCGGGTCCATGTTCAACACTTCGTTGTACGCAGCTTCTGCCATTTTATATTCTTTCTGCTTGTAAGATTCATTCCCTTTTTGAATGATCCGGTCAGTGTCCTGTGCCTGCAATGGCGGGGCAATAATTATAAACACCAGGATGAGTATGGTAAATAAAGTGCTCATGTTTTTATTTTCCTGGTTTCAGGTATAAAATATTCTACCAGCAGAAAAATAAGCATAGCTGCCGCAAACCACCAGTAATAGGCTTTGAAATTCATGAGTGATACATCGCCAAAGGCTTTGCTTTCTATCTGCGACAATTGTTGCTGCAGCAGCCTGACCGTTTCGTCGCTTTCCTCCAGCCTGATATATATACCATTGGTGTTATCTGCTATCTGTTTCAGTATGTCTTCATTTAATTTGGATATGACGGAGCCGCCCGTTGCAGGATCAATCTTATTTTGACCGGTAGCCGGATCTGGAATATATGACCCTACCGGAGTACCAACGCCAACTGTATTGATCATCAAACCCTGGGCAGCCAGCTCCTCGGCGGTCTTCAATGCATCCGGATCGTGATCTTCACCATCCGAGATCAGCACCATCGCCTTAAATCTTCTTTCCGCGGCATTAAAAGCATCGGCACTGCGGATCATCGCTTCGCTAAGCACTGTTCCCTGCAGCGTTATTGCATCGGGGCTAGCGGAAGAAACAAACATCTGCGCTGCGCCCTGATCGGTTGTCAATGGCATTTGCAAATAAGCTTTGCCCGCAAATAATACCAGTCCGATCCGGTCATTGGGCATTGCATTCATGAATTTGCCAATGAGTTGCTTTGCCCGTTCGAGCCTGTTGGGTGCAAGATCTGTTGCCAACATACTCTTGCTTACATCTAATGCAATCACCACATCTATTCCTTTGCGGTTGATTCCTTCGGCACCACCCGGTCTGCGCAGATCCATTACTGCGACGACCCCCGCCGCAAATGCAATGCTAAGGATGCTGAATTTTAAGCCAAACAAACCGGGAGAATAGTTGTTGATAAGCGCTTTGACCAGTTTTTTATCCCCGATCCTTTTCATCACTTTTCCTTTCCACCTCCAGATCAAAACGAAAAGGATAATAAAAAGCCCGATTGCTATAAAAAGCCAGATATATTCTTTATGTAAAAATTGAAAACCCAAAATATTAATATGAAAATTTGCTATGTGCTAATTGATCACTTAATTCGATAAACAACAATTGAACCAACTTCTGACTTATAAAACCGGTATACTTAATCTCATTTATTTCTTGACTTCTGTCCGTCTTCTTTCCTATTTATAAATTTGCAAATTGTTAAATCTGCACATTTCTTCAATCACATCCTCCCTTCAAAAAACCCAAGTTTCTTTAAAATATCTTTGAGCATCTTCATTCGTATCGTTGACATATCAAAGTTTGGATCAAAAGATTCAATATTCAAGACAAAAAAATAGGGATGCCTGTTTTCCTCAATCCATCCCACTACCCAGCCAATATGTTTACCTGTTTTCTCATTCCAGGATCCCCAACCGGTCTTATATCCCAACCGGTAGTTTGCGTTATTTTCAAAAAGCATGGCTCTTTTCACTGATTCCTGGTAAGTTTTGAAAAAAGGCAACTGGTCAAAATACAACCTTTTTACAAGACCCAGCTGCTCATCCGGTGTTATCTTCAACGAATTATCAAGCCAGAAAGTATCTATTGGCGAGCTGATCTTTTTACTTCCATAGCTTAAGGAATCTAACCAAAACTGCATCGTATCTTTTCCTATTCGCCTCGCTACTTCCTGGTAATAGGGCACCGATGAAACCCGGAATGCTTCATACATGGTCAGATCCTTATTCCAGCTTTCAAAGGGTCTCTTGATACCATCCCATTTTATGATCATGCTGTCGCTAACGATCTTACCTGTTTGCAACCCAATCAATGAGTTTACAATTTTAAATGTGGACGCAGGCAGATAACTGCTATCGCGGTAACGGGCTAAATTATAGATCGTAAATTTTCCTGTACCATTATCCATCAGGGCAAAGCATCCATTCACCTTATTGTCGTCAAAATATTTTTTCAGGCTATTGTCCACTTTTACATTGTTGGGTGAGCAGGAGCCGAAAGAGACAATAAGCAATATGATATAAGCAAAAGCCTTCATCTTGATTTTAAATTTTCGCAAAGGTAGCCGCTGGGCAACGGTATGCAAACAACGGATCCGTTAAAATAAAGCATCCTGATTTTCGTTTGTTGTTAAAACAGTCCTGATGAGAAACCTTCTATTGTTTGCGTTACTGATCATTTGCTTTTCCTGCCAGAAAGAAACAAATCAAGCCGATGAACCCAATTTGATCTTCAAGTTCAAATTTGACCCCACACAGGATCGATTGAATAATATCGGTCTGCCCGCTCCAATGCCGGCGGGTCATGCGGGACAAAGCCCTGAATTTAATAAAATGAGTGCGCATTATATTGAATTAGCTCCCACCGCTTTGACAGCGCTCGGAGGAGGTGCTGTTTTGTACAGGGCAACAGAAACTACAGCCGGGGGCAGCAATGCAATTGATTTTGAAAAGTCAAATTTTGCCGGTGATGGTGAAATTTTTTTTAAAACCCCCCTGAAAAGTATCACTGCAGGAAAGTATGACTGGCTGCGTCTTTCACTTGCTTACCAAAATTATAATGTAAAATATTTTGTCGATACGGTAATCTCCGGCATTACCGTAAAACAGGAGTTCACCGGAACGGTTGCCTCTTTTATTGGCTTTAACACCTATATCAAAAACTATACGATCAAAGATCAAACTGTTTCGGTCAATGCAAATAAAAAACAAGGCTATTGGGGTTTTGAAACAACTGTGAATTTCAATGGAATCAACTATCCGTTTTCTTCAACCGGCCAGGCGCCAGAAGGAGCAACGACTGTTGTCAATCCATTATTTGCTATATCTCCTGTTCCGGCAGGTTCCTGTGTTGTCACGGCTGATTTTCCTTCAGGCGGACTGAATATTACCGGCAATGAAACCAAAGATGTCATAGTCGAAATATCGCTTTCTACCAATAAAAGCTTTGAATGGACAGAGGTGATCATCGACGGTAAATGGGCTCCCACAAAAGGAGAACAGGTGGTAGATATGGGCATTCGGGGTATGAAGCTTAAACTCCTCTGAAATATAGACTTCTTCTCAAAATTGGTTAAAAAAAACCTGTCGTTGACAACGACAGGATCCAAAATTTAATACATCATTAAATATAAAAGCCATTTTTGTGCTTGTAGTGCTTTACACCATGGCAATCTTTTTTTGCCCCGGAGCAGGATGATACTATAAACAATAATGCCACCGCAGCAATAATGGAAAGAATGCTCTTCTTCATAGCCATACTTTTAAAGAGTTCAGAAAATCTGTCAGCGGTGTTTCAAAGAAGTCGGTATCATTGAATCATTATAGCGGATACGAATGTAGGAATTTCATAATGTTCCAGAAAGTTAATCTTTCCTTTTTCGCCAGGTCACTGTAGGGAGTGGCTGCAAGACCCCGATTTTATCTACTTTTATATCCCCAAAATCAATACCGATATCATGAAATATCTATTTCTTTTTGCTGCTGTAGTGATATTAATTGCCTGCAATAATGATAGTAAATCCGGCGAAGCAGCGGTAACAGGTGAGGATGGAAAAACGACCGCTACTGTTGAAGGCAGCAACATGACTCCGGCAGCAGACGCCTTGCAAAAAAAGGTTGAGGAACTGCAAAAATTATCGCCTTATACTCTTGATCAAATGAAAGCCTTTTTACCCGAGGAGCTTGCAGGAGCAAAGAGATCAACAGTATCTGCAAACAGCGCTATGGGCGCTGCCTCTGCAGAAGGCAGTTATCCCGTAAATGATTCTACAGAGATAGAATTGAAACTAATTGATTGCGCCGGCGAGGCGGGTGCCGGGATTTACAGCATGCAGTACGCGGGTATGATGACTTTCCAATCGGAATCTGATGATGAATACACGAAAACAATTGATTTTAACGGAAACAGGACTATTGAACATGCCAAAAAAGATAATAGCAGCGCCATTCTGAGCTACCTTGCCGCCGACCGACTGTTGGTTACACTGGAAGGAAGTAATACCGGCATCGAATTGCTGAAAAAAGCAGCTGTCAGTTTAAAATTGAAATAACTTTCTAATCATATTTATCCACGGACCTTCTCCCCGGGATTTGTTATTTTATCAGGATTATGACTTAGATGTTCAGTATTTTTAATCTCAACTAAAAAAATCATTTGCTATATGAAGCGCAGACAATTTCTTCAATCATCTTCCACCTTTTTAGCAGGCGCAGGGATTGCCGGCATGTTACCATCCGAATTTTTGAACCTTAAAAAAAATATTGCCGCCGCAGATAAGATCAGGATCGGGGTTGTCGGTGTCAAAGGAATGGGTTGGAGCAATCTGACAAGCGCACTGAAAGATCCCCGCGCACAATGCATTGCTCTTTGCGATATAGACCAAAATGTATTAGATGGCAGAGTGGCAGAGCTCGCTAAAACTAATATCAGTGTCACGGCTGCAAAGGACTATCGAAAACTGCTTGACAACAAAGACATCGATGCCATCATTATCGGAACGCCCGATCACTGGCATTGCAGTATAATGGCAGAAGCCTGCGAAGCCGGCAAAGATGTGTATGTTGAAAAACCCGCCGGAAATTCCATAGCCGAATGTAAGGTGATGGAAGCCGCACAAAAAAAATTCAACCGGGTGGTGCAGGTAGGGCAGTGGCAGCGGAGCAATAAACACTACAACGATGCCATGGCATTTGTCCACTCCGGTAAACTGGGTAATGTGAGGCTGGTAAAAGCCTGGGCGTACCAGGGATGGATGAAACCTGTGACCGTGAGACCAGACAGTACGCCTCCCGCCGGTGTTGATTATGACATGTGGCTGGGCCCCGCTAAAAAAAGACCCTTTAATGAAAATCGCTTTCATTTTAATTTTCGCTGGTTTTGGGATTATGCGGGAGGCCTCATGACGGATTGGGGGGTACACATGATCGATTATGCCTTGCTCGGTATGAAAGCGGCTACGCCGAAAGCTATAATAGCCGCCGGTGGCAAGTTTGCCTATCCCGATGATGCTTCAGAAACCCCGGATACCTTAACCACGGTGTTTGAATTTGATGGATTTAATCTGCAGTGGGAACATGCAACCGGAATCGACGGGGGCCCATACAACAGGAACCATGGGGTGGCCTTTATTGGCAACAATGGAACATTAGTGGTAGACCGTGGTGGATGGGAAGTGATTCCGGAAAAAGAAAAAATGGAAGCTGTTACACTTCAAAAAAAATCAGATGATGGTTTACTCCTGCATACAGCCAACTTTTTCGATGTTATTCAATCACGCAAAATGGAAGAATTGAAAGCACCCATACAGGTGGGCAGCCATGTAGCTATTGTTTGCCAGATGGGAAATATTGCCTTCCGCACGGGAAAGAAAATTTATTGGGATAATGGGGTTAATAAATTTACCGACAGCAGCGCCAATAAGTACTTAGCAGCAGAGTATCATAATGGATATAAAATGTACAAGGTCTGATTTTAAAATGGCTTCAAAATTATATTTTCCCGCAGGGCAATCATTTTAATACGCCCAGTTGCTTGCGAATCTTGGTAAAAGCAGCTATGGCTTTATCCAAATGATGCAGTTCATGCGCCGCACTTAACTGTACCCTGATCCTTGCCTGTCCTTTGGGAACGACAGGAAAAAAGAAGCCAATTACATAAATGCCTTCTTCCAGCAGCTTCGCTGCAAAGGTTTGAGCAAGCACTGCATCATATAACATTATTGGCACAATAGGGTGATCGCCGGTCTTGATGTCAAAACCAGCTTCCGCCATTTTGCGGCGAAAATATTTTGTGTTAGACTCCAGCTTATCCCTCAGTACCGTTGTTTCCGTTAGCATATCCAATACGGCAATGGAAGCGCCGGCAATAGAAGGAGCAAGAGAGTTGCTGAATAAGTAAGGTCTCGATTTTTGTCGCAACATATCAATCACCTCGTTTTTACCCGATGTAAAACCCCCTGATGCGCCGCCTAATGCTTTACCCAGCGTCCCCGTAATGATATCGATCTTTCCCATGACGCCCCGATATTCATGCGTTCCTCTTCCCGTTTTTCCCAGAAAGCCAGAAGAATGACATTCATCTATCATGACAACGGCATCATATTTTTCAGCCAGGTCAACTATTTTATCCAATTGTGCGATGGTGCCGTCCATGCTGAACGAACCATCTGTTACAATTATCCGGTTTCGGCAACCGGCAGCTTCTTTTAGTCTTGCTTCCAGGTCGGCCATATTATTGTGTTCATACCGGAATCGTTTTGCCTTACATAGTCTAACACCATCAATGATAGAGGCATGATTCAAAGCATCAGAAATGATCGCATCATCTTCTCCAAACAGCGGTTCAAATACACCACCATTCGCATCAAAGGCAGCCGCATACAGAATCGTATCTTCTGTACCCAGAAATTTGGAAATTTTTTCTTCTAATTCTTTATGTATGTCCTGGGTGCCGCAGATAAAACGAACGCTGCTCATACCATAGCCATGCGAATCAATTGCCTTTTTTGATGCTTCAACAACTTTTGGATGTGAGGAAAGCCCCAGATAATTGTTAGCGCAAAAGTTCAATACCATTTTCCCTCCCACTTTTATTTCCGCCCCCTGGGGACTGGTAATAATGCGTTCTGTTTTATAAAGACCGGCGGCTTTTATATCTTCTGTTTCCTTTGCTATGCGCTGAACAAATTTTTGATTCATATGATCAATTTGAGCGGCAAACCTACGTAAAGTTTTAAACCGGCTAAGAGTGGCTGTTTGGATAGGATTGCTCCAAAAAATAAAAGAGCTTAATTAGATTTTCGACTTATCCTCCGAGGAAACAGGAGACCCCCTGAAGCTAATTATCGAAAATTTAATGGCGGCCAGATTAGTTCACCGCCGTTTTCTGCATTTCATTGGCAAAAAACCGCTTCCTGTCAACATTTTGCTTGCCACGGGTTTGGGGCGGTATAACTTTGCTGTAACATTTGGTTGACTGATGTCGTCAAATTGATAGAAACCGGCCATAAATGCAAAAAAGAACGATTATAGGAACTTTGATACTGGTTATTGCAATTGCTGGTTCATTCCTTGTTTTTCAATCTTCTGTACAGGCTGAACGCCGGTCAAAAGGCGCAAAAGAAATCTCCTGCCCCAAAAACGCAAAGGATAATAATATGATCTGGGAAAACCTTTCTCACCAGTTTTTTTCCCCTATTTAACCTAAACAGGTTCAACTTTTTCACCTAATATGTAACATTCCGGTATTATTGGCCGTATAACTTAAAATTCCGGGGCGCCTTAGTAATTTTGGCTATCCCGGGGCACTCCGGCTGTTTATGACTGAAAGGGAATATAACGAATGTGTTAACACGTATGCAGACAATGTTTACCGATTCATTGTCAAAAACCTTCGCCATGAAGAAGATGCAAGGGATGTGGTGCAGACCGCGTTTGAAAAAATGTGGCGAAACAGGGACGAGGTGGATGCCCGGCGGGCCAAATCCTATCTTTTTACTGTGGCCTATCACCAAATGATTGACCATATCAGGAAAGTAAAAAGGATTCAATTGAAAGAAGAGTTTAGTGAAGGTTTGAAAATACAGGACCGCCCCGCGAGCAACCTTAAGAAAGTATTGGAAGAAGCGTTGGGCCGGTTGAGTGAAACGCAACGGTCATTAGTGCTGCTGAAAGATTATGAAGGATATAGTTATGAGGAAATCGGCCAGATAACTGCGTTAAGCGAAAGCCAGGTAAAGGTATACCTGCACCGGGCAAGAGTGCAATTGAAAGATTATTTAGTGAAAATTGAAAATGTAATTTAGAACCCCTTTGGGGCAGGGAGGCTGCTATCATGAATATAACACGCCATAATTACGAAGAGTATTTTATCCTTTTCCTGGATAATGAACTCTCCGGCGATGATCGCCGGCGGGTTGAATTATTTGTACAGGAAAATGCGGATCTGAAAGAAGAATTTGATTTGCTTTTGCAAACGCGCCTTAAGCCTGATGATACGGTTGTGTTTGATGAGAAACAACAACTATTGAAGATTGCATCGCCTGTTCCCATCAATGATTCCAATTTTCAGGAATGGCTACTGCTTTATATTGATGATGAACTTACCGGGCAACAGAAAATGGCTGTTGAAGAATTCCTGGTCAATCATCCACCTGCTAAAAAAGAATTTGAGCTTTTGCAAAAAACGAAGCTACATTCTGAACAGCCAGTCATTTTCCCAAATAAAGAATCATTATATCGCAGGGAAAAGAGAGTTCCTGTGATTACTTTTCGCCGATGGCAGATAGCCGTGGCTGCTTCATTATTGCTGGCAATCAGCACTGCTGCTTTCGTTGTTTTTAATGGCAAAGACAGCAATAAAGAAAAATTCATTTCTGAAAAATCAGTTGATACAAATTCAACAAAGGGTAATGCCGCAGATAATCAGGCAAACAATACTACTTTGGCTGAGCCTGTAAATCCTGAAAACAAGGAAGCAATAACCAAAGGCGATGAGCTAATGAGTAATTCACTTGCTGCGGAACAAAAAAAGTTGGTTTCTGAAAATGAAAAAAATGATCAACGTTCTCTACCGCCAGCAAAGCAAGATGCAAATTTGATTGTGGAAAATAAACCGACAACACAGCCAACAAACAATCTTACCAGTCCTGCACATAATCCTAATGTAGATAAAGATTCGGAACAAAACCAGATTGCAATGGTTGATATTCCTGTCAAAGAAGCGTTAACAATTACTAGTGAAAATAAACCCATCCCCGCTGTAACTCCTGATAATGCTCAGCCGTTAGATTATGTAGAAACGGCTGTATCCAAAGAATCATTTGATATGGCAGATACAGACGAGTCCGGCAAAAAAAACAAACTCCGCGGATTTTTCCGGAAGGTCACAAGGACGTTTGAAAAAAGGACAAATATCAAAGCAACCGACGATGAAGATCGTTTACTGCTGGCCGGGTTATCAATTAAATTATAAAATCTATTTTAAAACGAAACATATGCAAAGGATTTTAATGCTGTGCATGGCTTTGTGCACAATACTGACGGGCTTTGCGCAGAAGGATACAACTGGTAAGCGAACTCCGGACACTATCAAAATAGGTGGTATGGTGATTATTCGTGAGGAGGGTGCTAATTACGATACAACGATAAAAAAGAATAAGACATTTAGAATTAGCAGCCGTGGCGACCAGCCATCTAATATAAGCACCAACTGGTGGATCTTTGATATCGGTTTTTCCAATTATGTTGATAATACGAATTACCCTGAAGCAATTTCATCCGGATTATTGGCACCCGGAATAAATGAGGAATCATTCGAAGCGAAAGCAGGAAAATCGAGAAATATCAATATTTGGGTCTTAATGCAACGGTTGAATATCATACAGCATGTGGTCAATTTGAAGTATGGTATCGGTGTCGAGCTTAATAATTATCATTTTGAGGATAAGCGTCTAAGATTTAATACGAATCCTAACCATATTGACACGTCTTATACCGGGCTGGACAAGAATAAACTTGCGGCCGACTATATTACCGTACCCATAATGATTAATTTCAATTTTGCGCCTGATAAACGAAAGAATTTTGGCTTCAGCTTTGGTGTAAGCGCCGGTTACTTATACAGTGCCCGTCAGAAAATTAAGTACGATGGCGAAGTTGATAAGACCAAGAGTGATTTTGGTATGCTCAAATGGAAATTATCCTATGTCGGTGAAATCTCTTTGGGACCTGTTAAACTCTACGGATCCTATGCTTTCAAAAGTATGTTCGACAACGAGCTTGACCTGACACCCTATAATGTGGGTCTCAGGTTTAGCGCCTGGTAAGGAAGATGTACGATGTAACATGTACGATAAGCCGGCAATTATTACTTACCACATCTTACCTGATAATGAACCGAATAATAACATAAGATTTGAAAATGATCTGATCACTCCTTTACAAGTTTGATTTTTTTACACATCCCGTTGAAAAACTTCAGCGGGATTTTTCTTTGCACCATTTTTGACGATTGCGTATCCTTGTAAACCAATCGTTAAAAGAAATACACCACAAAAATAAACGGATCGGCGGATCGTTTGAATTAATGACGGCAAAGGCTACTCCATGAAAATTGTACTTATTCTTACATCCGTATTATTAGGAAGCAGTATTGGGATTGCAGATCAGCGCCCGTCTGAATCTGCTTCTTCCGCCCAAATATTTAAAAGAGAAACTGCAGGAGAAATCCCCATTGGAGAAATCTATATCATTATTGACAAATCGGATTATGAACTGAGTGTATTTGACGAGAAGGGCTGGTATGCCACTTACCCCGTAGTATTTGGCAATAACAGTCTCGACGATAAAAAAATGGAAGGAGACAAGAAAACGCCCGAAGGAACCTTTCACATCATCCGCAAACGGGTGCATGAAAAATGGTACCGTTTCCTGGCTATTGATTATCCAACCAGCGAAAGCTGGGAAAAATTCAACAAGAGAAAACAACGGGGAGAAATACCGGCTTCAGCAAGCATCGGTGGTTCGATCGGGATTCATGGCACCTGGCCAAATGAAGATTACATCATTGATAAATACAAAAACTGGACGCTGGGTTGTGTCTCTATGAAAAAGGATCACGTGCTTGAATTATACGGCTATACTCCTGTAGGCACGAAAGTGGTCATAAGAAAATAATTTGTTCAGTATTGTCATGTTATTACAATCTAAAATGAAGTTTTCCCCAAAAAATGTTGCCACAGTGGGTAGTCGTAATAAGGTATGATTTTT
>Ga0137431_1000552_pt1 | contig 13105 bp, 13 predicted proteins | sample EasRivERMZT800_2_FD_104646 | JGI IMG/M metagenome (GOLD analysis project Ga0137431, IMG submission 104646) | Soil microbial communities from meander-bound floodplain in the East River, Colorado, USA - East River MetaG ERMZT800_2 | ecosystem: Environmental > Terrestrial > Soil > Floodplain ... | reverse complement strand
GAATCCGACCCGCAAGGCGCTTGAGGAAGCGTTAGCTATTATTGAAAATGGAAAATTTGGATTGGCATTCAGCAGTGGCGTAGCGGCAACTGACGCTGTTATTAAGTTGCTGGAACCTGGTGATGAAGTGATAGCGGCGAGCGATATGTATGGCGGTACTTATCGATTGTTTACTAAAGTATTTGAAAAATTCGGCATTCGGTTCATTTATACAGATACCGCCAACACAGGCAATGTCGGGAAAGCTATTTCGGAAAAAACAAAGCTCATTTGGCTGGAAACGCCAACCAACCCACTGATGAACATAACGGATATTGCGGCTGTTTCAATATTATCCAAAAAGGCGGGAGCATGGTTATGTGTGGACAATACCTTTGCTTCACCCTATTTACAAAACCCACTGGATCTCGGAGCTGATATTGTGATGCACTCATCCACCAAATACCTGGGTGGCCATAGCGATGTGATCCAGGGAGCATTAGTGATGAATGATGCGGCTCTCCGTGAAAAGCTGTATTTCATTCAAAAAAGTTGCGGAGCTGTGCCCGGGCCGATGGACTGCTTTCTGGTGTTGCGTGGTATCAAAACGCTGCATTTGCGAATGAGGCAGCATTCTGAAAACGGAAAGATCATAGCGGAATGGCTGCGCAATCATCCGAAAGTAAGTAAAGTGTATTGGCCTGGTTTCACGGATCATCCCGGCTACGCAATTGCCAGGAAGCAGATGAGAGATTTTGGCGGCATGATCAGCTTTGAATTGAAGAATGACAGCCTGGAAGAAACTATGCGGGTGCTTTCTTCTACAAAACTTTTTGCATTAGCAGAAAGCCTGGGTGGGGTGGAGTCACTGATCAATCATCCTGCATCAATGACGCATGCATCCATTCCACGGGAAGAACGTATAAAAAATGGATTAAAGGATTCTTTAATCCGGCTCAGCGTTGGAATCGAAGATGCAGAGGACCTGATAGGTGATTTAAATAATGCAATTAAATAATTGCAATAGAATATTTGGGGCATTTCTTCCACGCTCATGGTGAACACCCAGACAATTTTAACATACCATTATTGAAAAACAAGGCATTAGCGTAAACGCGTTGCATTGGCATTGATTATGCCAATTAAGGATGAACGAATTAAAACTCTATTTTGTTATTTTAAAATTTACCGACTATGCTTTATATCATTGCTATCATTCTGATTATTGGCTGGTTGCTGGGTTTTTTTGTTTTTTCTGCCGGCGGTCTTATTCATATTCTCCTGGTACTTGCGATCATTGCTATACTACTCAGGTTGATCAGGGGTGACAGGGTGCTCTGACAAAGTGAGTAAATTGCTGCATGGATGAAAAAGGACTGAAAAATTTTTTGGACAAAAAGGTTGATGAATACAATCAGCCTTTTTTTATTCATGATGATCCCATCAGTATCCCCCACCGTTTTTCCAAAAAGCAGGATAGGGAAATCGCAGGTTTATTCGCTGCAATTTTCGCCTGGGGAAATCGAAAAAGCATTGTCAACTCGTGCGACAGGTTGCTTACCCGGATGGACAGTGCCCCCTACGATTTTATTATGCATTTCGAGGAAAATGACCTGATTCCTTTCGTTGATTTTGTGCATCGGACATTCAATGCGACTGATTTATTTCATTTTTTTGGTGTATTAAAGCATCATTATTTGTTTTTGGGAAATCAATCCTTCGAAACAGCGTTTAGCCAATGGATGCAACCGGGCGATAAGACAGTTGAAAATGCGCTGAATGGTTTTTATCATTATTTTTTTTCACCGGAAATTGACGGGAATTATCCCGGCAGAACCATGAAGCATATTGCCGCACCGTTTAAAAAATCAGCATGCAAGAGGCTCAATATGTATTTGAGATGGATGGTGCGCAGCGACGATAATGGAGTTGACTTCGGCATCTGGAAAAGTTTTTCTCCCGCGCAGCTTATTTGCCCAATAGATCTGCACGTGGCCAGGGTGGCCAGGCGATTTAACCTGCTGCAGCGGAAACAAACAGACTGGCTCGCAGCGATAGAGCTCACCGATTATCTCCGTACATTAGATGAGGACGACCCGGTAAAATATGATTTTGCCCTGTTCGGACTTGGCGTAATTGAAAAATTCTGAACAATATGACTATCGCGTTAGATGATCTTGTGACCGTATTAAATAATTCATTGGATATTGATTTAAAAGAAACCATTTCCCATGATCAACTAAAAGAACGTCTCACCGGCTATATCAATGACCTTATCGATCATAACTTCAATAAGCTTGTCATTCTTCTTTATAAAATTGACGTCAGTGAATCCAGGTTAAAGCAATTGCTCGAAGAAACATCAGGCCTTGATGCGGGAGGCATCATTGCTGAGCTTATTATTGAAAGACAAATTCAAAAACTTAAATACAGAGAACAATTTACAAACAGGGATACAGGTGGTATTGATGAAAATGAAAGATGGTGAGCAGGTCTGCAGCGTAAAATTTATTTTCGTACCAAAATGATCAGAAATGAGATTCATCCTTATCACCTCCTATTGCTTGCTGCAGGCTACAATTATCATTGCCCAGCACCATAAGTATATTGCGCCGTCTGATACTCTGGTCAGGCAAAACATCAGCAAATGGCAGGGCATGAAATTTGGCCTGTTCATTCATTGGGGTACCTACAGCCAATGGGGCATTGTAGAAAGCTGGAGCCTATGCCCGGACCTGCAGACCACATTTAATCCTGTAAGGTTTGCGCCTGAAAAATGGGTTCAGGCTGCAAAGGATGCGGGCATGAGATATATGATCTTCACCACAAAACACCATGACGGGTTCAACATGTTTGACACAAAGGAAACGGATTATAAGATCACAGATAAGAAAACTCCTTTCTCTGCCCATCCCCGAAATAATGTAACCAAAGAAATATTCAATGCTTTTCGCAAAGAAGGATTTTCGATCGGTGCCTATTTTTCAAAACCCGATTGGCACAGTGATAATTATTGGTGGCCCTATTTTCCACCCAGAGACCGTAATGTGAATTATGAAGTAAAGAAATACCCGGAGCGCTGGAAAGCATTTAAGGAATTTACTTACAACCAGATTAAAGAGCTGATGAGTCAGTATGGAAAGGTAGACATACTATGGCTGGATGGCGGTTGGGTAAGACCTCTTTCCACAGTGGATACTACCGTCGAGTGGCAAAAGGGAATTAAAATCGACCAGGACATAGATATGAAACGAATTGCTGCAATGGCAAGATCATATCAACCTGGAATATTGGTGGTGGATAGAACGGTCACCGGTGAATATGAAAACTACACTACTCCTGAGCAGGAAGTGCCCAATGAGCCATTGCCCTTTCCCTGGGAGACCTGTATGACCATGGGTGACTCCTGGAGTTTTGTTCCGAATGACAATTACAAATCAGCACACAAACTCGTTCAGTTGTTGGTAAAAATTATATCCAGAGGGGGAAACTTCCTGTTAAATATTGGCCCCGGACCAGAAGGCGACTGGGATCCGGTTGCGTACCACCGGCTGCAGGATATTGGCAAATGGATGGCTGTAAACGGCGAAGGAATTTATCATTCCAAACCGGTAGTGCCCTACTCAACGGATAATATTTATTATACACAATCCAAGGATGGAAATATACTCTATGCCTTTTATTTATCAGAAACAGATGCGGTTACATTACCGGGTCAGGTCATTTTAAAGAATATTGTTGCTGGCAAAGGAAGCAAGATCTCTTTATTAGTAGCAACGGCAAAATTGAAATGGAAAACCGAGGGCAATAACACAGTTATTGCAGTTCCATCTTCTGTTGCTGCTAAAGTGACAAGCCAGTACGTTGTCACATTTAAAATACAAAAGGGATACCAGAAGAAGAGGTAATTCAAAAAATCAAATGGTTATTTGGCCCCTTTGATTTTATTTTTTTGTTTTTTCAAACATCAGCTCCTTCACTTTCTCTTTATCCTCTTTTTCTTTATTAAGATCGAACATAGTGCCAAAAAAATGATCCCAAAGCGTGGAGCTCACACCAAAGCCCTGGTGGTCGTTTTTATAGTGATGCAGGTGATGGTTTCTCCACAGAGGTTTCATCCATTTGAAAGGAGGATTCCAGGCATGGATAGCATAATGCATGGTGCCATACATCAGGTAACCTAAGATAAAACCGGGAAAGAACATAAAAGTATACTGACGCAGCAATAGATAAAGTAAACCAAAGACGATGGCTGCTATGATAATGCTCGGAACGGGCGGCATAAACAGACGTTGCCTGTCCCTCGGGTAATGATGATGGTTGCCGTGCAGCGTGTAAGAAATTTTTTTGGCTACCGGGTTTTCACTCACCCAATGAAATATAAACCGGTGGGCTATGTACTCGAAAAATGTCCAGAATAACATGCCGCCTAAAAAAATCAGCAACACGTGAAGAAGTGAAAAATTCAAGCCTGTATTGCTATAATAAAGCATATAAATAATCACCGGTAAATACATTCCCCAAATCACCAGAGGGTGGGTTTTGGTCAGCATTTCCAGGAAGTCATTCTTAAACAAACGGGCCTGTCCCTTATTATTTATTTTTTCAAAATGCATGCGGCAAAGATAAGAAAAACGGAGTGGTCAATGGCTGGTGGCGAGTACGGTTTTAGGTGATTTTAATCAGCTTTTAAGAGTTGATCAACAGGCTGGAACTGATACCCTTTGACCCTCAAATATTTTATCAGATCAGGGAGTTTTTTGTAAAACTTATCGGTTCGCCTTGGATCGGTTCCGATATGCAATAAAAGTATAAAACCATTTAATCCGGACAAGCTTTTCTTTTCGTGATCGATAATGGAGTCGTAGATCTCTTCACTGCTGCTGTAATTTTTTAAGTCCGGGTAAGTATAGTCCGCGGTGCTTTTGGTACCAGGGGTATAATTGATAAGTTGCAGGCCAAGCGCTTTAGTCCAGGCCGAAATGCTGTCATTGTACCATTCGTAAGGAGGAATGAAATATTTGGTCTTAAGCGTATCAATCCCCTCGCCGTGCATGATGTCGAGGTTCCCCAGGAGATCATTCGTAAATTCTTCCCTTGTCACCAGCAGACTATCCCTCTTATTCCAGTCGCAGTACAATAAATGCTCATTGGAATGCGGGCCCAGAAAATACCCGTCTTTCCTTAATTGCTGAACGACATTCTTAAATGCGGGATTGTGATAAAATCTCCCTGTTAAAAAGAACGAGGCTTTTACTTTTTGTTGTTGTAAAGTTTGAGCAATAAAATTTCCGCCATCAGCAAATTCATCACCGGTAAAAACAATTGCTATGTTCCTTTTTGTACTATCACCACGGATGATGGCGCCATAACTGTAAGTAAATCCTCCTGAAACGGAGGCGGCTACTTTTTTGGGCGGGCCTCTGCCTCCTTCGCAGCTAATAAATAAATAAGAGACGCGGTGCCATCCATGGTTGGCTCGTTGGTACTGTAATCGCCGTAATCATCATGATAAACCACAAGATCGCTTTGAAAATCTGCGTATTCATCAGCACCAGCTAAAGTAATGCCGATAAGATTATTATAAATGCTTCCATACACCGGGCCATCTACCAAACCACCATCAATAGGATATTTTTTTAAATGCGTAAATGAAGAATGCGGATCAACCGGAGTATCACCCCATGACGGCAAGCCATAAACCATGCTGGTGCCCCAGGGATTGCAACCAAACAACCAATCGACGTTGGCTTGTTCCAATTCAGAAAAAGTTTTATCGCCTTTTAATTGCCTGTACCAATAACATTGTATAGCAAGTGAGGTCGTAAGATTATTACTGCACCAGATAAAGGGAATACCACGGTAGAAAGCATTTGACTTTGCTCTATTCCATACTCTTTCGATTCCCTGTTTATAGTAAAGGATAATTGTATCTCTTCTTTTATCTTTTAATTGATTTGCTAATTCATAATGGCCAACATTAATAAACGGATACCATTGATAGTGGTGAGCAGTATCAGCACCGAGCCAGGGAGTAATGGGCTCTTCCCTGGCAAGCTGTACCGCAAAATTAAGCAGCTCCCTATTTGGTGGGGAGGCGTGGGAAATCATATTTCGTTTTACTTCCAAATTATTGATGATTATGGAACTTTCAAAAACCTGGGTTGCGGCCAATTCCATATCGTCCTTCCAATTATCTTCTGCATAGATATAAGGCGATTTTACAGAGGCCGTTTGAGTAAATCCTTTTTTTTTCATTCCAAAAACAAATGCGGTATTAGCTTTTTCCAGCAATTTATAAGCGTAATCAAAATCATTTTTAGAAAATACTTCCGCGCCCAGGGCGAAAGAACTTGAAAACTTTCCGGCAATAGAAGATGTTCCCGTTGTGTTATTCATAAACTTCCCCCGTTGTTGGGGTTCACCGCTTACAAAATATACCGGGCGCTGGTTACCCCTTCCGTACTGTGTGTCTGCTTTAGGTAGGCGCATCCCTATATGATCGCGGTCGTCGGCTATCTGGTTAAACATCCAGTCTTTTTTCGGATGCATTTTTAAAAGCCAGTCCAGGCCCCATTTGGCTTCATCAAGGACATCAGCCATTCCATTTTTTCCATCGAGTCCATTCGCTAACTTTTCATCTCCAAATACGGCGGGAAAATCACGGTATGACATTAATAAATGATAAGCAGCATTGGCCGAAGTGGTAGCATATTGCAAATAATCGGTAGCATCATGCCAGCCGCCCACCACATCTATATAGGTGCTGTCTTTGATGCCGGCTTTTTCTCCATACAGAACATAACCATCACGGGTATGGCAGCTATCTTTTAAAAAGGGATTAAAACCCGTACGTTGCTGGCGCATATATCGCAGGCAAAAATCGGCAGCACCTTTATAAACATCATTTTCAATCTCAAACTCCGGCGACTGTACGCCTCCGGCTTGTAAGTAATAGCGGCCTGGTTTTTTGAACGAGGAAAAATTAAGACGGTAAGTTTGAGTGAACGGGCCATAAGCTCCAAATGCTTTACCGGTGCTTGCCGAAAAAGCAATCTTTTTTGTAGAGGCATCGATTAACTGGAAAGTTGTAATCTCTGCGGTGTCCTTGCTGCACCATACTGCTACCTTTATGCTCGCGGGCGTATAACCTAGCTGATTAATACGTATCCATGCGGTATCCGCTTTTCTTTCTTTTAGCGCAGTAAAAGAAAGCAATAAAATAGCTATCATCCATTTGTACATGACTGGTAAATATTTTTATTCGAGTTGCAAAAGATACAAACTTTAATCACAAAAGATTTGTGTCTTTACCTCATTTTTTTTAATAGTAAATTTCCATTTCGGCTTACCTTAACTGACTTAATTGATCGTATGGCGGTTATTGCACTGGACCTGGGGGGCACCAAATTAGCTTCGGCGTTAATCAGCGATAGTGGCGCAATACTTACCAGGGAATCAACTCAACGGAAGAAGTTGGAAGGTGCAGAAGTAGGTAAGCTCATCCTGCAACAGGCGCACGCTATCTTACAGAGTGCAAAAGAAAAAGATATCCCTGTAAATGCACTGGGTATTTGTGTGCCGGGTATTGCCCATGCAAAAACGGGAACCGTCTGGGCGCCAAATATTCCGGGGTGGGATGACTATCCCTTAATGGAAGAACTAAAAAACGGATTGGCGGATCGCAACATAAAAATAAGAATGGACAGCGACCGGGCCTGTTATATTCTTGGCGAAGTGTGGAAAGGGAATGCCGGAGGGCAAAGTGATGTGATCTTTTTGAGTGTGGGCACTGGGATCGGGGCGGGTATTGTTGTCAATAATGAAGTGTTGCGTGGTGCACATGACATTGCCGGCGCGATAGGATGGATGGCATTGAATAAACCTTTCCGGAATGAATATATCTCCTGCGGATGTTTTGAGCATAATGCTTCGGGTGAGGGCCTGGTTAAAGTAGCCAGGGAATTACTTGGTAATAAAAAGTATGCAGCAAGCATATTGAATAATAAGGATACTGTCCAGCTAACAGCAAAGGATATTTTTATTGCCTATGAATCAAACGACAAATTAGCTGTTGCGGTAATTGACCAGGCCATTGAGTATTGGGGAATGGCTGTCGCCAACCTTGTCAGCATATTCAATCCCGAAAAAATAATCTTTGGCGGCGGCGTGTTTGGGCCCGCATTAAAATTCCTGGACGCAATTCATAATGAAGCCAAAAAATGGGGGCAACCTATCAGCATGCAACACGTCAGGCTGGAAGCGGCCATATTGGGAAATGATGCTGGTCTGTATGGCGCAGCTTATCTTGCCATGAAAGATTAAACCAACAACAGTATGTACAATCGAAGCCGGGTATTTGCCGCATCATGCATTGCTCTTTTTTTATTCGGTATGATGTTGATTATGCTCGGCTCTATCCTGCCTTCGCTTACCACAACGTTTGAATCAAAAGGATTAAATACCAGTTTTCTTGTTTCGATTTTACCTGTCGGCATTATGCTTGGGTCATTGATCTTTGGCCCTATCGTAGATCGCTACGGGTATAAGCTGCTGCTTATTGCCAGTATATTGATCTCCGCTGTATCACTGGAGGGACTGGCCTTCACGCAATCGCTACCAGTATTGTACATCTGCATTTTTTTCATTGGATTTGGAGGTGGCATCATTAACGGCGGAACAAATGCCCTGGTCGCCGATATCACTGAAGTAAACAAGGGTGCCAGCCTGAGCCTGCTGGGTGTCTCTTTCGGAATTGGTGCGCTCGGCATGCCTTTGTTGCTTGGAGTTTTATCAAACCGGTTTCTTTATACCAGTATACTTTCCGGCGTTGGCTTTTTTATGCTGATACCTGCCCTGGGTTTTCTTTTTATCTCGTTTCCTGTGCCGAAGCAAGTGCAGGGATTTCCATTGAGAGAAGGCCTCAGGTTGCTGAAACAACCTGTTTTATTACTCAATGGCTTATTCCTTTTCTTTCAGAGCGGAGTGGAAGCGCTTTCTAATAACTGGACTACAACCTATCTCCAGGACAAACTGAAAATAACGAATGAAGACGCACTCTATGCGTTGTCCTTTTCAGTCCTTGGACTCACGGTTGTGCGGCTTTTGCTGGGATCATTGTTAAAAAAATTTTCTTCCTTTACGATACTGATAGTGTCTTTATTGTTGGTTGTTACGGGCAATATTTTGTTGATGAAGAGTCACTCCTATAATATGGCATTTTTGGCGGTAATCACAACAGGGCTGGGCCTGGCAGCTGGTTTCCCCGTCATATTGGGATATGTCGGGCAGCTTTATGCAAGCTTGTCAGGCACTGCTTTCAGCATTACGCTGGTGATTGCACTGATGGGAAATACTATATTGAATTATCTCTTTGGATGGGTTGCCCGGCAATACAGCGTCACCTATTTACCAATGCAGGTAATAGCCTGTGCCATATGTATGCTTATTCTTTTACTATTGATAAAGAAAAGATTGACAGGAAAAGTCAAAATATAATTTATTAAAATCAAAACTGTATTGAGTTATGCTGGCAAAGACATGGTTACAAAACGCAAGGTTAATTATGGATAGTATTGAAAACACCCAGCTTGATAATATTCAAAAAGCTGCTGTCTTGATGGCTGATACCATCGAAGCCGGCCGCTGGGTTCACACTTTTGGCTGCGGGCATGCCACGCTTCCTATTGAAGAAATGTATCCACGCATTGGCGGATTTGTAGGCTTTCATCCCATCGTGGAGTTGCCCCTTACATTCTTCACCAATATCGTAGGGGGTATGAGTGTTCACAATTTTGTCTTCCTGGAAAGAGTGGAGGGCTATGGTACCGAGATCATGAAAGGTTACAGGTTTGATTCAAGAGACTGCATGTGGCTTTTTTCGCATACAGGTATTAATGCGGTGAATATAGATGTGGCACTTGAGGCAAAAAGGCAGGGAATGAAAGTGATCGTGTTTGGATCGGCTAAGGAAGCTGAGGGGAAACCCACCCGGCATAGCAGCGGGAAAAATATTTTTCAGCTGGCCGACCTGGTGGTTGATACCTGTGTGCAGATCCAGGATGCCTGCGTGCCGTTAAAAAATCACGTTGATAAAGTCGGCCCCGTATCAACGATCGGCTTTATCACCGCTGTCTGGATGACAGTGACTACGGTTGCTGAGATATTGGCCGATCGCGGGGTAAAGCTCTATATACATCCTTCTCATAATGTGCCCGGCGACACAACAGCCAAAGAACGTCTAGCTTCAGCTTTGGAAGAATATAAAACAAGAGTGGCAGGCGTTTGAGACCAACACAAAAGATTTCCTTTCCTTTGCAGGCAAATTTTAATACTATGAAACTACTGACTTACCTTAAAGACAACCATGAGCAGTTAGGAGTATTGATTGATGGATTTGTCTATGATATGGAAGTATTGCATCCAGATCTTCCCAATTCTATGAATATGTTTTTAACGTATTGGGAAGATGCTTACCCCGTGGCACAGGCCGGAGAGCTTATGTTGAAAGAAGGGTCAAGAACAAGCAATAAAAAGAAAGCTCTGGCTGAGATTGACCTGCTGGCGCCGGTTCCCTTTCCTGCTTCCTGCCGCGATGGCTATGCGTTCCGCCAGCATGTGGCAGCAGCAAGAAGAAACAGGAAAGCGGAAATGATACCGGAATTTGATCAGTATCCTGTTTTTTATTTTACCAATCATCATAGCATACAGGGTCCGGGAGCCGTTAGTTGTATGCCCGATCATTTTGAAAAACTCGATTTTGAACTGGAAGCAGCCATTGTCATTTGCAAACATGGACGCAATATAGCTGCTGAAAATGCCGATCAATATATCGGGGGGTTGATGATCATGAACGACCTGAGTGCAAGAAGACTGCAGATGGAAGAAATGTTATTAAATCTTGGACCTGCAAAAGGGAAAGATTTTTCTACCGTGATTGGTCCCTGGTTAGTAACGTTTGATGAATTGCATGAAAGGGAAATTCCAGCCAAGGAAAATCATATCGGGAAAAGCTGGAACCTTGAAATGAAATGTTGGGTGAATGAAATACAGGTTAGCCAGGGAAATTTAGGGGATATGGACTGGACATTTGCGGAAATTATAGAACGGGCATCATATGGTGTGGATCTGTATCCGGGTGATGTAATTGGCAGTGGCACTGTAGGCACAGGATGTTTTTTAGAACTAAACGGAACCGGAAAATTGAACGATCCAAATTATATCGAGCAGTGGTTGCAGGCAGGCGATGTCGTTGAAATGGAAATTGATTCTTTAGGCAAACTTAGCAATACCATCGTGGCGGAAGAAACAGGATGGAGTATATTGAAACAGAAAAAGGCTTAACCGCAAAGACGCAAAGACGCGAAGAGTCGCTATGAATAAAGAACAGTATGAATACCTGGCTACTCAAATTTTCCAGGCTTCTTTAGAAGTTCATAAAACATTAGGACCCGGTCTTTTGGAATCTGTCTATGAATTTTCGCTGCTAAAAGAATTACAACTACGGAATATCAATGTTCAATATCAAATTAAAGTCCCATTGATTTACAAAGGCCACGATACCGGTAAAGAGTTCTTCATCGATATTCTGGTAGAAAATGAAATAGTAATTGAAGTAAAATCCTGTGAAGACGGTATGCGTCCGGTACATCAGGCGCAGCTTCTTTCTTACCGAAAATTATCAGATAAGAGATTAGGATTTCTAATCAACTTCAATGTCGCGTTGTTAAAAGATGGTTTTAAAAGACTGGTGAATAATTATTAATCTTTGCGAGCCATTGCGCCCTGGCGTCTTAGCGGTTAATCAAAAAATATGATCCTCGAGCTTAAAGATCTGAAAACGGCTGAAAAACAATACTACCTGCAACACGTCATTGCGCCGAGACCCATTTGTTTTGCTTCAACAATAGATAAAGGTGGAAATGTCAATCTTAGCCCGTTCAGTTTCTTTAATTTATTTTCTTCCAATCCCGCCATTGTTATTTTTTCCCCGGGACGGCGAATAAGAGATAATACAACCAAGCATACTTTTCAAAATGTATTGGAAGTGCCCGAGGTGGTTATCAATATTGTCACTTATGATATGGTGCAGCAAACATCATTAGCCAGCTGTGAATTCCCAAAGGAAGTGAATGAATTTATTAAGGCCGGCTTTACGGCTGTGCCTGCAACCTTGGTAAAACCTCCGATGGTCAAAGAAAGCAAGGTGAACCTGGAGTGCAAAGTGCTTGAAGTAAAACCACTGGGTACAGAAGGCGGCGCCGGAAACCTGGTGATCTGTGAAGTGTTGCGAATGCATATTGATGATTCATTATTGGATGCGCCTTTGGCTAACGACAAGGTTTTGCCAAAGATTGATCAGCGAAAGCTCCATCATGTAGCAAGACTGGGTGGTGACTGGTATTGCATGGTGAATGAAGCCAATTTATTCCAGGTGGAGAAACCAAATACACAAGTGGGCATCGGGTTCGATGCTTTGCCGGAAAACATCCGGAACAGTGCCATCCTTTCAGGAAATGAACTCGGAAAATTGGCCAATGTACAGGAGTTGCCGGTAATTGATCCTTCATTTGAGGATGATCATCTAAAACAGATCATTCAGTATTACAATCTCAATCCTGATGACATGGAAAAGGAGTTGCTCCTGTATGCAAAGAGATTGCTGGATCTTGGAAAGGTAAGAGAGGCCTGGCAAGTGTTATTAGCTCTAGCATAATTAATGTAAACTTGAAATATCAATACTCTGGTAATTTTTAATGGTATAAACATAGGTGGATAAAAGGGATAGGATAGAAACAATAAAGGCATGAGACCTTTGTATGTTACAACAAAATGACAAATACTGATAGAATTAATGGTATAACCGGAGGGCAATGTTACCCCGAAATGCCAGTTTATTTCTTGATTTGAAAATCCTGATGCCCCGCTTGCCAAAGGGCAAAGGCATACCGGTTGGCATAGTCGCGAAATTGAATCATCTTTTCGTTCGACCAGTGCCCACTCTCATAACTCACCAGCATCATCACAGGAGGATTATCCGGATTTAGGTCCTGCATTTTCGCTACCAGCTTGGCAGGTTGCCAGAAAGGAACACGTGTATCATTGAATCCTGTTACGGCCAGCACTG
>Ga0137431_1000549_pt1 | contig 13183 bp, 15 predicted proteins | sample EasRivERMZT800_2_FD_104646 | JGI IMG/M metagenome (GOLD analysis project Ga0137431, IMG submission 104646) | Soil microbial communities from meander-bound floodplain in the East River, Colorado, USA - East River MetaG ERMZT800_2 | ecosystem: Environmental > Terrestrial > Soil > Floodplain ... | reverse complement strand
CCTCATCCAGGAGCCTCCCGCCGAGACCTCGCCGACGTTCCTCATTCCACTGGGCCGCAGTCTCGAGGTCTTCTTGGGCCTCGGGTCGCAGGGTTACGTTCATAAGCACCGGCGGATTCGCTCGATGCTCTCCACGGCCGGAGCGCCACGGTTACCGTCGATGCGGTAGCGTTCGAGCCTACGGTCCAGTTCCCCCCGTTGCTCAGAGGTAAGCGGCAGGGCCTCCTGCTCCGCGGCGATGCTGTCCCAAATGTCTTCCACCAGCTTGATTCGCTCTTCGAGTGGCAGATCGTGAATCTTCATGTCATGCCCTCCCGTAGCGAGAGTCGCTTCTGCTAATCGTGAACCGCCCGTCAGACGGACCCCTTTTCCATCATACTCAAATCTACCGCGGCCCCCAAAGCGATTCTTGAGCAGGCCGTAGGACGCTGGACCCCATGATGGCCAGAAACTCGCTCTCGGCGGCTTCCAACGAGGCCCCGCGCAGCACCTGCACAAGGGCGGGCCCCATGCGGTAGGATTTTCGGAGGGTGCGGGCACGTAGGAGCGGTCTAGTCAATTCTGAACACCTTGATGGATAAACGGCATTCGGACGGCGCGCGAGGGCGCGTTGACTGGCCCGATTCCGATTCGTATCGGGGAGGGGTCAATCAACAGTCGTACACGGAATCAGCCCACACCGCGCTTGAGCTGTTGCTCGATCCATCTCCTGGCCAACTGATCGGGTGTCAGGCCCGTCGTCCGGCCTCAAGCCTCCTGGACTCATGGCTTTGAGTCAAGCGACTTTCACTTGTCTTCACGCTTCCATTCTTTCTCAGCCCATTCAAGTTTATGTTTCGCAAGAGACGATCCCAGGCTCGCAGCCCTCGTCAGTAAGCGACGCACCTCCTCGCGATTCTCTTTTCGTCGGCTTTCTTCGTTGTCTTCGCACCCATGGTTATCGATGATTTCAACTTTCTTCAACATGCATGCTACATCATCCACTTTTATCCCCTCGTCACAAATCGCTTTCATGCGCTCGCACCAGGCGCGGAGATCGCGCACGGGGTTCGCTTCCTCGGCCAGAACGCGCAACAAATAGGCCCGCCTGTTCCCGAGCTGCTGGGACTCCAAGAGCTTAGCACGCGCAGCTTCCAGATTACGGGATTTAATGGGATTTCTTGTCGCCTCATGGTGCCCGAGCATGGCCAATCCCATCGGGTTCAAGAGATCCGGTTTGTTGGCGGTTTGCGAAACTGATGATAACTCGTCTTGCGTGAATACCTGACCACGAATTATCGGAAGATGGTACGCCAACACTTGGGCGGCAGTTGCCGCGTCCGGGTTTCCATGATTCACGTATGACGTCAACTCGTCCCGGAGATCACGAATCCGCTGAACATCCTGGGCGAAAAGGGGTTGAAAGTCCTCAATCGATTTGGATAGAAAATGCATCGAATAAGCAGTCACCAGCACGATCCATCCGGCGGCGATCGGATCACCCTCGGTCGCTAGGCGTCGAAACACCTGAAGAGCATGCGTTTCGTTGATCGTCCCGTTGATTCCCATCCATTCGTCAATGGCGATCCTCAACTCGGGCTTTGTGCTGAAGTCTTCGGCAGGGTGAGCAATCGGTTCCTCAGCGGGTGGTTTTACCGAACCTTCCGATCGTCGTTCTGGATTGGCGACCATCTCGCCCTTTTTAGAGAAATAGCCGTTCAGCCATGCGTTAACTATGATGTAGGCAAAAATGAGGACCACCACAACCACAGCAAGCCAGGGATTCTTCCAGGCTCCTCTGGCATCTTCCATCGCATCGGAGAGTTTTGTCATAAGCTCGCAGCCACCGTGCCTTTCGATGTGCTCAAAGTCTACCCATGGGTGGCATCGAGTCGTTCGAAGTTGGAATTCAAGATGCACCGGGCCGCATCACGTTGCAGCCGAGGAGCCACGTTAGTCGGCCTTTCCTAAAAGCCTGCTCAGGCGAGCCGGGACGCCGAATGAACCCGCGATCTGGCTGTTTGTTGCGGTGGCCTCGCTAAGCCTTTGCCGCAGCTCCGGTGTGATCGCCGTAAGACGTTCAACAATCCCCATCCGCTTCTTCGCCATTGCGAAACTCCCAGAATCAAGAAACGCTTGGACGGCCCCCGATGCGACGAGTTGGGCGGTTTGGTTCTTGCTGTTCAGGCACATGAAGATAGGCTCAGCCACATCATCGAATCCTTCTCCGTCCCAGGGAATCGCTTGTAGCTTGCCCATCAATCCGTATGGATCGTTGTCAGCCCTTATCGGAACCACGGAGAGGCCGCGCCCAAGAACGAAGCCCACTTCCTGATCGGTCCACAGACTACCGTGGAAGTCTTTCGTTACCAACGCCAGTAGGCAATGACAGGAAGCAAGCGCATTCTCAATCTCGCGCCGCCACTCCAACGTAGGCTCTATGTTCTCGTGGGCGACAAAGACATCGCAGCCGTACCCCTCTAGCTCCACCTTCAGTGCAGCAGCCTCTGTCTTGTACCTCGATGTGTGGCTGAGAAAACACCGACAGAAACCAGGCGCCCAAAGCCGCCGCTCCGCCCCGGCGTCGGTAGAGAGAGTCGAACCCCGGAGGTTAAGGTGCGCCGCCAGTTCCTGCAGAGCCTCGTTTTTCGCCCGTTGGAGTCTGCCGACGAATACGTCCATCGGCGCTGCGTCCCAAGACATATTTACATGCTTTACGCCAAACTCGTCAAGCGTCAAATAGGCAATCTCCGGTTGTATTTGAGCCAGTGCGGTCGCGAGTTGTTGAATAAGACTGACTCGTTCAGATTTCGTCATGGGTCGCAGTGTTCGCAAAAGCTGCCCGAACTTTTCGCGACGGTAAAAAGCGCGCCCTCTACTCGTATCTTAGCGCCTCCACCGGCCAGACGCGGCCGGCGATGGTGGCCGGGATCAGGGAGCCGACCATCGAGGACAGGACCGCCACAACGGCAATCCAGATGGCGTCGGCGGTTTTCACGACCTCGGGGATTCGGTCGAAGGAATAGACGTCCGGGCTCCAGATTCGAAGTTGCGGATTCAGACTCGCGAGGAAATCCTGAATGCCGTTGATGTTCCACACGAACCATGAACCCAGCAGCGTGCCGAGGATCGAGCCGACGATGCCAACGGCGGCGGCGTAGGCGATGAACAGCGCGGCCACCCCCTGGCCGGAGGCGCCTAAGGCCTTCAAGATGCCGATGTCCTTGGTCTTCTTCTCGACGATCATGTAGAAGATGCATCCGACCAGGACGATCGCGACCATGCTGATCATGCCGAAGAGGAATGTGACAAGGACTTTTTCTTTCTCGACCGCTTGAATGAACCCGCGCTGAAGGTCTTCCCAGGTGTAGACCTCGACGTGCCTCAAGTTCCGGGCATCCGATTCCGACAGGGTCTCGCCGAGCGAAGCGACGAACGATTCCCATGCGAGGGTGAGGCGATCGCGGGTCTCGTTCATGTCCGCGCCGGGTTGGAGGGCGATGAGCAGTTGGTTGGCGCGCGGCTTGGACATGCCCCCTTCGGCAAGCGGTTGCGGGTCCATGGCCAGCTTGTGCTGGACCATGTCGAAATCGACGTAGACGCAGAGGCTGTCGATTTCGAATATGCCGGTGCGCGAATCGTCGGCGTAGCGAAGCGGCAGGCGCACGGGAGGTTCGCCTGTCGGGTTGCCCGATGGGCTCAGCGGCATGAGCGTCAGCGCGATCGGCGCTCCGCGGGCCAACTGTCGATCAAACGCCCCGTCCGGTCGCCGATAGTTGAGCAGATCACACCCGACGATCACCCCGGCCCACTCGGGTTCATCGTACATCGGTTCGCCTAGACTTACGGCGTAGACTCGTTCGGCGGCGATCATGGCCGTCACGTCCGGGTATATGGCCTTGGCGAACAGGTCGGCTTGGAAGTCCGCGATTTCTTGAGGGTCTCTTTCGGAGGCGAGCCGCCATTTGGCATTGGCTTCCTCAAACTCGGCCGGCAAACGCGGCTTGCCGATTCCGTCATAACCGGCCACGGGCATTTTCTGTGGCCCGAGCTTGGTCGTGCCGGGGTAGTATCGCTCGTAGTACAGGCCCTTCTTGAAATCATTGACCTGCACGTAGTCGTCGAGGCGAATGCCCAGAACCCGCGCGGGCTTGGTATACGACGTCGCGGGCACGCGGAAGATCGCGTAGGTGTAGATGGCCGGGGTCACGAGTCGAACGGCGTCGGGCATTTCCTTGAGGGCGTATTGGCCGAACTCCTCGTAGTAGGGGAAGCCCTGGAGCGTGGCCCCTTCGAGGACGATTTCACTGTGAAGCCCGCGGGAGCGGGCCCGAATGGTGTCAAGGAAGCCGCCCATCACGCTCATGACCACGAGGACCATGGCCACGCAAAGCATGACGCTGGCGATGCCGAAAAAGGCGATGAGCTTGGTGTGAAGGTATCGCCAGGCGAGGAAGTATTTGTACATGGGGAAAATGTCGAATGTCGAATGGCGAATGTCAAATGGCGAATGCTTCAGCAGAGTCCGTCCGGTGGCGAGGGAACATCGTTCGGATAGTCGCTTGTAATAAAAAGCTCTGCTTCGAGCCCTTTTTCTTGCATGTTCCTCAGAGTACGCTCAACTTGCTCTCGCGTGGGCTTGGCATGGCCCTTCTTTTCTTTCCAGGTTTCGAGCTTTCTTATCGATCGGGTCGTCAAAACCCGCGCGAATCCATCTACGAGCGCGACAACCATCTCACATATGTTTCGATCGGCACAAATTCTGATATGCCGCTGTAACACGAGGTTGTCGCGAACCTTAACCGTTATCTCTTTGACTTCGCCGGTCTCAAAATCGCCCTCGATAATCTCATCTTCCTTGTCCTTGATCCAGTGAGGCGTCTGACCATGCAAGTAAACGTTTCGGACGTTTTCTCGCAACCACTCCAGTTTCTCAAATTCTTCCTTCGTAATTACTCTTCGGCTTTTCGCCATATTATGACATCCCCAAATTTGAGGGCATCAATCTTGTCCCACTCACCTGGACTGAACACAAAATCAGCCTTGACGAAGGAATCAAACTGAATGGCATCTTTCACGCTGGAATCGATCAAAACACATGCTGTGACCAGCGCCGCGTGATCATTTCCGTTTAGATAGCATTGACGCATTTCTTCGTGCAAATACGCCGAAAAGAGATCAGACCGGGGAAGGAGCGGTAGAAATGGCTGAGCTCCTCGACGAGCCATAACTTCCTTGTCCGGGTACAGGTTCTCAAGAATCTCATTCATCAGAATCACGCGGCGTAAGGCGGTTTTTCAAGGGATCGCACGATGTATCGGCGCCATTGGGCATAATGGCTTCAATCTTCCCGTTTCGGGCAACATAGATGGGAATGCCGAGTCGCCTGCGTCGGTCCATCTCTTGCCGAACATCTTCAACGAGACCTTCTCCGATGCGAGTCAACAAGCTCTCAAGAAAGTGGTCGTCAACTGGCGCATTCTGCATCGCGTGCGCTCCGCTCGATCGTGCTCAGCTTCTCGGCGTCAAAGATACGAGTCTTACCGCTGGCCATGCCATGAGCGACCTTAACCAGTCTATCACCGGAATTATCGCACAGGGTCCAGGTATCGGCCAGCGGACGGTGCAGGCGGAAGAAATTGACCAATCCTCGCGTGTAGCGCCGTTTGACCGTTTCATCCGGGACGGCATGTCCGCCGTGGCGAACGCGATCCGCCACCCGGGCCACGGCAAGTTCCGGACAGGCCAGCCAGATATAGATGAGATTGATTAGGTTATTTCAGGTTGAAGCAAACCACCCGTTCGAGGTTCCGGGCATAGATGCGCCCGTTGTGCAGCACCGGCACGGACCAGCATCGATCATCAAGGATCTTGGCGGTGGTTGTCGGCGTGAAGCCATCGGGGCTCGCCTTGCCGATGCGGAGCTCGCCATTCTCGGTCAAGAGGAAAAGGTTCCCTTCGGCGAGAACCAGCGTTCCATTGTACACCCGCGGCTGGCTCCATCGCTCCTTTCCGGTGAGAAACTCGACGCACTTGAAGCCTTCCTGATCGCTGGCGTACAAGAACCCATCGTGCAACACGCATGATTGAAACTTGGTGAGGAGCGACTTGTTTTTCCAGATTTCCTGGGACTTGATCGCCCCGCCCGCGGCCGAGAGCTTGAACAACCCAGCGCCGGTTTTGTAGCCCGACGTCAACAACAAATGACCATCGTGATAGATCGGCATGGCCGCGTTCACATCGTAATCGGTCTTCCAATCCGTTCGCAAGGCTTCCTTACCCGTCGCGGCTTCGACAATGTTCGCGCTCGTGCCTGAGAATCCGACGATGTAGCGCTTACCGTCGAAGGTGAATGGGTAGGGCATCGCGTAGCCCACGAGATCCTCGCTGGACTTCCACGCCGGCTTGCCGGTCTTCCGGTCAAACGCCGCGATCGAGCCAAACGATCCGCCCGCGGTGGCCACCGCGAGTTCTCCCTCGATCAACACCGAGCCGCTGTATCCCCACGTCGGCTCTTTTTCAAACCGCTGTTCCCAGATGTCCGACCCGTTTTCGGCATCGACGCAAAGCAGCCGGCCATGAGCGCCAAGAATGTACACGCGGCCATCGTGGACGGTCGGCGTCGCCCGGGTGCCGTCGCCGTGTTCGTTGCGATACTGCTTTTCAAACGCCTTTTTCCAAATGACCTCGCCGGTGTTGGCGTTCAGGCAAATCAAAACCTGCTGTTTGTCGGCCATGCCACAGGTGTAGAGCCGGTCGCCGACCGCGGCGAACGAGCTGAAGGCCGAGCCGATTTCGCGCTCCCAGACGAGTCTCAGCGGCTCCTTCCAAGTGGTTTTGAGCCCCTTTTCATCGCTGATGCCGTCATAGCGCGGCCCACGAAAGTTGGGCCAATCGGCGAGGGCGATGTGAGTCATGAACAGCGTGGTGAAGAGGCCGGCGAGCCTAACGAAACGAGTGTTGATCCGATACATGGTTTGACTCCTGTGGTTGTGCCTTTCTCTTCAAGAGAATAACGGGCAACGGCCAATTCCGCAACGGCACCGCCTGCGAACGAGAAATGTTCACTCCCCTTCTAGACACCGCGTGAATCCATACTCCTGCGTATCGAAAACGTCGTTCAATTCGCGCACGCCCTCCTGAACGAACCCCATCGACGAATAAAGGCGGTGGGCATCGAGAAACCGCGTGTCGCTCCACAACACCAGGCGACGCTTGCCGCGCGCCCGAGCATAGTCCATGACCAATTCGATCAAGCGTCGCCCCCATCCCTGCCGCCGCATCGAACGATGAATGTACAGTGACTTAAGCTCCGCGGAGTCGTCGGCGTTCGGGCGAGCGCCGACGGTGCCGACGATCGCGCCCGTGCGTTCCAGCACCCAAAAGCAACCGCCGGATTTCCGGAAGTATCCGGCCGGCTCGTTCAGATGGGCGTCGACGCTGTCCAGCAATAGATACACGCCGTACTCGGCATAGACTTCGCCAATGAGGCCCTGAATCGCCCGGGCGTCCTCCGCCGTGGCCGGACGATAGGCCGATCCGGAAGGCTTCTGTTCTCGAGGCGATTGGCTCATTCGATCTTCGTCCCTTGGCGCCCGTCCGAGTTACAATCAGCGCATGAGCAATGACACGACCGGCGACCCAAAATCACTCGTCGCCGCCGACGTTGCGATCGTCGGCGCGGGTGCCGCCGGCCTTGCGACCGCCATCTTTGTCGCCCGCCGAAACCCATCGCTTGCGGTGATCCTGCTCGATGGGGCCAACAAGCCCGGCGCCAAGATTCTCATTTCGGGCGGCGGCCGATGCAACGTCACGAACACGATCGTGGAGGCCGATGACTTCCATGGCGGCAGCCGAAACACCATTCGCCGAATTCTGAAGGAGTTTACGGCCGCCGACGCCGTCGCCCTCTTCGACGACCTCGGCGTCACCCTTCACGAAGAGGAACACGGCAAGCTCTTCCCCGACAGCCACAGCGCCAAGACGATACTCGGCGCACTCCTTCGAGAAGTCGAACGTCACGCCGTGCGACTGCTGGCGGGGCATCGCGTCACCAGTATCGACCGCAACAAGGAGGGGTTTGCCGTGCGTACGCCCAACGGCGATTTCACTTCACCCATCGTCGTCCTGGCCACCGGCGGAATGTCGCTCCCGAAAACCGGTAGCGACGGCGGCGGATACCAACTCGTTCAGTCCCTTGGCCACACGATCGTTCCAACGACCCCCGCTCTCGTTCCCTTGGTTCTCGACGGCGAATTCCACAAGGCCCTCAGCGGCATCTCCCATGAAGTCGAATTGATCATCGCCGTCGAAAAACCGGTCCGCGTCCGCGGGGCACTGCTCTGGACGCATTTCGGAATCAGCGGGCCCGTGGTTCTGGATGCCTCTCGTCACTGGCATCGGGCGATCTTGGAACACCGCCCGGTCGCGATGAGTGCAAACCTCATTCCGCAATTCGACTTCGCGTCCGCGGAACAGGCGTTCCTCGAACTCGCCGCCAAACATCCGATCACTAAGCTGCAAAACGCCCTCGCCGCGTGGCTACCCGTTCGGGTCAGTGAGGCGCTCGTCACCGCCGCGTCGGTCAATGGCCACACTCAACTCGGGCAGGTTTCCCGCGAGGTTCGGCAACGATTGATCCGTTTGTTGCTCGATTGGCCGCTGCCCGTCCGAGCCAGCCGGGGATACAACTACGCCGAAGTGACCGCCGGCGGCGTTCCGCTCTCCGAAATCGACCCCACTTCGATGATGTCGCGACAATGCCCCGGCGTGTTTCTGGTCGGCGAAATCCTCGACGTAGATGGCCGCATCGGCGGCTTCAACTTCCAATGGTCATGGTCGACCGCATGGGTCGCCGCGAAAGGTATTATCGCCGGCCGATCGCAGTCTCGCATCCCGCAAGGGACGCTGTGAGTTTAGCCTAGCGATTCATCGCTGGGTCCCGAATGCCGGAAAACATAGTGCCGTAGGCACGGCTGAGACTAACCTTGTCCCGCGCCCGGTGTCGAATCTGCCGGGGCGCTTCCACGCGCCGAGCTGGAGTAGCATTGGTCCAGTGAACAGAACCGCGATGGTCAACGAGCGGGCTAGGCGTGACGGCACCGAAAAGGCGATCACGAACGGTCGCCTCTGAGCAAGCACAAACTTGACCAGTCCCCAAGTTTTAGGGCCACTTGACTCGCACGCACGACCCGGTAGCCTTCTTCGACCGCCCGCGGGATCGATTCGGCCATTGGCGCATGACTCCATGATCCATCGTGCGGAAACCCAAACCGGCAACCGTGGGCGCTTTTTGGAGAATCGAACGCGATGGTCGTAATGTCGAAAATGAGACGAATGGTGCTTGGAATCAGCCTGGCCACGAGTCTTTTCGGATGCTCGGAATCCGTCAAGGTGAGCGTGCCGCAATGGATCGAACCGCGAAAGCCGCTCCCGCCGACGATTAAGACCATCGCCCTGGTTCCCCTCGGTGAATGGATGCAGGAGGCGCCTCCGACTCGGGTGACTAATGTCCACGCCGAAATCGCGGTCATCGTCGGCGACGCTTACGGCGACTATCAATCATTCGACGTGTCCGGACCCGCGGCGGATCAGATGGCCGACCGCCTTCAGGAAGAAATCGACCGTCGCGGCCTCGATTTCAAAATCGTCGATCGGGAAACGTTGCAAAAGCAGCTTGAGGAACGCAACCTGGCTAATTCCGACCTCGTGAATCCGGATGACGTGTTCAAGCTCAAAGGTCTGCTACCAGTGGATGCCTTCCTGGTCGTGAAGAGTCGGGCCGCGGCGAAGGTGGAGCAGGTTCCCGCGGACACGTTTACGATTGACGATGTCAGTCGGGCCATTCAGTCCGACGGCAACTATGTGCGCACATCGCAGCGGATGAGCGTTCAACGGCAGATTGAGGTCGAATCATCGTTCCGGCTGACCGACGCCCAGACCGGTGGGGTGCACGATACATATCGATCCACGAAGTCGCAGGCCGACAAGGCACGGCCCGGTTTCTTTGCCGGCGAGAACATGGCCGAGGCCAACCTTCCCGCGGCCGCCAAGGTGGTCGAGGACCTCCTCGAACGACAGGTGGAGGAGTTCATTGGCCAGCTCGTGGGGATCGAGGCCCGCGGCCGCTCGATGGCCATCGCGGCCTCGAACAACGCGGACTGCAAGCTGGGCGTGCGTTATTTGAACAGCGAGTCCTGGCCGGAGGCGCTGGATGCGTTTAACCGGGCGATCGCGGCCAATCCGAGCGATGTCCAGGCCCAGTTCGGCGCCGGCGTGGCCGCCGAGCAGATGGGCCGCTACGACGAGGCGTTGAGGTATTACGACGCGGCCCTGCGGCTGAAGAATTCGCCCGATTACTCGGAGGCGGTGAAGCGGGTCCGCGGAAAGATGAACCGCGACAGCCGTGCGAGCACGAACGGTCGATAGCTCCTGAACAAAAACCCCATCGAAAATCAAGGAGATAGAGATGGTCTTTCGTTTCCGTCGTGTGTCTTTCGTTCTTTCGATCATGGCCATGGCTGGCTTAATGAGTCATTCCCTCGCCCAGGAAGGTACGCGTAGTGTCACCACCAAGGGCGAAAGCGCCGAAAGTTATGAGGAGGCGGAGCGGGAAGCGCTGCGTCGCGCCGTCGAGGAGGCCGGTCAGGTCCACATCGGGTCGTGGAGCGAGGTCGAAAACGCGGTCCTGGTCCACGACGTGATCAAAACCCGCGTGGACGGTCTGGTTCGGAAGCACGAAGTTCTCAAAAAGGAAAAGGGCGAGGGCACCTACATCGTCACCATTCGTGCCGAGGTCAACCCGGCCACGCTCGACGCGATTTGGGCCGACGTGAAACACCTCATGGAGCAAATGGGCGAGCCCAAGATCATGCTCTTTTGCGACGGCGCGAAGCAAATGATCGGGCAGCCGGAGCCGACGCCATTTCAGCGTTTTTCGCCGGTGGTCAGTGCCATGCAAAAGGTCCTCAAAGACTGCGGCTTCCGCGTCATCGAGGAATCGCGCTTCAAACTCGCCAAGGAAGCAGGCGTGGAGGCTCTTCACGAGGACAAATTAGTCGAGCTGATGAAGAACAAGGCCCGTGATCGCGGCGCCCAAATCTACATCGATGTCTGGGCCCTGGCTGAAGGGCCCACGGAAAAGCCCGGCCCCCAAGGGCTTAGGCTCTATGAATGGCAGACGACGGTCACACCGAAAGCCATTTGGTCCGACAGCGGCGAAATCCTGGCTCAGCCTGATCTATTCCAACAGGAAAAGAACTTCAGCGATCCGGGCGAATCGGAACTGATCAAGCTCTTCGAGCATACCGCCAAGAAGGTGGCCGTTGATCTCCGTAACGAAGTGGTGGCGGAATTGGGCCGAATCGCGATCGAAGGCCGCTTCGTGAACGTCAACATCACCTCGCTGGCCCCGAATCGGCGCGATGCCGTGGAGGAAAAAATCAAGTCCATCGAGGACGTTAAGATCACCGATGACCAGGTGCTCGAGGAAAGCGTCAGCTTCGAGGTCAAAACAAAACTCCTGCCTCGCACCCTCCGCAAGGCCATTGAGGCCCTGGACTGCAAGGGGTTCAAGCTGGTGCTCCACGAAGCTCGTGACAACACCATGACCTTTATCGTGAAAGAGTTATAGGCCCGCCGATCGTCGCGGCTCGCTCGCCCCATCGGCGCCTATCGTCCGCTCGCTTCGCGTGTCTAATCAGACGGCCGTTTCGGTTTGAGACCATGAGGCCATGGTCACCGATGAACGGCGGCCCTTGGTGGCAGCGTGAACATGAGCGGCGCAGTTACCTTAACGTTGGCGAACCTTGCGATGACGGAACCTGTCCCAAACCCGCCGAACACCAGGGAGCCGGCTCCTCAAACGTCGGGCACCGGTCAGGCTGTGGAGCAGGTCATCCGGAACGTCGGCGACTTCGCCAAACAATCGACCAGCCTGATGGCCCGCCTCACTCGCCTGACGGAGAACCCGCTGCGCATTTTCGCCAAGCTCTCCCGCCGCCAGCGCCGCCTACTGATCATCGGCGTCGTTGGCGTTTCCTCCGCCTTGCTGGTTGCTGATTGGACGATCGACAACTATCCGCTTGGCCTCGGTTCACTGCCCGAGAAGCCGACGGTCATGGTGGTGATCAACGAAACCCGAAACGTGGATACGTTCACCCCGGAACCCGGGGGCGCGTGCGAACGGCAGTTTATTACCCTTCTCAGTCGTCGCGACGTGGCGGTCGGCGGCGAACACATCACACCCGGAGGAACGTTGCAGGCCACGATCGAAGAGATCGGGTCCAACAATTGGTGGCGAGCTCGCCAGCCGGTTCACGTGATGGTGTGGGGCAAGGCCATTGCCAAGAACGTGAGCCTGCCGTCCGACAGCCCTCGTAAGTCTTTTACATGGGACGTCCGCTTGGAGCTTAGCGCGAGCATCGTGGACGAATCCAAGGCGTTTTTCTTATTCAACGAAAGCCGAACCGGATTGCTCACCACGGATGAAGCCGAGCTAAGTACGGTAAGCGGCAACGACCCCTTCGAACGCCTGGTCAAAGAGGCGGTCCTCGGTGAAAATGAAGACGAAACTCGAAATGACGCCGGGCTCGAGGGTTTTCTTGCGAAACTCGACGAAGCCTGGGCGCAGCGCCTCGCCAAAGACGGCAAATAATCGAACCCTCAGCCTAAGAGCGGGCATGAAAAACGGATAACGTGGAAGTGCCCGGTCCGCCGGCTGTTTGTTCTGCAATCCCCTCCACCTAGAAGCCCCCTTTTTGAGTCCCCAGGGCCGATCGGCGGAACGATTCAAAATACCGATCAAGGGGGTCGCGAGTCGTACTCACAGATGGCGCGTAATATGAGCGCGCTCACATTGAAAATGAGGAAAAGGGGGGTCAAAATGATCAAAATCCATCCAAATTGACCGAAAAACGATCAAAAACCGGTCGAATTTGATCAAAAAAAGGCGGATTTCGGTCCAATTGGCCATTCTCCATCAAGGGGGCCCTCGCTCCCATTAACCTTAGTTTTCGGTCCGCATGACCGATATGGGTGTCAAGCGGCTGTCCCTTAGACACTCGGCGGGCCTAAGAATGGCCTGAGTTGAGGGGGGGGCCCGGTTCAGATTCCCGGCCACGATGCCGCGATTGCACAACGGCGGATGGTCCGGTAACTTCCATAAAGGATCGGGCAACAAACACGGTTTCACTTGAGGTGAGCT
>Ga0137431_1000547_pt1 | contig 13272 bp, 11 predicted proteins | sample EasRivERMZT800_2_FD_104646 | JGI IMG/M metagenome (GOLD analysis project Ga0137431, IMG submission 104646) | Soil microbial communities from meander-bound floodplain in the East River, Colorado, USA - East River MetaG ERMZT800_2 | ecosystem: Environmental > Terrestrial > Soil > Floodplain ... | reverse complement strand
TTTGGTACACTGGTTTTGATCTCGCTGCTCAGTGTTACCTCCTGTGTAAAGGTGACTTTTGAAGGCGATGAAGCCGCCGTCACACCACCGGGCGATTCCACAAGCAATGTGATCACCGGAACCGTTTCCTCCAGCCGCTTCTATCCTAAGGGCAAGTACGTGCTGAAAGGCTATGTGTATGTGACCGAAGGAGCAACGCTGACTTTTGAAGCCGGTTCTCTTATACAAAGTGATATTACCGAAAAAGGAGCTTTGATCATTGAAAGGGGTGCCAGGCTAATCGCTGACGGCAAAGCCAATAATCCTATTGTATTCACCAGTGGCAAAGCGGTAGGGCAAAGAGCCGCCGGCGATTGGGGTGGAATCATCCTTTTGGGTAAAGCACCGACTAACCGTCCGCTCGATCCGGGACCCACCATCGAAGGTGGCGTGGGCCGTAAATATGGTGGAACCGACCCTAATGATGAAAGCGGTATTCTTCGTTATGTTCGTATTGAATTTGCGGGTATTGCTGCCGAACCGGGATCTGAGATCAATGGGTTAACATGTGGTGGCGTTGGCTCGGGCACTATATTAGAAAATATCCAGGTTTCATTTGGAAATGATGATGCATACGAATTTTTCGGGGGAACAGTAAACGCTAAGAACCTTATTGCTCTTGCAACGGCTGACGATGACTATGATTTTGATTTTGGATATATCGGAAAAATACAATTTGCCATTTCTTGCCGCAAGCCGGATCTTGTTGATGCCGCTGATGCCGGTAATGGTGTGGAATGTGATAACGATGGCACAGGTACAACTGCTACGCCGAATACCCGTCCGCAATTAAGCAATTTCACATTCGTTGGACCCAACAATGCAACCGGGACCGCTACAAATCATACTTATGCTAACCGCTGGCGCAGGAGAGCCCAGTTTGTATTGAGAAACTCAATTTTAGTGGGTTATCAGAAAGGAGGTTTCGTAGTTGAGTCAAAAGGAACATGGGAAGAATATATTTCAACCGGGGTGTCTGAATTTAATAACAATCTGGTTCACGCAGTTGCCGAACCTTATTTTACCGATTCAAGTACGGCGCGATTGTTTGCAAAGAATGCATATGGCCCTAATCCTTTGACAAGTGCAGAAGTAAAAGCAATGCGCCAGGATGCCGCCACCGCGTTAAAAGAAAAGGCTGAAGCAAATGGCTGTATCACTTATAGAAGTGCTGATGCCATTATGTTGGAAAGCCCGTTCTACTCTGCTACTCCTAATTTTCTGCCCAAAGCAGGATCACCGGCTTTGTCTGGTGCAAGCTTTGCTGGTATGAACTCGTATTTTGCTACCACTACCTACCGCGGAGCGATGGGTACGACAGATTGGACAGCCAGCTGGACCAATTGGGATCCGCAAAACGCAAACTATTAAAACGGGTGATCATTTATACTCAAGGCGTCCTGGAATATTTCAGGACGTTTTTTTATGGACGGTTTCAATTAACATTATAATTATGACGAGAGCAGTTTTTTTTCGGTATCGGCCATCTGGTTTTTGATTACTGGCTGCTCCGGGGAATCAAAAAATAACATGATGCCTGAACTAGGCTATTGCGACAGTGCGGCGGTCTTGTTTTATAATTCACCGGGCAATCCCCGCTATTATACAGTGAGCAAGGTGTATGATATATCCATCCTCTCCACTTTTGGAAAAGATGTAAACGGAAAATTAATTAATGGAAAGGACAATTGTGTTACGCAGGGCAAGATTTACTATTATGGAAAGGGCGATGCGGTACATGTCGTTTATTTCAACAAGTCCGGGAATTGTATGGTATTATCTTTTATAAAGACCGCTGAAAAATATTTTGCAGGTATGAGTAAGACTACCCAAACAATACTGGACGATTTGCAAAAGACTGCAAGGGAACCAGGAGATGAAAATTGAGCCTAAAGGTTATTTTTGCTGAGGATGATAGGCGTACACAATTTCATATGAAGCTTTCTTCAATTCCGGCAATGATTCGCCAAGACCCAGGTCCTCTTTTTGCGGAGTTGGTTCGCAAATATAATAGCGTTGACCTTTGTATACGATCGGTTTGCCAACCGGTTTATCAAATTGTACAGCAATAGTAATATGTTTTGGATAAGCCAGGACGATCATAGGAAGATCATAAATTTCCTTTACCAGGTAAAAAAATAAAGCCGCACGGTCATCACAATCGCTGTTTTCATACAGTAATGTCTGCTCGGGAGATAGTCTCTTCTCCTTTCCAAAATTGTTCGAGTCTGTTTCAAACAGAAATGCATAACGGGTAAACCTCATCAGGTAATCCACACCATTTTTCATCTTCATTCCTTTTATATATTTCTTCAGAGAAGGAATCAGAGAGGTGTAAGTTTCTTTACTGAGGGGAATATTGAAGTATGACTCATAATCCACCACCGGGTAATTGGCAAAAATGTTTTTTACCTGGGGATTCAATTTTATTTTGAAATAGTAATCGGTCTGGTAATAGTTAAAGGAAAGGTCCTTTTCTTCATAATCTTCTTTTTTAAAATCAGGCAGCTGGGTAATCTTGTAAGAAAAAGCTTTTCTGGCCTCCGGATGTCTGATCATAATTTCTGAAAACTTGTTTTTTTCAAAATCAATGCTTCCGTAGTCATGATAGTTCAGGCACACATATTGTTTTCCATCGCGGATGCGATAAGGAATGTTATAAATGTTTTCATCACATTGCACATAAAAAAGCAACTGATCGCCTGAAATGGCTAATGTGGCATCATACCCGCATTTCGATAAAAGAAACCACTTGTAAAGTGTGTATCGTTTATAATTGTCTGCTTTCGGGCTTATCTGTTGCGCCGTTTTACGGATCAGCTGGTAAAAAAGCCAATCGTCCGGCTTATGCTGGTCTTTATAGGCAACCAGGGCTTCCACTATCGGTTTGTAGTTGGTTCTAAGCATGCCCTGATAAAACACCTGTATTGATTCAGGGGAAAGGGGATCGGCAAAATCTACGCGTGCGGCCATGTCAAACTCAAACTCTACCGGTTCGCCAAAAAAATCAAACCGGATAGTTTGTTCATTTTCCCTGCCAAATACTTCAGATACAGGACAAAAGCTGCAAGAAAAAATCAAAAACAATATGGTGGTCGCTATTTTCACGGGAGAAAAGCTTCGCCGCGAAGTTACAAAAACTTAACAGTAAGATAATATTAATTTTTTTTTCGTTTTGGGAAAATCACCTATAGTAATTCTACGAATGTGGTTTTTACGGTGCGAAGCAGGTAATGCTTAAAAAGTGAGGTATGATTTAACTGAACGGTAATGTTCTGATAACGGCGCTGTAATTTCCCGCCTGCATCTTTGTGAAAGTTCTTTCCTTCACCTCGTTACGGGTTGCATTGGGTTTAGCAGTTACCCATCGGTGAGCAATTTCTCATGCAGTTGCCATCCCGGCAAGCAAGCGGCCGGGATGGTTTTTTATGCATTAACCCGCAGATAAATAGTTCAAAGTATTATTCAAGGTTATATTAATTCTTTAGACGGGTCCACATCGAATGCATACGCGTTTTCATTGGAAAAAAGAAACTCTAATAATTGTGGAATGGTCCGGCTATAATCCATTCTAATTGCTTTCCCGGCGCTGAGCCAGGAATAAAAATTATTCGCAAAGTCACGGTCAATCTTTTTCAGCCTCATAACTCCCAATTGCGCCAGTGCAACTGCATTGCATTGCTGTTCATAATGGTTAGTGATTGGGATGGTTAATATTTTTTTTCCCAGGTGCAGCGCTTCAGCCGGCGTTTCAAATCCCCCGCCGGTAATGATTCCTGAGCAGCCAACAAGGCTTTTGGTGAATAAGTGCTTATCTACAGGTAAAAAGCTGATATTTTCATGTTGTTTTGCCTGCCGGGTTTGTGAGCAGAAAATTTCGAACCGAACATCGCTAAATGGCTGAAAAATGTTTATCAGTTGCAGTTCACAGTAAGAGGGAAGATAAACCGTAACATAATTTCCGTCGACAGGCGCTGCTTCCAGTATCTCTTTCTTTATAACTGGAGTAAAAATGAAATTATCGTAGGATCTGAAATGAAAACCTATATATCGCGTTGCTTTTGCATAATTCTTCAATATCCATTCCCCCGTAATGCTTTTTGCAACTGGTCTTGGTGTTAAAGGTGATTGGAAACTCGCCTGGTGACCGACGTTAACCGACGGTATATTTTTTTTGGCGCAGGCTGCAGCAGTGATAAAATCGAAGTCGTTGATCACAAGATCATAGTTTTCCACAGGCAGGTCTTTGATTTCCTGCATCAGGCGCAGGGGTTTAGTTTTTCGGATCAATTGCCAGAAATCAAGGCCCCCGTTACAATTGTAGTAGAGGCTGACGCCTTTGCTGCGATAGGTAACAGGCGCGTCCAGGACAAGATGACTATTGTTGCCGCTCAGAAAAATGTCGACGGAGCCATGTTGCTGCAGATGGGGAAGCAATTCCATGGCCTTGCTGATATGACCATTGCCGGTTGCCTGTACCGCGTAAAATATTTTCATAAGAATGTACTTTATGTATCCTCATGGTATGGGATGTGCTAATGAATGCAGGTAAATAGCTATTTCATTAGTCACTACTTCAGGTGCTGGCTTAAAGGTTGGTAAATGCACCCCCTCCATTATTGATTCTTCGTACGAATAAATATGCCAGTCATCGTTGCGGTATTCGAGAGCTGTCAGATGTTCGATCCAGTCGCCGGAATTGAGATAAGTAACAGCGCCTTTTTCGGTACTGATATTCCTTTTTTGTGGTTGGTGAATATGACCGCAGATAACATTGTCGTAATTTTTTTCAATGGCCAGTTCGGCTATTAGTGTTTCAAATGCGTCAATATTTACCATTCGTTTATGAAACTGTTCCATGATTCTTTTTGACAGCGACAGCTTTTTTCTGCCCACCAGTTTCAATAACGAATTGATGGATCTGTTAAAAGCCAGCAACAAAGCATACCCATTGCTTCCCAGCTTTGTCCAGAGTTTTGCCTGGCCTTTTGTGGTGAGGTCAAATACATCACCATGAAAAATCCAGGTCATTTTGCCATTGATCTCGATAACAATCTTATCAGTGAGCTGAAGATTGCCGAGTTGAACGTCTGAATAACGACGCAACATTTCATCGTGATTCCCGGTGATATAAATAACTCTTGTGCCTTCTGAGAGAAGAGAAAAAATTTCCTGGATCACCGACATATGTAACGCAGGAAAATAATGTTTGCTGAATTGCCATCCATCGATAATATCACCGTTCAAAATGAGCAGGCGTGGGGAAATACTCTTTATATATGCCAGGAATTCTTTGGCGCGACAGGCATATGTTCCCAAATGGACGTCGGACACAACAACTACATCGACAGCGCGTTTTTGCATTCGGAGGGTTTTACAAAGATTGACATTGTATTTAAACTAATCTTTAAGCTAATGTTAAGCCTGTATGATGAAAAAAAAGATAATTATATATGAAATGGGCGAAACTTAATATTGAACATTTAGATGAAGGGATAGGACCAGCAGTTGAAATATTAATTAAGCATGGCTTTAAAAAGCTAAAAAGCAACTCCTAAAAAAACCCCTGACTTATCAAAATTCAGGGGTTCAATTCATTTTTTTTATAATTATTTACTGTTGTGGTAATCCATATTCTATTTTAACCTGTGTTTTATCATCGCCATCTGTATCGGTATCCGTGCCTGTTACTTTCAGGACATCATTTACATAAATCGATCCAACCAAGTTGTTATTCTCTGCCTTTGTATCCAGTTTTAGCATTGTACCTGATTGAATGTAAACAGTAGTGTCTTTAGTCCCCGAGAAGGGAGTTGCTACAAAATTATCTGTAGTGCCATTGGTTATTTTAAACTGATTTACAAAATTCCCTGTAACGGAGTATTTCACTTTGTAAGTAGTGCTATCCTTATCCTTCTTACAAGAAACCAATAAAAGAAGAACTGAAGCTAATAGTGCGATTTGTTTCATGGGTATTAATTTTCAACCAAGATAATGTAAGGCGGATACCCGAAAAACGTAATAGTGCATAGTATAACTCCAATTTGGGAGTCAAGAATCTTTATATTAATAACATTCAGCCTCTTAGCTAATTCTATCAAAATTGTTAAACCAGCGGCCTTTCTGTAGCATTTAAAGTTTCGCCCATTATGTAAGTCGTTGCCAAAAAAAAGGTAATATCCGACATTCAAAAGATGCTGACGGCAGATCTTTATCGGAAATATAGAATAAACGAAGAGCTGAATAAATATGTTCTTTCCGGGATGGTTTTCCCTTTGGTAAACTTCGCTTCGAAGAGCGGCCCCTAAAAATGAAAGTTGTTAACATAAAAATGATCGCAGGTTAATAAGTTATTTACATTGCCTTTCTTTCTTTGCAAAACCTTCGTTAATGAAAAGCATCCTTATCTGTGTCGTTATTCTTTTTTTTTTCACTTTAATCTCTCCCGGAATAAGCAGGATGGCATCAGCTTCCGCCAGGGCCAGGGTATCAGGGGCAACGAATCCCGCGGGAAACCTTTTTATTATTACTATCGATGGTTTTCGCTGGCAGGAAATATTTAGAGGTGCCGATGAATCCCTTATCAATAATATAAAATATACAGAGGATACAGCTATTATAAAAATGCTATACTGGGCAGACAGTGAAAAGGAAAGGCGTCGGAAACTGATGCCTTTTTTTTGGAATGTACTTGCCAGGAAAGGTCAAATTTATGGGAATCGCGATTTAAATAATAAGGTTAACTCTGCCAACATTTATAGTTTTTCTTACCCGGGGTACAACGAAATTTTTACCGGAAATGCGGACCTGTTTATTGCCTCAAATAGTAAGAAAAAGAATAACAACATAAACGTATTGGAATTTTTGAACAGCAAAGAGGAATTTAAAGGAAAGGTAGTGGCATTTACATCATGGGATGTTTTTCCTTATATATTAAATGAGGAAAGAAGCGGGATGCTGGTAAACAGCGGATATGAAAAATTGGATGAAAACTTTGACCCGGATCACAGCGCACCTATCAACAAAGTGCAAACTGAAGCTATTTATAACAAGGATAGGTTACGATATGACCAGCTCACTTTTTTAACTGCCAGGGAATATTTACAGCAACATCAGCCCAAAGTGGTTTTTATCGGGTTGGGCGAAACAGATGATCATGCACACCATCGCCGCTACGACCTTTACCTGCAGCAGGCTAACAAGGTGGATGGTATGCTCGCAGAATTATGGCATTGGGTGCAAACCACAGCCGGTTACAAAGACAATACAACGTTGCTTATCACCACTGATCATGGCCGGGGGAAAAAACAGGATAACTGGCCATCACACGGTAGTTTTATTGCTGGTTCATCCGAAACCTGGCTGGCAATGATTGGCCCCCACCTGAATCCTTTAGGTGAGATAAGCGAAGATCAGCAGTTATACCAAAAACAGCTAGCAACGATGATTGCCGAATTGGTGGGTGAAAAATTTGAACAGAAGGTTGCCCGCCGAATGTAGAAATCGGAGATCATTTCGTTTCATGAAACCATTTTACAATAGGATTTATCCATTCTTTATGTCCTTTATAAATGAATCCATGGCTCAATCCCATGTTGAGCTTTACCTCCTGGAAGCTGGTGATCTTTTTTCTTTCTTCAAAAATTTTGGAACAAGTGCCGTGCGGATCGGTGGATTCGATAATGGAAAGAAAATGCCCGTATAGTTCAATTCCGAGGTATTCTTTATAGGTGTCGGGCCAGCAACCACCCATTACCACGTACTTCAATTTGTTATTTTTCAGTGCTGCTGACAGATGAACGGTAATAGCAGACCCTGCAGAGGCACCAACAATTATAATGTTTTTCGGGTCCACATTTGCGCTAAACAGCGTATCAATTTGCCTTGCAATTTTATTTACATAAACAGAATCATCTACTCCCTCCTTCCGGTTCTCACTGATAATATTAAAACCCCGCATGCGCAGTGAATCGAGGATATTCAAATATTCGTAAGGTCCCCATTCCGGCACGGATTGATTGATTGCATTATTTCCTAAAACGGTAACAACGCCGCCATGCAGGTAAAACAAATAGTAGTCCGAAGGAGTTAGTTTTTTAGGAAGAAACAAAGAAATGGACTGTCCCCAGGTAATACAGGGTGACAATATCATGAAAAGCAGTTTTATAATAAAAGTAACCCGCATAAAAGTTCAGTCCTTTTTCCGATCAAGCGTAAACCCGATAGTGGTCCCCACATTTTCCCTGCTGCGTACATGAATTGTTTGCCCATGGGCTTCAACGATATGTTTGCAAATAGCAAGCCCCAGGCCACTGCCGGTTAGATCCATACTTCTTCCCGAATCGGTCCTGTAAAACCTTTCAAAAACACGCGGTAAATGTCTTTCCGCAATCCCGGTGCCATCATCACTGAGCTCCACTAAAATATGTTTGCCGTCGGTATTGTACATGCTGGCGGTGATGGTGCCGTTTTGTTTGCCATATTTAATAGAATTCTCTACAAGGTTCAGCAATACCTGTCTTATTTTTTCTTTGTCTGCAAAAACCATCAGGGGCGATTCACATCCCTTCTTAATAAGGCAACGAATATTCTTGTGTTCCGCTACGATGGAAATACTTTCAAAGGTTTCCTTCACTAATTCCTGGATGATAAAATTTTGTTTTATTAGTGGAAGCTCACCTCTTTCCAGCTTTGAAATTTCATCCAGGTCGTTAAGCAGGTTAGTCAGCCTTTCTACATTGGTAGCTGCCTTTTCCAGGAATCGCCTGTTGACTTCCGGGTTTTCAAGGGCACCCTGAAGCAGTGTATCTACATATCCCTGGATGGCAAATATGGGCGTCTTGAATTCATGAGAAAGATTTTGTAAAAATTCCTTTCTGAATTGCTCATTAGAGCGAAGCAGATCTATTTCTTCCTTTTTTTCACTGGCCCACGCTTCCACGTCTTCCCGCACTTCATCAATGCTTTTCTGCGGTAATAAGTATTTATAATATGTTTCTTCTCTTTTGGTAGCTTTTGTTTGATAGATAAATTTGTAAATGAGTTTTATTTTCCGGTAAATAAAACGCTCCAGAACAAACGAGATCAAAAAATAGCTGCAGACAAATAATAAAACAAAATAGATCAGGGCCAGCAGCCAGTTTTTTTCAGCGAACCACAGCAAAAGCCCGATAGGCACTGACAGGATCAGGGCAGTAAATGCCGACAGTTGACGGGGCGAAATATTTTTAATGGAAAACATGCGTGCAAGTTACTGGTTACCTGTTACAAGTACCAGTAAGCACAATGTCAATTTAATGATACAAAACAGAAGGTTCAATAACCAATCCTCCGACTGTACCAAATACTACAATTCAAATTTATACCCAACTCCTTTTACAGTCGTAATGCAATCAATACCTAATTTCTGACGGATCTTACGGATGTGCACGTCAATAGTGCGGTCGCCAACAATGACATCATTACCCCATACCTGGTTCAGGATTTCGTTGCGCAAAAAAACACGACCGGGTTTCTGAGCAAGCAGGTGTAATAGCTCAAATTCCTTTTTTGCGAGTACTATGTCTTTTTTATCGACCTGAATTATGAATCGCTCCGGATCAATTACAATATTATCAATCTCAAGTACTTTGGCTTCAGTTTTGTTCAGCCTGCGAAACAACGCATTTACCCTGCTTAAGAAAACCTTTGGGCTAATGGGCTTACTGACATAATCGTCGGCCCCAGTTTCGAGCCCCTTAATCTGTGTTCCCTCATCATTTACCGCAGTAAGAAACATAATTAAGGTATCCTTAAAAACTGGCTGGGTACGCATGATCTGGCAAACTTCCACACCAGTTTTTCGTGGCATCATTATATCCAATATCACCAGGTCAGGTAGGGTCCGGCGGGCCTTTTCCAGCGCTTCATCACCATCTTTTGCGGTTACCACCTCATAACCCTGATCCTGGAGATTGTATTTCAATATTTCTAATATATCCGGTTCATCATCAGCTATCAGCACTTTTCGTGACTTGTTTTCCATGCTATCGAAAATTTGCGCAAACCTACTTGGATTTTACAGCACAGGAAAATTTCGATGTTTTGTTCACGCAGACTTAATGATAACTTAATCTCAGGCATGATTTTAAGTGCAAAATTGAACCCGGATAGGAATCGGTTACATTTAGCCAATTTGGCTCGTCTTGTAATTAACTGATCGGCAAATTACTATGAAACTCAGTTTTCGTTTACTAAATTTGCATACCTGGTTCTTATGAGAGTGCTAACCAAATATCTTTTCATACTCTTCATCGCACAATTGGCTTGTTTGCGTTTGCCTGCACAAATGATGGTGATGGATGACACCAACGGTGCCCGGAATTTCAAACCCGAGTTTCGCAGGCTGATCAATCATGAAGCAATTGATAAAGAACAGTATAATCTGCTGGCCTCAGATGGAAGAATTGATAATCAGTTTGTAGTTTCCGCCAACGAAGAAATCAACATGCTATTGACCAATACTCTTGTTGGCTCAATAGATGATTTCCAGGTTAAAACAGAGACGGATTCCCTGCTGGATCACAGGCTGAAAGTGAACTACCTCACAGGTATTTCCAATATGCTGAAATATATCCGGCTTAACTGGCAAAGCAAAAGAGTGAACGTGCTTCATCTGCCTGTAATTATTGAAGCTTTTGATTATTGTGTTAAAACGGATCAGTCTGCCAAAAGTATTGAGCCGGTAATAAGAGCATTGCCTTATGATGTGGGAACGGCTGTTTTGGCATCAGGCATATTTGATAGAAACACGGGGTACAAGTCCGCGAAGGATTTGTTGATTTTAAAGTATTGCTCACTACACCCTTCCGAAACCTTTATCACGCTGAAAAATAACCCGAACGTTCCATTTGTTGACAGCCTGGTAAAAGCAGTGGCGAGAAAATATCCTGCCCAGTTATACACCTATGCCCAGGCAAATAATAAATTAGGCGCGATAATCCGGGGAATTCATGATGACGAGTTTGTAAAAGCCGTGGTCAGGATGTCGAAAAGTAAAAGCGGGCAGCAATATTTTCCTTTCCTGGATAATATTGTAAAAGGCAAAATGAGTTTTGAACAAATAGATTCTGCCGAGGTTGATTCAGTACTATATTATAAGCTGCTGGTGAAGACACAGCTTGATTACATGGACAGGCTTCTAAACAACGACACTGCTATTGCTTTTAAAGAACTAACGGCAAAACTTGAGAAAAAAGCCAAGGATGTTTTTATTACAACAATTAACGGCCTGCACAATGAAACTGATGCAATCAGGTTCAGATGCATTCAATCGTTAAGCGCAGAAGAATTGTATTACCTGGCTGTTTTGACGGATGGATTAATTTATACTTCCAGCTACACCAACGGCGTATACCCCCTGATGATGAAAAAAATTAACAACAGGGGCGATTCACTATTGATGACCGTACGATTTGATCATTACAGAAAATTCATCAGCCAGGCAGCTGCCTATAACACACTCGCAAATTTTCTTTCTACTTTTCCAAGCCATGATGATGCCGCTAACCTGATGAAGGCTTTTGTTGGTGGATTGGAAAAAACAGAAGGATTGGAAGACGGCGTTGATGTGGCGGATTCTTATGCCAGTATCATTGAGACCAACAAAAAGTTGGCGGCCGAAGTGTTAAGCCTGGTACAGGAAAATTATCAGCGTAATCTAAACACGAATAACCGGAAAGGTATTGTCATTTATAATATTTTGAACAAACTCTTCCTGTCTGCTGATTCTACACAAAATATTGACCTCACCAAAGAACTCGGCATACCACCGGTGTATAATGTGCCTTTTTCATCTTTGTCGAATGAGAAAGGTGAGGTCATTGCACAGGTTTTCTTTTATGGGGACAAAGACGGGCAGGGCATCTTTATAGGATTTCAAAATATGTTTGGCGGTGGCAACTGGACCATTGATCGCAGCAATCCCCAATGGGTGGTGATAAAATCTGTTAAGGGAAACCCGGTGATCATTTATGCAAACAAGCCATTGCCCGAAGAAACCGGGGAGGATGACCTTGCTCAACAGGCATTAGGCGCTTATTTAGTGAAAAACAATCTGCACCCGACGGTCACCATTCATCGGGGGCATAGCTATTTTGCCACCTCTACCATCGGTTATATGTCGCCTTCATCCCGTATTGTGTTCATGGGATCCTGCGGAGGCTTTCATTTGATCGATTCCATCTTGCACAAATCAACAGATGCACATATAATCGCATCCAAGCAAATAGGTAAAACAGCAATTAATAAACCTTTCTTTCTGTTATTGACAGAAAAGTTAAGAACGGGAAATAATATTGACTGGATTCCATTTTGGCAGGAGTTCAAATCAAAGGCGGGCATAGAGGGATTTGAAGATTATATACCTCCTTACAAAAACCTGGGAGCTATATTTATTAAGTCATATCGAAAAGCAATGGGAGACGACGAATAGTTGATTGCTTATCGTATCGCCTTTGTTAATGGGGGAAAAGGAAAAGTCCCGGATCTGAATCATTGCGAATAATTTGCAAACTCCAAAAGCGCCGTATTGTAAATTGATAAAGGTGCGTACACAAAGTCTTTTTACCATTTTCTGAATAACTCTTAGCTTCTCTTTAACCTCTTTTTCTTTTTTAATCGCTTAGCTTAGCTTTGCCGATTCCTTAAACAATAGTTTTGTCAGAGACCAGTCCCAAAAAATTTGATCTTGCTGTATTGCGACGTGTGTTTCGTTATGCATCTCCGTATAAGAAAAAATTTTACCTGTCGGTAACGCTGGCTATCCTGCTGGCCCTTATTACCCCGGTTCGTCCTTTACTTGTTCAGTGGACAGTAGATGAATTCATTACTAAATCTATTCCACACATGGTTGTGATCATTACGCTGATCCAAATAGGATTGATCATGATAGAGACCCTGATGCGTTTTTGGTTTTCGTTTATGACAGCCTGGCTGGGGCAAACAGTGGTAAAGGATTTACGCATCTCTGTGTATAAAAAGATATTGGGATTGAATCTTTCCCAGTTCGATAAAACTCCCATTGGTACTCTAACAACGAGAACCATCAACGATATTGAATCCATCAATGATATTTTTGCAGATGGCCTGGTGCCCATCATAGCCGACCTGCTTTCGATTGTGTGTGTGCTGGCTTATATGTTTTGGGTTGACTGGCAGCTGACCCTGATCGCTCTGATCCCATTCCCCGTAATG
>Ga0137431_1000546_pt1 | contig 13275 bp, 23 predicted proteins | sample EasRivERMZT800_2_FD_104646 | JGI IMG/M metagenome (GOLD analysis project Ga0137431, IMG submission 104646) | Soil microbial communities from meander-bound floodplain in the East River, Colorado, USA - East River MetaG ERMZT800_2 | ecosystem: Environmental > Terrestrial > Soil > Floodplain ... | reverse complement strand
GTATTAACTAGGTATGCACAAATTACATGAAGCCGTGTTTGACCTCTTTCGTGACTATGAGGTTGGAATCATTGGATCAGCCATCCTAGATCCTGAAGGGGCGAAGGATATAGATGTCCTGTTCGTGGTTAAAGAGGACTTCGAGTGTGCCTGTGCCCAGAATGCGAAGAAGTGGAATGGGTGGGACGCATGGAATGGGCATGTAAGGATAGCTAATTTGAATAGGTTTGGGAAGAAGATCCAGATGATCCATGTCAGTTCGATCACCTCATTTGATGGGCATCCCCATTGTGTCCTCCTGAGAGATGGAAGCTATGTCAAGGAGGGGGTGTTTATGATTAAGCCGGAAGGGTGGAGATATGAAAAGTTCCCTAAAGACAAAGTGGAAGTGTAGCAGGTGTGCGAGGTGGGTAGATGAGCCTCTAGAGAGGGTTTGTGAAGGATGTAGGGGTAAAGAAGAGGGGGAAGATGAGTAAATATGTGATTGGTGACTGGAGACAATATGAGGGAGCGATATTCGCTAATATTACGAACTCAAAGACACTGGCGACTACCATGATGACCATGTCTACTAGGGATGTGGTGAAGAATACCCCTATTCAATTATTGAACCTAGTAAGTAAGATGATTGAAAACGCAATTGACACAGTAAAATGACAAAGCTTAACCTAGAAGATGGGATTGACTCAGAGGAAGCGGCTAAGCTGAGTGTGGCTGTCATAATCCTGATTGTGCTGGGGGTCTTAGGTGCCATCTGGCTGGGATCTTATATGGTTAAGGCTGTCTATGAGGTGTTGTTTGGATACTAAGACACAAGAGATCATGTTTAGCTCAGGGAAGGACTCGTGGGAGACTCCAGACACCCTCTTCAAGAGGTATGATGATGTCTACCACTTCGTGCTTGATGCAGCAGCTGATGGGGTCAATCATAAGTGTGACCTGTGGTTTGGGCCGGACTCACCTGTAGGTGTGGTGGATGCCCTTGTTGTTGAGTGGCTAGATTACCTGAAGAAGGGGAATATCTGGTTGAACCCCCCATATTCGAGGGGTTTACAGAAGAAGTTCGTGGAGAAGGCCGCGCATGAGAAGTGTGAGTTGATGTTCAGGAATGATCCAGACCCATTCTCAGTCCTAGATGTTCCTTCTAGTTTGAATAGTGTGGTGTGCCTCCTCCCTGCTAGGACAGACACCAAGTTGTTTCATGAGATTATCAAGCCGTATGCAAGTTCTGTTGAGTTCCTGAAGGGGAGAGTGAAGTTTGTGGGGGCGAAGGCTGGCGCTCCCTTTCCCTCTATGGTGGTGGTATTCTAATGAATAGAGAACTTACAGAAGATGAAAAGACCACAGCTACCGTCTCTTATCATGATCAGGGTGGTGGAGGAATCTCTTGTGACAAGTGTAAGTATCATGAAACATGGGGACTGTGGACAAATAAATGTCCAAACTGTAAACGATACATTGTCACGACAGCAACGTATTACCCTCATGGAGGCTCAGACTTCTGATGCCTAAGGTCTACAACAAACGAGACAAGAACATCCCTCCTGATGCGGTCTATGTCGGGAGACCTACGAAGTGGGGCAACCCCTTTGTGATTGGAAAGTATGGAGATAGGGATGAGGTCATAAGGAAGTATAGGAGCTATATTTTGGATCGCTACTTGGACGAGAAAGACCCCATCGCTAGAGAAATGGTAGAATTAACTGGACGGGATCTTGTGTGTTGGTGTAGTCCTAAGCCTTGTCATGCAGATGTTCTTTTGGAGATAGCTAACTCTTGATGCTGTTACACACACGTAAACACAAAATACCGTTCGAAATAGACGAACAAGATTATGAGACAGTTAATAAACATACATGGTGTATTTGTCATTATGGATATCCTGTAACTTTTATAGGAGACAACATAGAAAAAGTATATCACCTTATACTTGGAAAGGCCCCAGAAGGATTAGAATGGGACCACATTGATCGAAACAAGTTAAACAATAAAAGAAGTAATTTACGTCTAGTAACACGTACTATAAACAGTAGAAATAAAAACCCGCAAAAGAATAACACATCTGGTGTTAGTGGCGTTAGTTGGAGAAAATCTTTAGGAAAGTGGAGAGTACGAATAAAGTTAGATGGTAAGGAAATTTGTGTGGGGCATTTTAAACAAAAGCAAGATGCTATCGTAGCTAGAAAGAAGGCGGAGAAGATTTACTGGGAGACCAATGATACCTAAACCCAAAGAACTATGTGGAAACTGCCCACTATATTTACCGCCCTATGGAAAAACTGTGGGGTTTTCATATCCTGATGGAGATGGTACCTCAGGAGTATGTGTAATTGCTGAGGCTCTTGGAGAATCAGAAGAGATTTCTGGACGACCGTTAATTGGAAAATCTGGATTTAGTCTTTTTCAACAATTATCAAGAATTGGTATTACACGAGATTCTCTTACATTGCTCAATGTTATCTTTTGTAGACCACCAAACAACCATCTTATAAAACAGCCCTATGAACAAGAAGCCATCTCCAATTGTAGTCCCATTTTAGATCGGGCTATTGAGGGGGCTAGGATTAAAGCTATCGAGCACAATAAGACCTTTGTCATCGTGTGTTTGGGACTGACCTCCTTCAAGCGGGTCCTAGGACTTGACTATAAGAGGGATCATGAGCTACTCAAGAGGGATAACTATGCGTACCCGTTCTGGTCAGACAGATATCAGGCGTGGGCCTATCATTGTCCTCACCCAGCCTATCTGCTCAGGGGTCAGACACACCTGTGGCCTATTGTTCAGTTCACATTCAAGAGGGCGTTAGAGGTTGCTGATGGAGGTTTAAGACTTGACGAACACGATTACTTACTTGATCCTGATCCTGCTGTTTTTGATGGCTGGATTGCTGGTTATATACAATCTCTTGTCAATGATCCTAGTAATCCGCTCAGCTATGACATAGAGACCCCCTACAAGAAGAAGACCAAGGATGAGGGGGAGTTAGGGAAGGAAGAGGATGCCGATCATACCATTCTTAGGATTAGTTTTAGCTATTGGGCTCATGATAGGACTCATACTGTATCTGTCAAGTGGTCTGCTGAGTTCTTGGCGGGAATTGAAAGACTATTCAAAGTTGCCGGATATGTATTGGGGTGGAATTCTACTAATTATGACTCTCCTCGGGTTAGCCGTCATCTTACAATACATGGTATCGATCTTGATGCAATGGTCGCTTGGCACATACTCAATACGAGTCTACCTAAGAGTCTTGGGTTTGTAGCCCCCTTCTATGTGCAGACGACGGGGATGTGGAAACATCTGAGTGAGGCTGAGCCTGCCTTCTATAACGCGAAGGATGCGGATATGGCTTTGAGAATCTTCAGGGGAGTCAAGGCCGATCTCATTAAGAATAGGCTGTGGGATGTCTTTGAGAGACATGTGATCAAGATCAATGAGATCTTGAAGTATATGACTGGGATTGGGGTCAGGCTTGATTTGATTGAACGTCAAAATGCTGAGGATAAGTTACAGGGGTTGTTGGATGGAATTGAAGCCGCTATGGAAGAGGCTGTCCCAATCGAGGCTAGGAAGTTTAAGGTCTGGAAGAAGGTCCCTAAGACGATCACAGACGATATGGTCCTACAGGTCCATGAGATAGATGTGACCTATTGTGGGACCTGTGGGTTTGAGAAGCCTAAGTTGAAGTGGCATAAGGAGTTATGTGCTGGTCAGACCATGATTGTGAAGGAGCCTAGGTCGTTCTGGGCTAGTCCCTTAGAGTTTAAGGTTAGTAAAGTCGGGTTGTCTAACTATCAGAAGGCCCTCAAGCATCAGGCCATCTTTGATCGTAAGGAACATAAAGTTACTTATAATGCGGATGCTATAACCTTGTTGGTTAAGAAGTATAAGAATGATAAGCTTTATCCTAGAATTCTTGAACATCGTAAAGTGCAGCGACTTCTATCGACCTATGTAGGTTACACAGATCATGCAACAGGAAAGATTATAGGGGGGATGCCTGCGGATAAGTGGGGGTTCATTCATGCTCAATACACGCATAATCCAAGCACGTTGAGGTTTGCGTGTGAGGAGCCTAACCTTCAGAACCTCCCCAGACCTAATCCAACTGAGCCAGACGACCTATTCAATATCGTCAGGAACCTTATCGTGTCAGGGGAGGGGAACATATTGTATGCCAGAGACTACTCAGGAATCGAGGCTGTTTTAACTGGTTACTTCGCACTTGATCCTAAATATATCCGGCTCGCTAGAAGGGATATCCACAGTTATTACACAGTGTATGCATTATATGAACTCGAAGGTGGAGCGAGGATTAAGTCTAGTGACCTCCCTGATATTGATTGGCCGGATGACAGACTCTTCCCTTATCTAGAGGAGTTAAAGGGGAGGTTTAAGTGGGAGAGGAACCAACTCTACAAGCATCTTGTCCATGCGGCCAATTTCATGCAGGGAGCGAAAGGGGCTCAGGCTAAGATATTTAGTGAGACTGGGATTGAGCATCCGGTAGAGACGGTGAAGAAGGTTATGGATGTATATTATGCCTTGTTTCCTAAGATTAAACAGTGGCATAAGAATGTGTTAAATGAGGCTGAGAAGGATGGATATCTGCGGAACCCGTGGGGGTATGTTCATAGGTTTAGTAAGGTCTATGACTATAAGAAGGAGTTTGGAGACTGGATTAAAACTCCCGGTCCAGACTCAAACAGGGCGATTGCGTTCAAACCACAATCCACAGCAGCCGCCATTATCAAACAGGCCATGATTAGGTTGTATTTTGAGCGGTTTGAGGAGGCTGGGAGGTTCCTGAGGCTTCAGGTCCATGACGAGTTGTTCAGTGAGGTCCCCCTAGATAAGCTTGATGAGGTTGATAGGGTGTCTAAGGAGGTCATGGAGATGTATCATCCTGAAATGGCGATGCCTGAGAGTTGGGGGATGGGAACCCACCTGAACATTCTGACTGAGGCCAAGGCGGGGGACAAGTGGGGTGGGATGAGTGAAAAGAGGTTGAATGATCTACTTAATAGGAAGTCTTAGGAATCCAGAGGTTCCAGTCATCACTAAGAGGTTGATGGATGAGGGGTTTGATGTGTTTAGTGAGTGGTATGGGGCAGGGGAGAGGGCAGATGACTGTTTTAAGGAATACCATCAATCACTCGGACGATCATATCTGGAAGCTCTTGAGACTGATGCCGCTAAGACCATATTCAACTTCGACAAAGACCACATCGACCGGTCAGAGGCAGTTATACTTGTGGCTCCGGCAGGTAAATCCGGGCATCTCGAACTGGGATACGCTCTCGGACGTGGACGGCGTGGTTATTACCTACTCGACGATCCTGAGCGATGGGACTTGATGTTACAGTTTGCGACGGGGATATTTACTAACATAGACGACTTGATTGGGAGGTTAAAGGAAGATGAAAGACTTGAAATGGGACCTGTTCCACTTGGGGATGGCCCAATATGTCAGCACTGCCAGCAAAGACCCGTCTACAAAGACTGGTGCCGTTATTGTGGCAGAGAACAACAGTGTCATAAGTGTGGGTTTCAATGGGTTCCCGATGGGGATGGAGGATAAACCTGAGTGGTGGAATGATAGGACAGAGAAGTTGAGCAGGGTGATCCATTGTGAGATGAATGCCCTCATGTTTGCCAATAGGAAGATGTTGCCGGAGGACTGTACCCTCTATACCTACCCCTTCATGAGCTGTGACAGGTGTTGTGTGCATATGATTCAGGCGGGGATTAGGAGGTTTGTGGCTCCTGAGGCGACCAAGGCACAGATAGAGCGGTGGGGGGACAGCTTCGCACGCACGAGAAGGTATATACTAGAGGTGGGAGGGATTCTTGAGGAATACTACATCCACTAAGACTGACGCAGAGAAGATTCAGTTTGTGAAGGACCTGATTGAGCGGGCATGTCAAGCTGCATGGGAAGAATCAGATAAGATATTCGATAAACTAGAGAAGGAGTGGCTCGACGAACACATGGTTACTAGTCAGGATATATGTTCGAGGTGTGGGGAGTCTACACAGCTAGCCAAGATTAAAGGTTGTATCAGATGTTTGGTGTGTGGCTGGAAGGAGGATTGTAATGGCTTCTAAGAAGGTTTATGTGGCGGCTCCTTGGATCAACAGGGATCGGGCACAGAGGGTGGCGAAGAGGTTTGAGAAAGCCGGGTTTGAAATCGCACATGATTGGTGGAACTATGACGCAGGGGATAAGTTGAAACCTGAGGACCCCTACTTCAAGAAGTGTGCCGAAGACGATCTGAATGCCATCTTGAATTGTGACATCCTCTATCTTCTGAACTTACAGGAGAGGGGGAAGGAGACGTCAGGGAAGGCTGTGGAGTTAGGGATTGTCCTAGGCCATAATGCTGTCTGTCCCCACAAGATAGCTATCTTTGCGGAGGGGATTAAGGGAACGAACGTGTTCCAATTGCTTGATCAGGTCAGGTGGGTAAAGAACTCAAGTGAGGTCATCAAACTGATGGAGCCGTGGTTGAGACAGGTGAAACATGAAGAGGGGTAATTGTTATGTCACAAGTGAGTCCTTATATCATCTTCTTGGAGGTAAAAAGGCCGGATGGAAGCCGATGCGTATGCAAACTCAGCTTGGAACCCATTGGTGGATCGAGCACGCTTCAGGTGTCAGAGTGGATGCAACTGCTAAACAGTTTGGAGGAGGCGGGGTATCGTATTCCAAAGGGAGGGGTTCGGGTTTTCTCACCAAAAGACCAAGTAGACGAGCAAGGGAGTTGATGGAAAGGATGGTATGGCAATGAGGGGTTCTAGAGGGAGGAGGATAGAGAAGATGAGATATGAAGAGGATGGGGTTAAGTTGAATAAGAATCTAGATCCGACTACACAGTATGATCCTAGGGCTAAGTTTGTGGAGGGGCCTAGACCACCTAGAGTAGGAGACATCAAAGAGGTGGAGGGGAAGTCGTTTATGTATGTGAATGCTCCTGAGAAAGAGGTGAGGGTTGTTGATCCTGTGAGTGGTGGGGAGAAGGGGATGAAATCGGCGAGGTTCAGTTTGATCCCGACAGAGATGTTGTGGGCCTTGGCTGAGCATTATGGGAGGGGGAGTAAGAAGTATGGAGATAGAAATTGGGAGAAAGGTTATAAGTGGAGTCTCACCTGTGATGCGATGGAGAGACACTATAACCAGTTCAGGATGGGGGAGACGATTGATGAAGAGACTGGGAGTCACCACCTTATTGCAGCGATTTGGCACTTGGTTGCTCTCTACATCTTCGACATTCGTAAGCTTGGAACAGACGACATTCGACCTCAAGGTAGAGGTCGGGAGGTTGACCCATTCCGTAGAGATTCTCAAGATGACCAAGGATAGGGAAATATGGTGGGCTGAAGAGTACTTTAAGAGGAGGAGGGTAGATGAAAAGAATATTTGAGGTCGAACTCGCACACAGGAAATATGGGGAGAATTGGAGTCGGGTGACGGTAGCTGGGAGATCAGCCCTAGAAGCTATCAGAAAGGCTGTCAAGTTAGATAAAACCTCTCAAACCTATGCTATGGAAGTTAAGTTGATTGCCACCTTAGACTAGACTTACCATAGACTAACCTAAAACAAAAAGGCCACCTGATGAGGGTGGCCTTTGGTGTTTCTAGGGTATTCAATTCTGCCTTGGCTAATCTAACTTACCTACTCTAGGTTTAGGTTAGTTTCTATCTAGTCTTGTGACTATGACTGATGTGAGAGCGATGACACTAGACTCATCATTCTTAATGACCTTGGCCTTAACCTGCCATGTACCTCCCTCATCAAATGTGATTCGAGCGTCGTAGAACTTCAAGGCCTTCTCCCCTTCTAACTGCCAGTATTTCTTCGATTCAAACCCTTCAAATTGATACCAGATGAGCCAGAGGTGCCTGTTGTGAGCATGAGGCTCGACCCTAATCTTGACGTTTACGGTCTGAGTTGTCATCCTCGGGTTGACTTGGATGGTGACTGGGCTCTGAGCCCCTACCCTTGCTAGGAATGGAGGGTGTGCGAGCAACAGGAGCAGGAGGATTATAATCCGGCGCATGGGGGACTTCCATAATGGAGACGATCATCTTAGAGGGGATCTTACAGATTCTCCCATATTCTCCGGGATGGTTGCCTGAGAGGGTGTCATCTGCTGCGAGGACGACGAAGTTCTTGGTCTTCCTGACGAGGATACCTCTAGACCTGACTAAACACTCCTGATCAGCAAATTGCTCTGCTTCTTTCTGTCCCATCCATGTGGAACCGTCTTCCGCGTCCCTCCAGATGATACAGACTTCAGGCTTCTTTTTGGTCATAGATTGGAAGTGGAGCTACTTGTAGGAGTCGAACCCACATTTCAGCCGTACAAAGGGTGTGTATTTCCGTTGATACGAAAGTAGCTTAAGACGTAAATGGCACCGCCGTAAGGAGTTGAACCTTATTCACAGGATTTGGAGTTCTGTTAACGCCCCGCGTCCAGCGGCACTAACTTGGTCGGCGCGAGATGTTTGGCTACTACGACGGACTAGCCCACCGTCTTTCACACCGGTTTACCGGTTCTCGCACCGGGCATCTAACTTGGTAGATGAGGCTGGAATCGAACCAACATCAGCCGCTAATCAGGCAGCAGTTCTTCCGTTGAACTACTCATCCACAATATGGTCTCTAGAGGACGAATCGAACGTCCGACGCGCAGCGTTTCAAACTGCCGCTCTGCCGACTGAGCTATCCAGAGATGGTCTACGCGGCTCGATTTGAACAAGCATCTGACGCTAATAAGGCATCGGTCCTGCCGGGTTAGACGACACGTAGAGATAAGTGGTCGATGGAGAAGGAGTTGAACCTTCAACCTTCTGGGTGTAGGCCAGTGGCTCTGCCGGGTTGAGCTACCCATCGATATGTGCCCACATACGGGGCACTGAGTGGCGCGCTACGGGGGTTACGATCCCCCGCAAACAGATAGACAGTCTGTTATGCTACCATTACATCAGTAGCGCACGAAAATGGTACTCTCTGTCAGAATTGAACTGACCAAGCCGGTTTAGGAGACCCGCACCCTATTCCATAGGAGAGAGCAAATTGGTATTCCTAGTAGGAATCGGACCCACCTCAAAAGTTTCGAAGACTCTCATCGTCGTCCAGACGTAGGAACACAAAGCTCGCGAGAGCAAGTGGTACGGGCTGTGGGAATCGAACCCACACATTCAGTTTGGAAGACTGACATGCTGCCGTTAAACATTAAGCCAGTACATAAGTGGCAAGGGATCAAGGAATCGAACCTTGCTGAGCGGATTCAGAGTCCGCTGCCTGTGCCAATCGGCCAATCCCCATCAAAATCTGGAGTTGCATACTGGAATCTAACCAGTCTGAGAAGGGTTGCAGCCTTCCGCATAGACAGCCTGCCCATGCAACCTTAAAACCTATTATACCACAGGAGGAACCACGGGGTCAACCACGGGCTTGACCTTGAGAGCCTTAAACCGCTCGATACCGTTCACGAGGGTCTTGGCTGCTGTGATGTAGTCCTCAACAAGGGGCTTGATGTCAGCCTCATTCAAGAGGTCCTTCCCAAAGCTGGTCTCTAGGGCCTGTACGAAGGGGGCTGCGAAGTCAATAGCCGTGTCAATCCTTTCCTGCTTAGTGCTCTTGCCCTTGACGGCCTCAACGAGCAGCATGGACATGTTGATGATGTTGAGAATCTGAAAGATGTTAATCTTTTTCATTTAGCTCCTTAAGCTAGTTAACGGACGAGATGGAAGAGGCGGAGAGATTCGAACTCCCACACCGGAGTGGTTACCGATGGCTCCGGGTTCAAACCGGGGAGCTTACCAATTAGCCGCACGCCTCTATTAATTTGGGTGGATGCCGGGACTTGAACCCTGTTCTCCTGCTTCACAGGCAGGCGTCCTTCCAGTTGAACGAGCAACCACATCGAACGTGGCGGAGAGTGCTGGAGTTGAACCAGCTCCCCATTTCTGGGGGCCTCGATTTAGCAAATCGGCACAATGCCGTTCTGTCAACCCTCCGCATGAAACTTTGGTCCGAGAAGAGAGAATCGAACTCTCACGTCGTTAGACGGTGGGATTTGAATCCACTGTGGCTGCCGTTACACCATTCTCGGATGTTGAAAACCTTCCAGCACAGACCCTACCACAAAATGGTCCAGCCTTGCCTTGTTTCTTGTTCCACCTTACTTTCCTAGCGTCTTTATGTGCCACACAGTTACAGATTGGACACCTAAATGAAACAATTTCCGCTTTAGTTTTAGGTAACGACTTTCTAATATTGTCTGATCGTGATAGGATCTGTAAATTACTAATAGAATCGTTAGTAAAATCACCATCAATGTGATCTACGGTTTCATCATTGATTAACTGTCTACCAACCTTTAATTCAATTAACCACCGAGCATACTGTGTTGTCCTTTTAACGTTAGAGGCTGGATCAACTAATATAATATGCTTCCTACCTTGACAATTAAGATACGGACCGTAGATTTTTAACATAGTTTGATATTAGATGTCCCTTTTCTCTACCTATTGGATTAGTAGGCCATGAATTCGATTTACTTGGGAATCTTCAACCTCTGTCCCGGCTTGATGAGGTCAGGGTTGGTCAATTGGTCACGGTTCGCGTTGTAGATGTTGGGCCACTTCTCCGCATCCCCATAGAACCTCTTGGCAATCGCACTCAGAGTGTCACCTGACTTGACCACATACACCTTTTTAGAACCGAACAGGCTCAGAACCCATTCTAAGAATGTCATTACGCCTCCTTGGGCTGATTAATTGGCATCAGACATGGGATTCGAACCCATATTAACGGATTGAGAGTCCGGTTTCCTAACCCTTAAAAGAGTCTGACACATAACTAACAATCGGCGCTAAGGACATTCCAACATGTGGGTTACCGATTTATCTCCACACGGGTGACATTCCTCAAGCTACTTGCTCTGGTGGAAATGGATGGAGTCGAACCATCGACGTTATACCCTGTGGGTCACAGTTTTACAGACTGCTGCCCTCGCCACTAGGCTACACTTCCACACTTGAATTGGTGGTGTCCAGACCCATGACGGTCTCATGCTCACGCGCCAGCCGCAAGCTGGGAACACCTTGAATTGGTAGGTATGGAGGGAGTCGAACCCTCATGAGCGAACCCACTGGAATCTCAGTCCAGCGCGTATACCGTTCCGCCACACACCTATGAAATGGTCTCCATGGAAAAACTTTAAGTCCCTGTCCTTAAATACTTATTTCTTCTATAAGTAGTGTAAAAATTACTACACAATTCACATCTACATCCATGATGTTTATAGGCATAGCGTGATCCATGTTGGACAGGTTTTGTAAACAGTTCAGACAGGAACTTCTTAGTTTTAGTTTTATGACAAGTATTGCACAATACTTGACACTTAGTTAGCTCTTCGTCTCGTCGTTTCAAACTAAAGGACCAGATCCTATGTGATACTTTTTCATCAGGATCTATATGATCTAATTCCAGATTATCTGAAGATCCACACATAACACATGACTTATCAGTAAAGAATTCCAGTCTTTGTTTCTGGCACCAGTTCCTTTGATATTCTCGTTTTTGTTCTACGGAACTAAATGGCATTAGTCTCCTTAATATATAGTCCCCACAGAAGGAGTTGCACCTTCACGCCACATGGACATGGAGGTCTAAACTCCACGCGTCTGCTGTTCCGCCATGCGGGGATGAAAATGGTCAGAGTGGGTGGCTTCGCTCCACCGGCTTCAAGCTTCCAAAGCTCGCTGTCTACTGGGCTGACTTACACTCTGATTCTAAACTTGGCTCAACAGGCGCGATTCGAACGCGCATCGTACGAGTTAACAGCTCGTGGTCCTACCGGTTAAACGACCGTTGAACATGATGATCGAACTTAATTAAATCTCGATGGGAGACTGACTCCCATTAACAAACCTAGATAATAGATGGCTACTATGACACAACCAATCCTGAAAATCGTCTTAAAGGCTGACTGCATAGGTACGTAGGCATCTACGAGATACAGCACGATGGCGACGAAGATGAACTCAAGTAACATTCTGTCTCCTATGATAAATCTGTCTCCTATGATAAAGTGGTGGAGTTGAAGGGAGTCGAACCCTCAAGTTGTCTCGGTGCAAGCGAGGTGCTGTGCCAGTTGAGCCACAACCCCACAATTAAATTAGATGCGCGTTATCCCTGCACTTCAACGCATTTTCACAGCGGACCCTTCCGGGCCGATTAGAGGCTGTGTTCGAACCAGAGCTTATTGAACCCTTAAATTACCCGGCGCTGTTGGAACGACCACGAAGGTGAAATTGAATACCGCACTCTTAACTGACTCCCCAGCAGCATTTGTGGCTGTTAGCTGGATCGTGTGTGTTCCCGGAGTGAAGGCTCCAAATGGTGCGCTACAACTTACGACTGCTCCTGCTGTACAAGTCACACCAGTGATTACTGTCCCGGTCGGGCTTCCATCTGCATACTGTTTGAAGGTATACGCTTCTGCAACAGCTACAGTTGCGTCTGACTGGTCCCAAGCAAGTCTATTTGAGGGAGTAGCAGACTGAGCATACGAGACTGTGGCTAACCCTAATACAAAGACGAGACTTAAAAGAACCTGTTTCATTCTGCTCCTTTTAATTTGGTGAGTCGAGCGAGAGTTGAACTCGCATCGCACGGATTAAGAGTCCGGGATTTTGTCCAGTTAAACTACCGACCCATACGTCTAAAATGTGTTGCACGTCGGTGACAATTTGCACACCTAACATCACACTTTTCAATCTCTTTTTCAATAATTGTCCAAGGTGTCTCATCATTAACCATACGAGCTATGTTGGTTATTTTAGTTCCTCGAACATGATCAAAGTCTAATACTATGGGATCTGTTTCCCCACAATCTATACATGGATGTTCTTTTTGGTAAGCTAAAATCTTCAACTTTATTACACCGACTCTACGTCTTCTGGCAGCCATAATCTGACTTCGTTGAGTAGCTCTATGGACTTTGTAATACTCTTTATCAAGAACCTTCTTACAAGATCTACAATTACTTTGTAGGCCATCTCGTTTGTAAGAGTTCTTTCTAAACTCCGTTATAGGTTTTTCTTCTTTACATGTAGAACATCGTTTAAACATAATGGTGGCGGAGACAGGATTTGAACCTGCGATGGTCGGTTTATGAGACCGATGATTTAGACCGGACTAATCTACCCCGCAAAATTTACATAAAACTGGTCGGGTGGGTAGGGTTTTCACCTACAT
>Ga0137431_1000545_pt1 | contig 13276 bp, 8 predicted proteins | sample EasRivERMZT800_2_FD_104646 | JGI IMG/M metagenome (GOLD analysis project Ga0137431, IMG submission 104646) | Soil microbial communities from meander-bound floodplain in the East River, Colorado, USA - East River MetaG ERMZT800_2 | ecosystem: Environmental > Terrestrial > Soil > Floodplain ... | reverse complement strand
GGCTGCTCTGGCGCGTGGGCAACTGCCTGGCCATCGGCGAATGAGAATTCTTGCTGTTGTGAAACTTGCGGCGCCGGCGCGGTCGCTTGTTCCGGCACAGCCGGCGGCGGAGGTGGCTCGACTTTGGTGCAAACGATCTTCCCACTGCGCTGAAAGATCCGGCGGAGGCGGCCGCGGAGCTCGGCATTTTCGCTGAACCGCTCGGCGATCAGGTGACCGACACCGGCAAGCACGTCTTCGGCCGAGTTCAATTCCTTGTCGGCGGAGATGAACGTGGCAGCGCGGGCCATCATGTCGGCTGCTTCGGGCCAGGCTTCAAAAATCTCGATCGCCAGCGGCTCAATCCCTTTCTCGCGGGCGATCGTGGCCAGCGTTTGCTTCTTGGGCTTGAAAGGGAGATAGAGATCTTCGAGGCGCTTGGGCGTGTTGGCGTGCTGAATTTGCTCGGCCAGCTCGGGCGTGAGCTTGCCCTGGGCTTCGATCGTTTTCAGAATCGTCGCCTTACGCTCGGCGAGCTGACGAATCTTGCCGATGCGAAATTGAATCTCGCGAATCTGCTCTTCGTCGAGGCCCCCGGTCTGGTCTTTGCGGTAGCGCGTGATGAAGGGAACCGTGTTGCCTTCGTCGAGCAACTCGAGCGTGCGAGCCACCCTCTCCTGCGGCAAACCGAGATCGCGCGCGACGTGTCCCAGGTCGATCGTCGTGGTTGGCGTCATGCGATCAAAGCAAACCCGCGGACATAGTTTGGCGCCGCACTTTTAACAAGCACCTAGACATCGGGCGAATCTAACCTAATGCCTCGCTTTGTCAAGGGTTACGGCGATTAGAGACGCCGCGCGGACCGTCACGCCTGGATGGGTAAGCAGAGTCTTTTAGAAGAGTCGCATCTGTCCGTGCTGCATCTCGGGCGGTCGGAACTGCGACGTGTCGAGCTCAGGCCAAGGCTGATCAAGGCCAAGCTTGTGAACGAAGACGTCAAACGCCTTGGCAACACCATCCGCGTAGGTCCCGCTGCCGCGCATGCGCTGGCCGAATTCGGACTTGTAGAGCCGGCCGCCGCGCATTTCACGAATCAGCGATTCGACGCGCTGCGCGGCAAGCGGCCGATGCTCCTGAAGCCAACTCATAAAGATCGGCGCCACTGCATGAGGCAGGCGCAGCATCACAAAGCCGGCGCCGCCCGCGCCGGCTTCTTTGACGGCCTCCAAAATGGCGGGAATCTCACAATCGGTGAGTCCGGGGATGAGCGGCGCCAGCATAGCTCGGACTGGAACCTCCGCGGCTGAAAGCTCGCGCAAGACCCGCAGGCGAGCGGCCGGTGCTGCCGTCCTTGGCTCCAACGTGCGGGCCAGCTCGGCATCGAGCGTTGTAATACTGACCGCCACGCTGATGAGTTGGTGTTCGGCCAGCTGACGAATGAGGTCGAGGTCGCGCAGGATCAAGCTGTTTTTCGTAATCATGCAGACCGGCTGGCGCGCTTCCAGCAGCACCTCAAGAATGCCACGCGTGAGCATGTATCGTCGCTCGGCCGGCTGATAACAATCGGTCACCCCCGACATCATGATCGGCTCGCACTCCCAGCGCCGATGGTTCAATTCTTTCCGGAGCAGGGCAACCGCATCGTGCTTCACTAGCACCTTGGTTTCGAAATCGAGGCCGGCGTTGAAGCCCAGCGTCTCGTGCGTGGGCCGTGCATAGCAATAAGCGCAACCGTGCTCGCAGCCACGATACGGATTGATGCTGTATCGAAAAGGAATATCCGGGCTGTCGTTTTCGCGGATGATCGTGGCGGCGTTGTCTGGCAGGAACACCGTCGGGACGCGCCGCTCGGGCGCAAGAAGCTCGTCATCGGCAGCCAGCTGCTCGAAATCGGCTTGGTGGCTCAGCGACTCGAATCGATTCGGGGGCGTGAGGCTGGAGCCTCGGCCGATAAAGCGCTGTGGATGTTCGCCGGACATCGTGGCAATTCGCAAACCGGTCGCGGAAGGATACTGAACTAAATTATACATTCCCTACAGCCGTGCTCAAGACGGCGTCGCGGCATAAGCCGTGTCGATACTGGCGGATGGCCCAAAATCAATTTGGGAAATTAGGCACACCGTTTGCAATTTGGGGTGCTGCCGAATTTGCTTTGCCGCTTGATGAACCAACAAGCTTCGGCAAGGCAATATCGAGAACGATGACGTGCGGCACGAAGTCGGCGGCTGCGTCGATCGCGGCGAAGCCGTCGTACGCCGTCCGCACCACATGGCCGGACCATCGCAGCCAAACCGCGAGCGCCTAGGCTGCATCCGCCAAATCATCGACGACGAGAATTTTTTAGCGCTCGTCGGGAAGCGTTCCCCTCTGTGGGGCCGCAATTCGCGGCTCCGTCGCGAGGTGGACATGCGCGCCCGCCAAGCAAAATGGGACCGACAGTGTGAGAGTCCGTCCGAATGCGTACCGATGTGAACGCTCGACAGCCACCACATTTGGAGCACTTTAAAAAACTAGCTTAGTTTAACAACGAGCCTGTGAAAGGACGCACCATGACTAGCACAACATCAACAGCCGGACCAAACACCACGCCGCGCCCGCCGGGAAATCTGATTCTTGCCTACCTGCCGCCGGACGAGATGGAGCGAATTCGTCCAAAGCTGCAACAGGTGGAGTTGGAGCAAGGCACCGTGTTATATGAGCCGAACCGGCCCGTGGAGCAGGTTTATTTCATGGATCAGGGGATGATTTCGGTTGTGAGCATCATGCAGAATGGCGCCTCGATCGAAGTGGGCACGATCGGCAACGAAGGAATGGCGGGGCTGTCGGTGATCCTGGGCGTGCACGCGGTTCCCTATCGGCACATTGTGCAGGTCGTTGCGACGGCGCGGCGTATGAGCGCGACGGACCTGGTGGCCGAGCTCTCGCCAGACGGCACGCTGCCGCTCCTTTTGAAGCGCTACCATGCGGCGTTCAACACGCAAATCATGCAAGGGATGGCCTGCAACGGACTGCATTCCGTGGTGCAGCGGTGTTGCAAGTGGCTCCTAACGACGCAAGACCGCCTGGGCTCGCACGAGCTGAACATCACGCACGAATTCTTGGCCCAGATGCTGGGTGTGCGCCGCGCCAGCGTAACAGAAGTGCTGCGGCCACTACAAGACAACGGCCTCATTCGCGCCAGCCGCGGCAAGGTGGTCATTCTCGATCCAAAGCGGCTGGCCGACAGCTCGTGCGAATGTTACGGCGTGATCCGGCGGGAGTATCAGCGCCTGCTGGGATAGATGCTAAAGCAACTCGCTACCACTTCAGCCCGAACTGCTCGCCGCCGCCACCGGTCTTTCGCTGAATGCCGCCCTTGAGCGGGCCGCTGCGCTTGGGTACTGCCAATTCACGTGGCGGCTCTTCAACCTCTGTTTCGCCCGGCTTGGCTTCCGCTTTTTCTGGCTTCGCAATGGCCGCCTTCAGCGAAAGGCTCATCCGCTGCGCCTCCGGATCGACATCGAGCACTCGGCACTCAACCTCCTGCCCTTCCTTCACGACGTTTTCGACCTTGAAGACCTTGTGGTGGGCCAACTCCGAGATGTGAATCAGCCCTTCGACCCCCGGCGCGAGCTTCACGAACGCACCAAATTGTGCAATGCGGGAAACGGGACCTTTGACGGTCGTGCCCACCGGAAACCGCTGCTCGATGTTGGTCCAGGGATGCTCCTCCGGGTTCTTTAGCGAGAGGCTGATCTTGCCGGTGGCTTCGTCGATTCGCTCGACGCGCACACGGACCTTCTGGCCTTCTTGCACGACCTCGCTGGGATGCTTGACGCGCTCCCAAGCCAGCTGGCTGACGTGAATCAAGCCGTCGACACCGCCCATATCCACAAACGCGCCGAAATCATGAATCTTGCGAACGGTACCTTCGCGCATCTGGCCCGGCTGCAATTCGGCCAGCAGGGCCTTCTTCGATTCTTCCTTTTCGCGCTCCAGAACGGCCCGCCGGCTGAGCACCAGGTTGCCGCGCCGCTCGTTGGCTTCGGTAACGATGCAACTCAGCTTTTGCCCGACGTAGTCGGCCGTGTTTTCGGTGCGGTACAACGAGATTTGGCTGACCGGCAAAAAGGCGCGGATGCTGCCAACCTGGCATTCGAGGCCGCCGGTATTGGCCCCGGTGACGCGGGCCTCGACGAGCGAGCCTTCAGATAGGTCGGACCAATCACCGCTGACGACTGTCCCGCCGGCAACTGACACCATGTAAAAGTTGTCTTCCAGGTTGTACCCGGTGACCGTCACATCAAGCATTTCGCCGGGCTTAGGCGGCTCGACGAAATTTCGCACGCTCGTGACCCCCTGGTTCTTCCCGCCCAGGGCAAAAAACACATCGTCGCCGTGCAAATCGACAACTTGAGCCCGATGCCGCGAGCCATTTTCCAGTCGATTGGCATCAGTCTTCAGGTCGGCAGAGACGATTTGATCCAGCGACAGATCGCCCAGCGCCGCCGCAACCTCGGCCTCCAGCTCTTCGGATCGCTGCCGGCGGTTTGGCACCGGCACGGGGGCTCGAAAGCTGCGATCCTCGCCGCTGCCGCGTTTGGCAGCCAACTCGCGATCAACCTGCCTGTCTTCCTCTTTCTCTTTTTCACGTCGCGACTTGGGCCGATCCCCTTTGCCGCGCGGGCGAAAACCAGCCGGCGGCTGACCGGCTGGCGCCATCGGCTGGGGCTTGGCCTTGGCCGCCGGCGACTCCGTGGTTGTCTCTTGCTCGTCTCCCGACTGCGACTGGCGGGTAAACCGAGCTAGCGGCCCAGGGCCCGGCGCACCGGGAGTTGCCGCCGACTGCTGGCCAATCGCCGGCGTGGGCGAAGCAGTCGATGGGGGGGTAGGGTCTATCGACGACGATGAAGTTTCGGCCGACATGGTTAGGTCCAAATCAAAGAGAGCACGAAAGAGGGCTGCTAGTCCCGTAGGAATCAACGAAATAGCGGGTCCAACTCCCCGCACCAGTTTCAATCCTGCCAGTCTAACTGTCTTGCGCAAAGCCGGGTAGCAATCCGCTAGCGGCATTCAAGTCTTGCGCCAAATGGCCGCTCGCACTGCCAGCACATTGCGGATAAGCGGAAATATCAGGCGGACTTTGACACCGAGGGGCGTTTTCCCCTACAAGTCGCCCTTTCTGCTGGCGGCGACAGCCCACCTTCTTTTGCGCAAGTGCTTCGTGGGGTTGTTCATATGGACAGAAAAGATCTGCGGCGCTTATTGCTCTGGATGATTCTCTTGGGGTTGGGTGCGCGAGTTCGCGCCCAACAACCTCCAATGGCGTTTGTCGCGGGCTCGCGCTCGTCGAATGTCGCCGCCCCCGCAGACGCGGACACAAGCGGTTTAGTAGCGACGGTTTCCGACGAAACATTCGCATCGATTACCGTCGATCCGACGATCTCCACCGCGTCGCCTGGGCTGGAACAGCAGATCGCGGCTCTGGATGCGCGCCTCGGAGCGCTGGAAAAACCGCCCCTCACGTTTCCGGCGAATATCCAGCTATCAGGAGTCTTTCAAGTCGATGGCGCCTTATTCAATCAAGACGCCGCCAACAAGCTTCCGTTCGCGCAAGGCGGTGTCGGCCAGGAAATTCAAAATGGCGCTGATTTTCGCCGGGCCCGGCTCGGAGCGCGGGCCGCATTGGCCAACAACATGAATGCGTTCATGCAATTCGATTTTGCCTTCCCCGGCCGGCCCACGTTCACCGATTTGTGGGTGGAATGGACCGACCTGCCGCTCGTCGGGAACGTGCGCGTCGGCCAGTGGAAGCAGCCTTTCAGCCTCGAAGTGGTGAGCAGCTTTCGCTACACAACATTCATGGAGCGGTCGGTCTTGTTTCAGGCGTTCACCCCGTTCCGCCACATTGGGATCGGTGCCTATGACCACGCCGACGATCTGATGAGCACCTGGGCGGCTTCGTACCTTCGCACCGGCCAGGACCAATTTGGCGGTTCGCTGAGCACGATCGGTGGCAATGGTTTTGTGAGCCGCGTGACGCGGCTAGCCTGGTACGACGAATCCGATGGCCGCAGCTACCTCCACCTGGGCGGCGATTACTACTTTAACGTCCCGCCGCGCCATGCCGCGATTTTCCGCACTGTCCCCGAAATTTTTGTAGGCCAGCATTTCAATGGTCCCCTCGGCACAGCAGGATTTCCAGTGCCTGGCGGATTCGATGGAACTCCGTTTTTTGTGGACACTGGCCCGCTGCTGAACGTCGATCACATTCACACATTCGACCTGGAAGCTCTCTGGGTCCACGGGCCCCTCTCGGTCCAGGCAGAGGCGATGGTGGCCGAGGTCGATCGCACTACTGCCACCACCTCAACGCTCCACGGCGAATATGTTCAAGTCGGTTGGTTCCTGACCGGCGAGCACCGGCCCTACGATCGGGTTGCCGGTGCAATCGACCGCGTCCGGCCATTCGAAGATTTCTTCCTGGTTAACACCGACAATGGGCTAGAGCGCGGCAAAGGCGCTTGGGAAGTGGCCGTTCGTTATTCGCACATCGACCTGGACAGTGCCAGCATTTCCGGCGGCATTTTGGACGACATCACGTTTGGCGTGAACTGGTACTCCAATCCGTATTGCAAAGTCGTGTTCAACTTCATCCACTCCTGGCGGACGTCGCCCACTTCGCCGCCCGCACTCCCCGTGAGCGGCCCAGCCGTAGCCGTAAAAAGCGAAGCCAACGCCTTCGGTATTCGCGCGCAGATGGATTTCTAGCCTGACCAACCAACTCCGTCTCAGATGTGATACTCCATCTCTTCATTCGGAGGTGGAAGCTTCGACACGGCTTGCGGCCTCCCGCGCAACCAGGCGCCGATCGCCGCGATTACGAATGCCACGCCCGCCGGAAGCGCCGCCGCGGTTCGCGGCACATAGGGGCCAAACACAAACATCAGCCCCAAGTAGACAAGCAGCGCTCCAAATGCCAGCCGCAGCCAGGCCACCGGTACGTGCGGAATAAGCCGAGCGCCCAGATACGCCCCCACCATGATTCCAACCGCCACGGCCGCCGTCGCCGGAATTCTCACGTGGCCGTATCGGTAGTAAACCACGGCGGCAAAAGCAAAAATCGGCGTGCTTAACGCTGCAAGACTGGTTCCCTGCGCCTCATGCTGCGTAAACCCAAACAGCAGCATCAATCCCGGCACCAGGATGATCCCTCCGCCAATCCCCAGCATGCCGCTCACCACTCCCACGCATGCCCCAAATAACAGCAATTGTACGTACAGCACGATGTGCTCCCGATGTAGTAGGCACCGGCGCACCCGCGAAGCGGGTCGGTGTGCCGTCGTTTTCCCTTCAGCTTTCGATCATGGTGAACCTCAATCGTCGGACCGCCCAAGCCGCCAGCCTGACGAATGAATACAATGTATAGCTGTTCGTCAGACCGCGGAACGCGCGCCATGCAGCCGCACGAGATTGTTGTCTTTGATTCGCCCCATCCCTGCTCCTATCTGCCCGGACGCACGGCCCGCCTGCCGTATCGCCATCCCGTGGCGATGCTCGGTCCAGAGCTGTTCGACCAGCGTTTGGCCGAGGGCGACCGCCGCAGCGGAGTGTTTTTGTACCGCACCCAATGTCCGCACTGCCGCGCTTGCCAGCCGATCCGCCTCGACGTCGCGAAATTCCAGCCCGACGCCACGCAGCGCCGCATGCAGCGGCGGGGAGACGAGTTGCTGACTGTGAAGATCGGCCCGACGATCGTGGATGCCCAGCACGTGCGACTGTTCAACCTGCACCGCGATGGCCGCGGCCTGTCACACGACGATGCTCCGCTCGACAAGCAATCCTATGCCGATTTTCTCACTGAAACCTGTTGCGAAACCTTGGAGCTGAGCTACTGGCACGCGGGCGAGTTAGTGGCCGTCGCCATTGCCGATGCCGGCCGCGAGTCGATCTCGGCCGTTTATTGCTACTTCGATCCGGCCTTTCGCATGCTCAGCCTCGGCACTTATTCCGTCCTGCGCCAAGTCGCACTCTGCCGCGACACAAACCGCCGGTACCTATATCTCGGCTTCTACATCGCCGAATCGCGCCACATGTCCTACAAGAGCCGGTTCCGGCCCAATCAGCGTCTCATCGACGGTGTGTGGTCCGAATTCGATCGGTAAGGGAATGCCATCCGTAGCCTTCCAGCCACCACGAAACGTCACCCTTCAAAGTCCAAGTTTCTGGGTTCCTTCGGCAAATTGCTGGAGGCTTTGCCCTGACGTTTCGAGCTTGGCGCAAACATCGCGGTGCTCGCCACATTGGAATCGACCAGCTCGAACTGAAAGTCGTCGAACCACGCCTGCCCTCGGCCTGAGGCGATGACGCCGAAAGAAATGTCCGCTGCGTCGGTGGGCACGTCGAGCACGATCTCGTGCTTCGTCCAATCGGTGGTTCCTCGGATTGGACGGAATCCCATGTTGTCGAAGGCAGCGCCCATGGTGTCAGCAGTATCAACTCTCATCCAGAGCCCAACTGATCCTACGATGTCGCGGGTCTGCACATAGGCGGACATGCGAACCCGCTTGCCGCGGTAATTATCCGCGGCAAAGCTCTGCATGAGTGAAGTTCCTCCTACGGGTCGATCGGGGACCGTTTTGATGTAGGCACTCGCGTTGTCACCGTGTTTGACATCGGAATCTATTCCGGCTTCAAAGGCGCCGGTCCCTTTTTTGGGGCCGGTCCACCCTTCCGCAAATCGCTCGCGGCTCGCGACGGCGGGCCTGGCCCGCGCAATTGGCGTGCTGGGTATCATCACGCGCGTAAACACCATTCCGTCAAACACGTTCGTCCAATCGGCGCTCATGTAGCCGTAACCAAGCGGCCGGGCCTGGAGCGTCTGACGCAGCCAAGCACCTCCGTCGTCGAGGCGGCGAAAATCGACGATGGCGTTTGTCTGGCCGGCTGCCACCAGCAAATCCTCGAGCGAGCCGCGCAGGGCCGGGGCAAGGTCGAAGGGCGGCGTGAAATACCGTCCGGCTTTGCCTTCCGCTGCTACAAATGCCAGCGTGTACGTTTTGTCGGCCAGCTCCTTCCAAACGCCATCATCCATTGTCACCACGTCTCGATAATAGTCCGCTGGCATGCTTCCGACTGGCCGGATCGAAGCGGGATTCCTCATCAAATGAAAGGATGCGGCCCAAACGATGATCTTGCGCTGCGGATACGCTTCCCGCGCCAACCAAACCAGGTTTTTTGCCATTTGCCCATCGCGTCGCTTGCTTCCCTCCTTCGGGTCCGACCGCATCGACCAATGATTTTCCGCCTCGCTGGCCAGGCTCGCGACGTATTGTCGCCAAAAGGATAATTCTTGTGCGGGAAGTTGATCGCTCGGCTGCGCGGCGGAGAGGGCCTCGCTGAACGCGGCCAGCGCTTTCCGCTCCTGATTCTGAACGTCGGCGTTCTCCGTCTTTTGTGTCTTGGCCTCTGCCCCTGCTTGTGACGGAAGCGTGGCTTGACGCGTAACCATCGCCGCGAGCAATCCCAACATCGCCGTGCGATTCTCCTCGCTAATCGCTTGCTCTCCCAGCCGATCCAAGACTCGCGTCACGTCGGCCTGCAGGTGAATCCGCGAGGCTTGAGCCGTGAACTGGCAATCGAACCCGCACAATTCCAGCGGCCGATCCGACCTTACCGTTTTGCCCAGGTAGTTAATCACCGGCTGAAACTGCTCGCTGCCCGTCCAAATGCCAAACACGCCGTGCGTCACCGCTTCGAACGGTTCCTTTCCCTCGCGCAGCAGCTCCCACGCCTTGTGGCCGTCGTATAGCCCGCTTTCCATTGCCAACACATCGAAACCCATCTTTTGATGCAAGAACTTGATCAGCCGGGACTTCGCATGAAACGTCGCCCCATCACCGTGGCTCTGCTCGCCAAGCTGCACGATCCGCGCGTCGCCAATCGCCGATCGCAGCGGCTCCAAATCCGAAAAATCCTCATCCGCCGGATCAATCGATCGCAGTCCAATCGCATGCTCCTTCAGCCACGCCACTCGCGCCTCGCGGTCAATATCCGCACCCGGCTCCTGCGCCCGAACTACCACAGCCAGGACTGCAATGATCGCCGCCGTTACGCACAGGGTCCGCATGAGCAGCCTCGTGATTAGCGAATCGTGCCAAATCGTGCCGCAGCACATTTTTTGAATTGCAACGGTGAATTCAACCCCGCATCCTGCCTGCTGGCTTCGAGGAATCCCGATGAATCACCAGTCGGAAGGCGTCAAGTGCCAGTTACGACCTGGATGAAGGCCGGCGAGCGCACGTTTGGCAGGCGTGTTGTTCAAATTGCATCGAGGATTGGCCGGAAGGGCTCAAGTCAGCGGGCAGAAATTCATGGGCGATTTACGTAACCTGTTTTGTCTCAGTGGGTTGTGGGTTGGAGGCAGTCGCGCAAAGTGCTCAAGTTGAGGGGTTCTTTAGCGGTTGGGACGGTCACTTGAGGAGTTGGGGAAGTCACTTGAGCAGTTGGGAAAGCGACTTGAGGGTTTTGGTCATAGAGGGGCGGACTCCACGACGAAGAGAAACGACCAAATTGTCAGAGATCGAGCCGGCACCGGAGAATGTGCACATTTCATGCCATTGTGAACAAATATTCCGTATGTCAGAATGGGGCCGGGGTACCACCGTGGCGAATCCGTTGGGGCAGCAGGTTTAAAGCCTGTCCCTCGCTGACGCTTCGGGTTGGTAGCGTTTTTTCCACGTGAATCAGCCCGGTCCGACACGCCGCTCTCTGGGTTTAATACGCATCCCCGGTCCTCTCTCCCCAGGTGATATATGAAGTCCGGCCTGATCAGTTTGTTGGGTGGCCTGGTGCTCGTTTCTTACTTGGCCGCCCAAGTGCCCGCGCCAGCCGATCCGCCGCGGACAGAGGGCGGGCAAGTGCCTGCTGAGGCGAAAAAAACGCCGCTGTCACCCAATTCCGGCAGGCCCGGATTTCAAACTACCCCACCGGCCGGCAGTCGAGGTGTGCCGTTTGGTGCGAGGTCGCAGTCCGTGCCGGCCCCCGGAAGCACAGCGCAGACCGAACGAGCTCCAGCCGGGCTGCCGCAGGCAGGTGCCTTGCCGCGAAATTTCCCGCCGCTGCCCGAGGCCGGGGCCGGCAAAATGCTGATGCTCGAAGTGCTGATCGCCGAAACGGCTGAGCCCCTGACCAGCCCGACAGCGGCCGAGCTGCTCGACCTGGAGCGCAAAGGCAAGCTCAAAAGCAGCTCCCGAATTCGCCTCTTGTCGCTCGACAATCTGCCGGCGTTTACTCAGTTTGGAGTGCTGGCAAGCAAAGTCTCAGGACACACAGCCACCTCCAGGGACGTCCTGCCGATTTACACCAGCGTCAACGTGGGAACGGTCGTCCAAGCCACCACTCGCCTCGACCCCGACGGAACGGCCCTCATTCAGCTCTACGTCGAGCAGTCCGCGCTCCAAAAGAGCGAAACGCCGCCCGAACGCCGCGAGCCCGAAGGCATCACGCGCATGCTCTTCCAAACCTCCGTCCGCGCTAAGCCCGGCGAGCCCCTCGTTCTCACCGCCGGTCCCTCCTACGGTTCAGAATCGTCGTCGCAACAATGGGCCGTCCTCACCGTCACGCCGCTTTGATTCCCGCAGGTGGTACGACCGCGACTCAGCTCCGGGTCATGATTCAAAATCCAGGTTCCTTGGCTCCTTTGGCAGATTATCCGCGACCTTCGACTGACGTCTCACGGGCGGCGTGGGCATAGTCGTGGTTGGAATGTCCTGCCCAACCGCCTCGAACCGGATGTCATCGACCCAAGTCTGGCCACGGCCGGAAACGACAACGCCGAAAGAGATGTCCGTTGCGTCAGCGGGCACGTCCAGCACGATTTCGTATTTCGTCCAATCAGTGGTTCCTTTGATCGGTCGGGTTGACATGTTGTCGAAGGCGAGACCGGCCATCTCCCTTCCGTTGACCCGCATCCATAGCCCCGCCGATCCTTCAACGTCCTGAGTCCGCACATAAGCCGACATCCGTAGCCGCTTCCCGCGGTAACTGTCTGCTGCACAAACCTGCCTGATCCCGTTTTCTTCGCGAGGCGGATTGGCGGTCGCCTTGAGATAGGCGCTGGCCCGGCCGCTATGCTTGACGACCACGTCTAATCCGCCTTCGAAGTCCGTTGCCCCCTTCTCCGGTCCAAACCATCCATCCGTTAGCCTGGTGGGTTGAGCGCGCGGCGTCATCGTGCTGGGATACATGGTCCGAGTGAAAACGAATCCGTCGAAAATATCGGTCCAGTTGGCGGTCATATATCCATAGCCCATCGGTCTGGCTGCCAGCTTCTGTCGTAACCAGGCGCCCGATGCGTCGAGTTGCCTGAAATCGATGATGACGTTGGCGCTGCCGGCCGCCACAGCGAGCTCTTCGAGCGAGCCGGGCTCGACGGGGGCGAGTGGGTAAGGTTTTCCCCACGCCAAACCCCCTTCGCCATCCGCGGCTGAGAACGCCAGCGTGTAAGTCTCTTTTCCCAGCGCCTTCCAGACCCTGTCCCCCATGATTGCCGTGCCCTGGTAGTAGTCGGCCGGCGCCGGCATAGGACCGCTTTCGTCTGTAACCATGGCGCCGGGGGCCGGTATAACGGTGGCGGGATTGCGCATCAGGTGACCGGACGCGGCCCACACAATGATTTTGCGTTTGGCATATCTTTCGCGCGCCAGCCAGACAAAGTTTTTCGCCATCTGGATATCGCGGACATTGTTCCCTTCCCGATAATCGCTGGCGTGGAGCTGCTGGGCGTACCCGGCCAGACTTTCGGCATATTGCCGCCAAAACGACAACTCGGCCGCCGAAAATCGCTCGCTAGGGCGTGCGCTGGCCAGCGCCTCCGCGAATTTGCCGAAGAGGCCGCGCCGCTTCTCGTAGATTGCATCGTCGGGCGGCCCGCGACGCAGCGACGGCAGCTCCTCCAGCAGCGCCGCCCGAGCCGTAGCGTCCAGCGCCTGCGGATCGAGTTCCTCGAGCACCGCTTTCACATCGTTCGCAATCGTGTTCCTTGAAGATGAGGCTGAAAACTGGCAGTCGAACCCGCACAGCTCCAGTGGCCGGCCGGACTTCGCTGCCTGGCCCAGATAAGCAATCACCGGCTGAAACTGCTCGCTCTTCGTCCAAGTACCGAACACCCCGCGCGTAACCGCCACATACGGATCTTCGCCCTGGCGGAGCAGCTCCCACGCTTTGCGGCAGTCGTACAATCCGCTTTCCTTTGCCAGCACATCGAAGCCCATCTTTTGATGCAGGAATTTGACCAGCCGGGCCTTGGCATGGAACG
>Ga0137431_1000538_pt1 | contig 13400 bp, 12 predicted proteins | sample EasRivERMZT800_2_FD_104646 | JGI IMG/M metagenome (GOLD analysis project Ga0137431, IMG submission 104646) | Soil microbial communities from meander-bound floodplain in the East River, Colorado, USA - East River MetaG ERMZT800_2 | ecosystem: Environmental > Terrestrial > Soil > Floodplain ... | reverse complement strand
ATTCCACACCTGAAGAAGGCGTGCCAGTTATCGGACACTCAATCTGCATTTATTGACACGGCTGTCTACTTAGGTTATTTTTCTATTGCGCTTCCCGCAGGATGGATGATGCATAAATACGGGTACAAAAAAGGTATCCTGGTCGGGCTCTTATTATATGGATTGGGCGCCCTGTTATTTATTCCGGCGGCAGGTAGCCGGGACTATTCTATTTTCCTGGCCGGGTTATTTGTAATGGCGTCCGGAGCCACGTTTTTAGAAACGGTGGCCAACCCATACATCACTAAATTAGGTGATCAAAAATCAGCAGCGCAAAGATTGAATTTAGCACAGTCATTTAATGGAGTGGGTGCCTTCATTGCACCCATAATCGGGGGACAAATTATCTTGTCAGGAATTGAGCATACCAAAGAAGAATTGAAAAATATGCCTCCTGAAAAATTAAGCGAGTATCTGAGTTTCGAAGCGTCAACGGTAAAAATACCTTACCTGGTTATAGCTGCGGTGGTATTCATATTGCTGGCAGTATTCTTTTTTTCCCATATTCCGGAAATAAAGGAAAAGGATGAAAAGGAGGCTGGAAAATTCTCTTTTGGTGTATTCCGGCATGTTCATTTAAAATGGGCGGTCATTGCCCAATTCTTTTATGTAGGCGCCCAGGTATGCGTAGGCAGTTTTTTTATTCGCTATTCAAGATATGTCGGTGATATTCCGGAAAAAATTGCGGCTAACTGGTGGTTTATTGCCATGGTAGGATTCATGCTGGGCCGTTTTTCAGGGACTTTTTTAATGAGGTATATTAAGCCTGCAAGACTGTTGGGTGCCTATGCTGTCACTAACATTGTGCTTCTGCTGATAGCTGTCTTTGTAAAAGGTACGGTTGCAGTATACGCCGTAGTACTGATACCTTTTTTTATGTCGATCATGTTCCCTACGATATTCGCTATGGGAATTTCAGGTCTCGGTGAAGAAGCAAAGATTGGTTCGTCTTTTCTTGTGATGTCCATTGTCGGCGGCGCCATATTCCCTTTAGCCATGGGTCAAATATCCGATGCAACGGGTGGCAACATCCAGTTGGCCTACCTGGTGCCGATACTGTGTTTTATTGTCGTTGGATATTTTGCCTGGAGATTCAGGGATTTATTTACTGATACAGCCACAACCCACTAAAATGAATAGAAGATATTGTCTTGCTTTGGATCTCGCAAATGATGAACAGCTGATCGCAGAATACGAACAGTATCACCAACAGGTGTGGCCTGAAATAAAAAAAAGCATCAGCGATGCAGGTATTATTCAAATGGAAATATACCGCTTTGCGAACAGGTTATTTATGATAATGGAAGTAACCGAAGAATTTAATTTTGCACAAAAGGCTGCAGCAGATGCAGGTAATCCGAGGGTACAGGAATGGGAGCAGCTAATGTGGAAATACCAACAGGCTTTGCCGGGAAGCAAGCCGGGTGAAAAATGGGTATTGATGGATAAGATATTTGCGTTGAATCCGGGGGTGTAGGGTGTGCACATCTGAAAACCGGCATGGGAAATTTTTTATTGCAAGGGATAAAAATTAAGTTGTGTTATGTTTAGCTTAAATGGAAAAACGGCCATCGTTACAGGTGGCGGAAGCGGGATCGGGCGAGCTATTGCAATGTTATTTGCAAAGCAGGGGGCTGAAGTCTATATTCTGGATTTTGATGAAACAAAGGCAACAAATGTGGCAAATGAAATAAAGACGCATAAAGCCCTGGCTTACGCTGTAAAATGTGATGTAAGCAACCAGGAACAGGTAAAAAATATTATACAGGCAATAACCAATAAAAATAAATCTATTGATATATTGGTCAATAACGCAGGAATAGCACATGTGGGTAATGCAGAAACTACAACTGAAGATGATTTTAACCGGTTATTCAATGTTAATGTAAAAGGCGTTTATAACCTGTTGCATACTGTTATCCCGGTTATGAAGGATAAGGGTGGCGTTATTCTCAACATGGCATCTGTTGCTTCATCCGTAGGCCTGGCTGACCGCTTTGCCTATTCTATGACAAAGGGCGCCGTCGTGGCGATGACCATGACAACGGCTAAAGATTATATCAACCATAAGATCCGTTGTAATTGCGTTTCTCCCGGAAGGGTTCATACGCCTTTTGTAGATGGGTTTATTGCTAAAAATTACCCGGGAAAAGAAAAAGAGATGTTTGAAAAATTATCGAAAACACAACCCGTTGGCCGGATGGCGCAACCTGATGAAATTGCATATCTCGTCTTGTATTTGTGCAGCGACGAGGCTTCTTTTGTTACAGGGTGTGATTACCCGATTGATGGAGGGTCTATAAAGTTGAATACTTAGGCCTCCCTAAATCCCTCCGAAGGAGGGACTTTGCATTGCACAGACCCACATTGCCAACTAGCTCTATTGAAAACGAAAGCGCTTTAATTTGAAACTGATTATTAATTAATAAAAAAAAGACATTCCGTCTTTTGGGGTCTGTGCAAAGATGGCCCCGACAAGTCGGGGTCAGGAGGGGGCCACATATGAAACTTATAAGATTTGGGGAAGTCGGGCAGGAAAGACCCGGAGTTTGTATAAACAATGAGCACTTTGATGTTTCAGGTTTTATACATGATTATGATGAACGATTTTTTGCCAATGGAGGGTTGCCCCACCTGGCCTGGATGGTAGAGCAAAACAAAACCATGCTTAAAAAAGTTCCAGCCAGTATACGTTTAGGCTCGCCGGTTGCAAGGCCTTCCAAGATAATTTGCATTGGGTTGAATTATTCCGATCATGCAAAAGAAACAGGAGCCAAACTGCCTGAAGAACCGGTAATCTTTATGAAATCAACTACGGCTCTGACCGGCCCTTTCGATAATATCATCATCCCAAAAAATTCAACGAAGACGGATTGGGAAGTGGAACTTGCAGTAGTGATGGAGAAAAAAGCAAGTAATGTGGATGAAGCCGAAGCAATGCAGTATGTTGGCGGTTATTGCGTGCACAATGATATAAGTGAACGGGAGTTCCAACTGGAACGCGGAGGCACCTGGGACAAAGGAAAAGGATGCGATACGTTTGCACCGCTTGGTCCCTGGTTAGTTACTAAAGATGAAGTGAAAGATGTTCATAATCTCCGGCTTTGGCTTAAAGTGAATGAAAAAACAATGCAGGATAGCACAACGGCTAACTTAGTTTTCAGGATACCATTTCTTGTTTCATACGTGAGCCGGTTTATGACCCTGTTGCCGGGAGACGTTATTTCAACCGGAACACCGGCGGGTGTGGGGCTGGGATTTAACCCACCGGTGTATTTAAAACCGGGGGATGTGGTGGAATTGGGAATTGACGGGCTAGGAACTTCAAAGCAAACCTGTATTGCATACAGTAAATAATGGAAGAAAGAGGTTAGACAACAACATCTTCAAAAATCATCCTAAGGAATATGGTTATCGATACGCATGTTCACTTCTGGCAGTATGATAAAAAAAGGGATGCGTGGATCACCGATAAAATGAAGACGCTGCAGCAGAACTATCTTCCTCAAACTATTGCCGGCACGTTTCGAAGGAATGGTATAGATGGTTGTATTGCGGTGCAGGCCGATCAATCGGAACTTGAAACACTTTTTTTGACCGAGCTGGCAGGTTCGCATGACATTATTAAAGGCGTGGTTGGCTGGATTGACCTGCAAGCTGAAAACGTAGAAGGCAGGCTGCATTATTTTTCTCAATACAGCATTATCAAAGGTTGGCGCCATATAGTACAAGGTGAGGCCGATGAATTTTTGCTGCGCCCTGCTTTTCAAAAGGGAGTCAGTTTGTTGCAACCGTACAACTATACGTATGATATACTGATCTATCCCAGGCAATTGAGATCTGCGGTGGAATTTGTGTCAAAATTTCCGGAACAAAAGATGATAATAGATCATTGCGCCAAACCAGATATAGCCGGGAAAAAAATAGACGACTGGGCCGCGTTGATGAGTGAAATAGCGAAGTATCCCAATGTGTACTGCAAGCTATCCGGATTGTTCACCGAAGCTAAGTGGAAGGAATGGAGCCCGGCAGAATTTTATCCATATCTCGATGTTGTATTTAAAGTATTTGGTACGGATAGATTGTTATATGGAAGTGATTGGCCCGTAATATTACTGTCAGGAATATATGTGCAATGGAAAAGTTTGTTGGAGAAGTATATGGAGCATTTTGATAAAGAAGAAAAAGAAAAGGTATTCAGCAGCAATGCTGTAAAATTTTATAACCTGTAATAAAAACACTCATGGATCTTCAATTGAAAGACAAGGTCATTATTGTGACAGGCGGTGCTAAAGGTATCGGTGAAGGCATCGTGAAGGTATTGGCAAAAGAAGGCGCCATACCTGTGATAGTGGGCAGGAGCCAGGAAGATAATACCAGCACGGCCTCGGCTATTATGGCCGAAGGCGGAAAAACGTTCCAGGTTGTTGCGGAGCTTTCTGATCCGAAGCTGTGTGAGAAAGCTGTAAAGGAAGTAGCTAGCCAGCTTGGAAGAATTGATGGGCTGGTAAATAACGCCGGTGTGAATGATGGGGTAGGGTTGGAGCATGGCAATTATCAAAACTTTTTATCCAGCCTGCATAAAAATGTCATCCATTATTATTTGATGGCGCATTATGCGTTGCCGGATTTGAAAAAGACAAAAGGCAGCATTGTGAACATCACATCCAAAACGGCAGATACGGGGCAGGGAGGCACCTCGGCCTACGCAGCATCTAATGGCGGCCGCAATGCAATGACAAGGGAATGGGCCGTGGAATTATTGAAATACGGAATAAGAGTAAATGCCGTTTCTGTGGCAGAGTGCTATACACCTTTATATGCAAGATGGATTGAATCATTGCCCAATCCGAAAGAGAAATTGAAAGAAATAGAATCAAAAATACCGCTGGGCAACAGGATGACGACTGCCGAAGAAATTGCCAATATGGTTGTTTTTCTTTTAAGTGAAAGATCGAGCCATACAACGGGCCAGATTATTCATGTGGATGGCGGATATGTTCATTTAGACCGGGCACTGGCAAATGCATAAAAAATGAAAACACTTGTTTGCACAACACCTGGTTTATTTGAATACGCAGAAAGAGATTTGCCGCCCTCCGGGAAAGGTAACACGATCCTTCGTATTCAGCGCATTGGTATTTGCGGCACCGATCTTCATGGCTTTGAAGGTACACAGCCTTATTTTCAATATCCGCGGGTATTGGGTCATGAGCTGGCTGCAGTGATTGAAGAAACCGATGCCGATGATTTCCAAAAAGGGGAATCCGTTACCATAATTCCCTATTTCCATTGTGGTGAATGCATCGCCTGTCGCAACGGGAAAACAAATTGCTGTGTATCCATTAACGTTTGTGGGGTACATATAGATGGTGGAATGACCGAGTATTTATCAGTGCCTTCCTATTCGTTATTGCGTTGTGAAGGATTAAGCTTCGATGAACTGGCATTAGTTGAACCATTCGCAATCGGCGCACATGCCGTAAGGCGTGCGGCTGTGTCCGGGAACGAATTTGTCCTGGTGATGGGAGCCGGGCCAATTGGAATGGGAACGATGGAATTTAGTCGTATTGTCGGGGGAAATGTAATAGCTATGGATATTAATGAAGACAGGTTGAATTTTTGTAAAGAGAAGTTGGGAATCAATCATATTGTTAATGCAGCATCAGCCAGTGGGAATGCGCAATTGAGGGAAATCACCAATGGTGACATGCCAGCAATCGTTATTGATGCAACAGGAAGCCTTCATGCCATCAATAATGGGTTTCAATACATGGCTCAGGGTGGCCGGTATGTACTGGTGGGGTTGCAAAAAGAAAGTATCAGTTTCAGTCATCCTGAATTTCATAAACGGGAGGCGACGCTGATGAGCAGCCGCAACGCCACGAAGGAAGATTTTATCTATGTGATCGATTGTATTCGAAAAAAATTAATTGGACCTTCAAAATATATAACACACAGGCTGGCGTTTGACCAGGTAAAAGATAGATTTGCGGATTTGCTGAATCCCTCGGGAAAGGTGATCAAAGCAATGGTTCATATGTAATGCAGGGAATAGTTGAAGGAATTGTATTTGTTGCAGCAAATAAACAGCGGGTTATCTTTTCTTCCAGATAACTCTTACCAATACCGCTGACTGGTAAAAATTATCTCCATTGCATAAATTAACAGCTGGACCTCCAAAACCTCCAACCTGGCAGAGCAGTTTGCAATCGTCATCTTTGATTTGAGTGGCACCATCAGCAATTACTCTATCATCCGGGAGAAAAGCATACACGATCTTATTTTGAAATCGGTATTCTTCTACGCTTCCAATCATCCAGTTTGAATTTTCCTGGTTGTTTTCAATTTCATCCGAAATACATTCCGGAGTATTAGACGCAATATTTGGTCTCTGTTTAGTGCACGCTGTCGCTAAAAGTATGAGGCAAAAGGCAACAAATAAGAAACACTTCATATGCTTTTTTCGTGAGTGACAACGGAATGAAATCAATCGTTGCATCAGGCATATATTCTTTCGATAGCGTCTTTATATTTTTCAGTGATGACTTTTCGCTTCATCGACAGTTTGGGAGTCATTTCACCTGTATCAATGCTCCACTCGTTGGGCAAAAGCTCAAATTTTTTAACCTGTTCAACGTGGTTAAAATTTTTGTTAAAACCTTCGATAATATCTTTGTAGAGCGATAAAATCTTTTCATTCCGGATTAGGGATTCGTTGGCTCCGTCGGCAATGTCATTTTGTTTTGCCCAATCGCGTAAACTAGGAAAGGAAGGGATGATAAGGGCGCCTACAAATTTTCGTTCAGAACCTAATATCATTACTTGTTCAATAAAGGGAGATTCTTTTAGTTTGTTCTCTACAGGGAGAGGTGCGACATACTTACCACCACTTGTCTTAAAGAGTTCTTTTTTGCGATCTGTGATCTTAAGAAACCTGTTATTTATCAGCACGCCGATGTCACCGGTATGAAACCAGCCATCAGTAATTACCTCTGCTGTAAGGTCGGGCCGTTTGTAATAACCCATCATCACATTGGGTCCCTTGCAAAGTATCTCTCCGTCTTCGGCAATTTTTACTTCCACACCATCGATCAGCGGGCCCGTAGTTCCAAACATTCGACCTTCTTCCTGGTACCGGTTCACAGAAATAACGGGGGATGTTTCTGTAAGGCCATACCCTTCCATCACATTTAGACCAGCTGCTGTAAAAATGCGGATTAGCCTTACCTGGCAGGCAGCCCCGCCGGTTACTATGCATTTTATATTATTGCCCAGCGCCTCTCTCCATTTACTAAAGATTAGCTTATTGGCAAGAGCTAATTGCATGTTGTACCACATTCCCCGTGCTGTATTGATCTCGAATTTTTCAGCAAGACTATGGGCCCAGAAAAACAATTTTCGTTTTAACCCCGTCAGCTCGCTGCCCTTTTGCATGATACGATCGTATACTTTTTCCAGCAATCGTGGTACCGTCGTAAACATATCCGGCTTTACTTCTTTCAAATTATCGCCAATCGTCTCGAGGCTTTCTGCATAATAGATAGAAGTTCCATTGAACATATACAGATAGCTAACCATTTTTTCAAAAATGTGATTCAATGGCAGGAAGCTAAGCGCTTTTGTCCTTTCACCTGGAGGAAAGCAGGGAATACAGGCCATTACATTGGAATGAATATTTCGATGGCTCAGCATTACTCCTTTCGGAGTGCCGGTAGTGCCCGACGTATAAATAATAGTAGCTACATCTTCGTAGCCAATCTTATCTGCTATAGGTTTTATCTGTGATAATAATTCAGGAGTGGCTTTATCTGTTACTTCTTTCCAATGTTTTGCCTTGGGAGCATGCTCAAAGGTATAAATATCTTTCAGGCTCGGAACGCTGTCTTTCACGCTCAATACTTTTAAATAGAGGTCTTCGTCATTGACAAACGCGAGCCGGACCTGGGCGTCATTTAAAACAAACTCCAGCTCGTTTACATTAATAGTAGGATAAATAGGAGTAAGAATAGCGCCAATTTGTTGCACGGCTAAATCAAGCATCAGCCATTCGGGACGGTTCTTGCAAAGAATGGCTATTTTATCCCGTCCTGCCACGGTCATATCATTGGGGCCAACGCCCAGGCTCAATAAACCAGCGCTGAGATTGTTAACTATGGTGGCCACCTCTTGCGTGCTGTATTTTTTCCACTGGCTCCTTTCTTTACCGGCAAGCATTACCTCCAGGGGCGTTCTTTCCAGGTGCCATGCTAAACAGTCAAATAATCTTTTAGGTTCAATCATAATGCAATCGTTGAGAGGTTCGGGATATCACTAAATATAAAATTATAAGCAGATAATACATAGAAAATCCAGTAAAAAAAAACAAAAAGGCCGCGAATCATGGTTATGGCCGGGACTTTCAATAAGATTTTCTATGATTACAAATGAGGTATCTGGCTGGAATTGCCGTTGCTCAGTTGGCGTGGTAGTATTGGCCTGCAGGCATTCGAAACACCCTGTTTTTTTGAAAGTTGCTGAACGCTTCGTATTTATCGCTATTTAATTTTGACCAGTTATCATAAGCGGCAATATCTTCTGCCGCACCGAATAGCCATTGATTATACGCCTCAAACATTCCTTCCTGCAGCAACTGGCGCTGATAATCAAAAAGCCGAAGTGGAAATCTTGCAGCGTGATTGGCATACCAATCCAGAATGAAGCGGGTGCGGATCATAGTCAGCGTTTCAGGAGTAATCCCTTTGTTGGCTATCGAAGTTTGTTTACTCATTGTCTGCAGGAAAGCTTTGGCAAATTCACTTTTGTTTTTTTCTTCGCCTTTCATCAGGTCAGCATCTGCAAAGAGTTTTTCCTTATAGGATTTCAATAATTGCTGCTTCATAGACAAACCTCGCTGTGACAGACTTTCCATATTTACAAAGATCTCACCATAGATAAGGCTCCATACCTTATCCTTTGTGTAGAAATAATGCAGGGCTGCATTATAATAATTTCCACTGAAAGCCGGGTCAACCTGGATGCCTTTTTCCCATTGGTCAATGGCAGAATAGTCCTTGGTTGCCCAAAGCAGTTCACCATATTCACTGTACAAGGGTCCGCTGGAGGGAAATTTTCTTAATCCTTTCTTGTACACTTTTTCACACTCTTTTGCCTCTTCCAAAGCCTTATACACATTTCCTCCTAATTGGAAACATACCACGTCTGCATCGTCGCGCTCAATTAATACCTTGACTCCTTCAAGTGCCCTGGTATAATTCCTTTTTAAATAATAACTCATTACCAGGTCTTTCTGCATTTCAAGATTATTCTTATCCTGCTGCAGTGCCCGGGTTAACACAATGATTGCATTGTCAAAATCACCTGAACGCATAAATGTTTTTGCTGTTTCATGCATTGTTTTGGCATCATCCTGTGCGAATGCTCCCGTTGCTGAAACAAAGAGAATGAAAAGCAAAAAAAACTTCTTCATTACCTGATCTTTATTGATGTTTGGAGTTACAAATTAAATTAATTGCCCGAAGTTGCACGGTCCTACTTGTTAAGATTAACAATTCCGATTAAGGAATATCTTACAGCGGCCGCCTCATCATATATCTTTATAGGGTTTTAGTTATCCAGGGTATGTGTCAGCAACCCATCTCTAAGTTTTGGTTCAAACCAGGTGCTTTTGGGAGGCATCACATTGCCACTGTCGGCAATGTCAAACAACTGTTGAATGGTGACAGGATATAAACTAAAAGCCGCCTTCATTTCGCCGCTGTCAACCCTTTTTTCCAGTTCTTTCAATCCCCTGATGCCTCCTACAAAATCAATGCGCTTATCAGTTCGCTGGTCTTTAATATCCAACAGCCTGTCCAAAATATTGTTTGATAAAATGGTTACATCCAGCACACCGATAGGATCCGATGAATAGGAGTCTTTTCTTGCAGCAAGGATATACCATTGTTTATCCAGGTACATACCAAACTCATGCAGTTGGGTTGGTTTTACCGGTTCTTCGCTTTTGGTGATTGTGAAATCATCCTGCAGGGCGCTGATAAAATCATCGGCATCCATTCCGTTAAGATCTTTTACGAGCCTGTTATAATCCATGATAGCGAGTTCACTGGCAGGAAATATCGTGGTCAGAAAATATTTGGCTGCCGCACTTCCCTCGAGGGCCTTGCTTACTTTGGCTGCAGATGCCGCACGATGATGGCCATCAGCAATGTAGGTAGCAGGAACTTTTTCAACAAACATGCTGGTGATGCTGTCAATCACCTCATCATCATTAATGACCCAAACGGTATGTTTAATGCCATCCCCGGCAACGAAATCATACAATGGCACATGAGAATTCTTCCAGTTATAAATGGCCACGTCAATTTCATGCACATTATTGTAGGCCATAAAAACATTACCCGTTTGTGCACGGATGGTTTTCATGTGGTCAATACGATCCTTTTCCTTTTCTGGCCTTGTAAATTCATGTTTTTTGATAATATCCTTAAGATAGTCGTCAACCGACGAAACGCAAACCAAACCGGTTTGGCTGCGGCCATTCATGACCAACTGGTAAATATAAAAGCAGGGTTTTTTTTCATTGTCAAGCGTGCCTTGCTCGATGAATCGCTGCAGGTTTTCTTTTGCTTTATCATATACAGCCTGGCTGTGAATATCAACTCCGTTGGGAAAATCGATTTCAGCTTTGGTAATATGCAAAAACGAAAAGGAGTTTTCTCTTGCTTCAGCTTTAGCTTCTTCACTGTTGAGCACATCATAGGGCGGGGAAGCTACTTTGGCCGCCAGGTCGGGCCTGGGTCTTAATGCTTTGAAGGGTTTTATGATCGCCATTTATTCTCAAGTATTGTAACTGTTTGATTAAATTAGTTATCCGTGACGCTGAGCAAAATTTTTCATTAAATCCGTCACCACCACCACGCTTTCCAGGGGCAGTGCATTGTACATGGATACCCGAAATCCGCCCACACTCCGGTGTCCTTTTATGCCGTACAATCCTTCCTTTTTACAGGAATCAAGGAATTCTTTTTCCAGGTTTGTATCTTTCATTACAAACACTCCATTCATTTTGCTGCGATCTTCTTTGGCAACAGGCCCCTTAAAAACCGGGAGGCTGTCTAAAGTATCGTAAAATAATTTCGCCTTAGTGTCATTTATTCTTTCTATTGAAGCAACCCCTCCTTTATTTTTCAACCACCGAAGGGTAAGCATAGCCACATATACCGCAAACACGGGAGGGGTATTCAGCATACTGCGTTCTTTAATGTGATTGCGATAGTCGAGCATGGTAGGAATAGCTCTTTTCACTTTACCCAGTATATTTTTGTTGACCACAACAAGATTGACACCAGCTGCACCCATGTTTTTTTGTGCTCCGGCATAGATAAGATCAAACTTATTGAAATTAACCTGGCGGCTCAGTACATCACTGCTCATATCTGCCACAAGCGGCACACCGCAATCGTATGGCAATCTATGCCATTGTGTACCGGCAATTGTTTCATTGGTAGTAATGTGCAGATAGCAGGCGGTTTGCGACACGGCGAGATTCTTTGGAATGGTGGTATAATTAGTATTCCTGGCAGATCCGCTGATCTCTACATGTCCAAACAATTTTGCTTCTTTAATGGCTTTGTTGGCCCAGGTACCTGTTTCGGTGTAAGCGGCAAGCTCGTTTTCATTCAGCAGGTTCATAGGTGCCTGCATAAATTGTGTGGTGGCGCCACCGTGCAGGAATAATACTTCATGATCCGCGTCCAACTGCATCAATTCTTTTACAAGCGACCTGGCTTCTTCCATGATTGATTCAAATTCCGATGTGCGGTGGCCTATCTCAAGAATAGATAATCCTGAATTGTTAAAGTCAAGTATGGCCCCGCTTGCCTCTTCGAACACTTCCCTTGGTAAAATGGATGGACCGGAATTAAAATTGTGTATCACTTGTTTTTCAGTTTCTATCATCGATCATTGAGCTTTTATATAAAACTGCAAAAGTAACGAAAATGCGTCCCAATAAAAAAGCCGGGAAAACAACTCCCGGATTTCAGAATACTTTTTCCTGATTAATCAGTTACAACAAATCTTTGTACATGCATTTTAAGATTGCTGTTTCTGATCCACAGAAAGGAGATAACACGGGCACCGGTCTGACGTTTACTTCGCTTTCTTATTCATGTTCCCTTCCTTTCATCGGATTATTTTTCCATGCAGTATTTAGAGATTCAAATTCCTTCAGATCGTCGGCGGAAAAATTCTTATTGCTTAATTTAGTAAGGTCAGGTTGACCGGCATTGACCCATGCAGTATACCAAAAAGAAGCTACGGCAAAAATAGATTGCCGCATACGGCGTTCCACCATGCCCTTAAGCATGTCATTGTATGCTTTTGAATATGCACTGGAATATTGACGTACCGTTACCCCATTGCGTTCTTCAAAAGAAAACCGTTGATCGGATGAAAAACTAAGCGAAAGTTGCTTTTCAAATTTTAAGACCGTGTCAGCGGCAGCGGCGCTTTCCAACACTCTCCCCCAAATAAATTCCGGTGGATTCTTAATGAATTCTGCTTTACCAATAAAAAAATCCCACTCTTTTTCTGCCAGCAGCTCCGGTATGCGGCTCTCCCAAAAGCCATGAATACCCTTCTGATCCGTATATTGCCCATTGTGGTTTTTAGTGGCATGCAACGGAACATGCGAATCCGCGATGTAATGTCCCATGTCAGCAGAAAGCTTTAAAATTTTTGATTGGTTCTTTTCTTTGAATGCATCGGTCAGACGGTAAAGCATGATTTGAAGCCACCAGGGACCAATGCCATAAGCTTGCAATGTATCCTCGGAATACCTTGCAACTGCATCATTCCATTTTCGGGGCAATGAATCATACGGAAAAGATCCGTAATGATCAATATCTATATAATGCCGCGGGCCTTCTTCGGTTATGGCATATCTTCTTTTATCAGGATCAACAGCATGTTCTTCCAGGAAATCAATGTGGGGTTTGTATAAGACCATCATTTCCGGTGGTAACAGGAAAACCGCAAAAAAATTGATCTTTCGGTGTGCATAAAATCCCCAGCAAAAGCAATGCTGCGATAACAAAAGTAATATGACAAGTACCGGAAATCTTCGCATCAAAAATTGAATAGCAGATTTGAAAGAGTTGGATGAGTAACTAATTGTTGGAAGCAGCAGTCACTTCCGGTTTTTCTCTCTCAGCAGCCAGGTCAACCACGCCCCCGGTTACTGCATACTTCATCGCTTCGCCGGAAGTTATGCCGTCGATCTTGCGTATCCGTTCCCTGGGTAATATATATAATTGCCCCGCAAAATTGTAAGCTTGCGGCACATATACCGCCACTTT